>Ga0307379_10004521_pt1 | contig 19817 bp, 17 predicted proteins | sample UN2MG_FD_202237 | JGI IMG/M metagenome (GOLD analysis project Ga0307379, IMG submission 202237) | Soil microbial communities from Risofladan, Vaasa, Finland - UN-2 | ecosystem: Environmental > Terrestrial > Soil > Coastal area > Acid sulfate soil | place: Finland: Risofladan, Vaasa | collected... | reverse complement strand
GAACAGCAGCCAGGGCTTGCCGTCCATTTTCGCGTAGGTATGCCGCTTCGTGCGAACGCCTCGCCAGGTGCTGGCCCCCCTGGTAAGTCCCGACGGCCCGGGGATGACGTCCAGGATGTACGCCGACTCCGGCTCCTTGTCCCGCCATTCGCGGGATCCCGTTGCGGGACCGCCCTTCCCGAGGATGACCTTCGAGAGATCCTCCCCCTCCATGACCTTCGGGACCTCGACGTTCGCCAGCCCGAGGAGCGTGGGGACGACATGGACCGAGTTCAGGAGCACGTCGCTCTTCTGCCCGGCCTTGATCGCCCGCGGATAGCGCATGATGAACGGGACATTGATGCTCTCCTCCCAGGGAAGGTTCTTGTTCTCCCGCCCGTGACTCCACAGCATGTCGCCGTGATCGCTGGAGAAGCAGAAGATCGTGTCCTCCGCGATGCCCAGGTCGTCCAGCGCCTTCATCAACTTACCGATGTTGTCGTCCAGGCCGGTGATCATGGCGTATGACTTGGAAAGCTCGTCCCTCGCCTCTCTGAGATTGCCCTGGACGTTCTCCCTGAGCTTGAGCTTCTTGGGGTCATAGAGGGTCTCATATCGCTTCGGAGGGATGTACGGCGGATGAGGGGGCGTCCAGGATAGGAAAAGACAGAATGGCTCTGCCGCGCGCTCTTTCATAAACTGGATGGCCACATCAGCCTGAGTGTCCGGCTTGTAATCCGACTTCGTCTTCGGAAGCTCCTTCACCGCCCCGCTTTGCCAGAAATCGATTCCCTGCCTCCCATCATTCGGGTCCGCGGCCCCATTTCCGTCGAGATGCCACTTGCCGACGTAGCCGGTCTTGTATCCCTGAGCCTTAAGCACCTTGGCGATGGTGACCTCGCTGCTCGGCAGCTTGATATTATTCGTTATGACGCCTGTGGACAGCGGATATCTGCTGGTGAGGAGCATGGCCCTGTATGGCGAGCACAGCGGGAAGCCGGATGTCGCATTGCTGAACAGCATCCCCTGGCTCGCCAGCTTGTCCATGTTCGGGGTCTTGACGTCGGGGTTGCCCATGCAGGCCAGATTGCAGTTGCGCATCTGATCGGCGAAGACAAACAGGATGTTCGGCTTCCTCGGCTTATCCTCGGCAAGCGCCAAACCCAATCGCCCAAGCAATGTGCTGCTTGCGGCAAGCCCTATCCCTCGCGTGAGGAACTCTCGTCTAGTAACCATCTACCTCTCCTTTCGAATGATTGCTCTATTCCCTGACGCCATCCAGTGCCTTTTGTTCATTGACCATGGACCCTCGACCATTGACCATCACATCTCACGCATGAGTCCCCAAAACGCCTCGCATGAGGACTCGATGCTCTCCCTGGGCCAGATCACCATCGGGCCGTCGAAACTCCGGCACCTCAGAATGGAGATCAACTCCTTGACCTCCCCGTTGCCCAGGCCCGGCTCGGCCGGTTCGCCGCTAAACAACCCGTCTTTCACATAGAGCTGTTGGACCAGGCCTTTCTTGATCCCGTGATAGTAGACGGTCAGGAACGGATTCTGCCCGGCCGCCGCAAACTCCGACGGATCGAACGCCAGACCGAGCCCCAGATCGGCGAGCGCCTTAGTTGACTCCGCCGTTCCGACGGACGAAGCCGCCTGATTCCGCACCAGAAGGCTCATCCCGAAATCGTTGATCTTGCCCGTATTGCAACAGAGATCATCCGATGGAGCGGCTATGATCCGATTGCACTCTAGCTCGGCAGCCAGTTTGAGCGCATCATCCAGGTTCTTCAATCCGCTCACGTCAATGCCGGTCACCGCCAGGCCGGTCTGCTTCAAGTCGCCGACCAAATCCTTCTTCAGCACCTGCTTGAGCCATGATTCGCCGATCTCGATGTTCGTAATCCCGTATCTCCAAAGAAGAGTGCTGAGCGCCGGAACATCGGTGTCCTGATCAATCCTTACCGACAGCGTGAAGTCCTCGGCCGCCAGCTCGCTATTCCTGATCGCTCCTCGCTGATGAACGCAGTCGGCGCAATTCGGGTTATCACAGAGCACTGCCGCCGGATCATCCTGCAAAGCCTTCACAGCCACTTTGATGGTTGCAGCAGCGTACATCAGCCTGCAGACGGCCTTTCCGACCTTGCCGATGGTCATGACTCCCTCCGCCCGAAACAGCGGATCGAGCCCTATGAAGTTCCGGTGCGGCCCGGGGAATTTCTCGAGAATCAACTCCTTGACCTCGCCATCGAAAGGATCACGGTATCTCGCAGTCTTCGTGGTGAGATAAGGGGAGTCCGCATAGTCCTCCGCAGTGTGCAGGAGGGTACTCCGATCCTGGTCAACTCCCAGCAGCAGCACCTTCCCGCCCCAATCCGCAAGCTTGCTGAACGGAGTCCCCTGCCCGCAGGCAGTCGGCGCGAGGGCATGGTCGCGAATCAAGTCCTCCGCACGGAATCCATAAGCCGCCACCGGATGAGTGGGGTGTACGCTTCTCACCACGCCCTGCCGCCTGCGGAAGATCTCGGAAATCTCCCCCATCTGCGACGGCGACTCGTTGACGTCGAAAACCTCCAGCCCACTGATGGAGGGCAGGTAGAGTGTGGGCATGGCGATCGTCCCGCCGGGCCCGACCGCCTCGATCAGGGCATCAATGACCGTGTCCGCGCCTCCCTCGACCCACCCCAGGCTCGAAAGGGCGCTGTGAACCATGAGTATGTCACCGGGCTTCACCCCCAGCGCTCTCAATCCCTCAACAATCTCAGCCTTGGTCATCCTCGCTCCCTCTTGCTCTCACTCTCCACTCCCGCCTCCTAAAACCTAAAACCCACAACCTACAACCCGCGATCCATCAGGATCGCCCTTGCCGGACTCGCGCATGCTCCCCGAATTGGCAGCGGCAGCACTATCAACTTCCCCGTCTCTCGCCCGAATGCCTCCAGGTTCATCACCGGCGCGAGGAGGAGAACGTCCTGCCGGAAGAATCGCTCGAAGAACCCCTGCGGGTTCGCAAGGCTGTCCCACTTGGGCAGATCCGCCCCGATCAGCGCCGGCGCGAATGAAAGCAGATGGTCCATCGCCTCAGCCGTGAAGTACGGTGGATCCTCCAGAAACCACGGGCTTTCCCAGTTCTTGCCCCAGCCCGTGCATACCAGGATTGCGCTTCCTGGGGATATCTCCGGTTGACCAAGATCCTCCCGAGCGATCGCCGATCCAGGCTCCTTCTCGCCGGCATAGATGATATGCGCATCCAAGAAGAGTTCCTCCGGCCGAAGCTGGTCAATGGTCCGCATCCCGGGAAACATATGCGCGCCCGTCTCCAGGTAAGTCCCAGTCTGGACGGTCATCGCTATGTTTTGGGAGTAAGTAGGGTAGGCGACCCAATCCACCGGCGGGACTTCCTCCATGCGGAACGGCGCATAAGGCAGGCCGTAGGTCCACATGCCCTCGTAGATCGGGCCGTTTATGTCAACGATAGCCATCATCCAGATATTAACCGCCTGGGAAGTCAGTGTCAACCTATCTGTCCTATCCGTCCTATCGGTCCTATTGGTATAATACAGTGATGCAGACAGTTCCACGAGAGTTCTACACTGCCCCGACCATCGAGGTCGCAAAAAACCTCCTCGGTAAGGTGCTGGTTCACCGGATCGAGAAGGGTGTCATCTCCGGTCGGATCGTCGAAACCGAGGCCTACACTTGCGACGACCCCGCTTGCCACGCCTCACGCGGGATGACCAAGCGGAATGCCGCCATGTTTGGCGAAGCCGGCCGTGCCTACGTCTACTTCACCTATGGGATGTACTTCTGCTTCAACGTCGTTACCGGGCATGAAGGGGTGGGGGAGGCGGTCCTCATTCGGGCGGCCGAGCCTCTGGAAGGCATCGAACTGATGGAGTCGAATCGGGGCACTGACGACCTAGCTAATCTTGCCAGCGGGCCGGGGAAGCTGTGTCAGGCATTCGCGATTAACCGTGATCAAAACGGCCTCGACCTGACGAATAGCGAGCTGATGATCGTTGATGATGGATGGAAGCCCTCGGAGATCATAACCGCCACACGCATCGGCATCCGTCTCGCCGCTGATCGGCCGTGGAGGTTCTATGTCGCAGGCAACCCATACGTATCTAGGAAGTAGGTTATCGGTTATTGGTGTTAGGTTTTTGGGGTCCCTACAACCCAAAAACCTCTATTCGCTCTCCTCGTCTTCCTCCACCAGACTAAACGCCTGGCAGGCGACTTCCTGAGCGGTGAAGACGGTCACGTTCCCACGCCCGGAGAGCATTGTGGACACGGCGTTCAACAGCTCTTCGACCTCCTCATCGGTCAGTTCTCGGCGAAATAGAACGCTGCATTCGACATCGGCATACACGCCGATATCCGTGTAGGTCAGGATGATCTCACCGGCCAGACCGGCATCCCCATGCTGGTTCTCCAGGATAAGCCATCGCTCCCAAGCCGGGCCTCTCGCCACTCTGTTGAAATGCAGTTGCACGATCTACCTCCCCAGGGCCGAATAATCTCTTGTTCGCCGCCCGTCATCCTTTCACCTGCCGGCGTTCAAGAGGACACAGGCTCATCTTTGGTGAACATTCCTGACGCGCGAGCGTCATTTCTATAAGCGTTCTACCCATTCGGAGGTATTCCTGTTGTTCAGAGGTCATATTGTTCTGATCGTCGTCTTGCTGGCTGGAACTCATGTCTATTCGCAGACGACCACTTCCCCCAAGCCGAAGTCCGCCGTCACGGCGCCCAAGCCAAAGACCGTCAAACCTAAGAAGCGGCCCATTACCAGGACCTTCGAGACCCAGTTGAGCGGGTTCGCGTCCGAGGACTCCGAGGCGCTGTTCGCCCGCCTCTCCGTGCAGGAGGTTCGAGCGCCGAAGAACTGGTACATCCGCGGGTCGTTCACCCGCACCGAAACGAAAAATGCCACATCCAACCACGTGACCACTCAGCGATTCGACTCTCGCCTGGAGCAAATGAGGCCGAACGACAACTATAACGTCTGGACCGGCGTACTCAGCCGGAGGGACCGGCATATCGGCAAAAAGGACAACACCTCGGGCTATCATTTCCTGTCATACGGCTTTGGAAGGCAGCTCGATCCCAAGACCAAAGGCGACATAGGCCTGGGCCTCCTGGATGTTTATGATGAGCCGGGCGGCAGCAAGCCCGCCCTGATGAGTTCTATTCGCATCAAGAAGCCCCTCACTAAGACTCTCAGTCTCGATGGCGATGTTCTGGTTCTTCAGCCGCTTGAAAAGCTCTCTTCCACCAAGGTGGACTCGGACCTTGGGGTGCTGCACACGCTTTCGCCGGGACTGGGCCTGAGGCTGAGTTGGTCCGTAACCAACCTGATCCGTCCCGTCCGAAGCAGCCATGAATGGGATTCCGTCATCCGGCTAAGCATCTCCTACCGGCGAACGAGCACGCACTGAAGACAAGTGAACGGTAATCAGTAACCAGTGAACGGTGAAAAACCTTACTGTTTACCGTTTACTGTATACTGTTCACTACCCACGGGGTATACTCTATCACGGAGGAAGACCCATGCTCGATGTCATCATCATCGGCGGCGGCCCGGCAGGCATGACCGCCTCCATCTACGCCGCCCGAAAAGCGCTGGACCAGGTACTCATCAGCCCGGATGTCGGCGGTCAGGCGGCATGGGCCTCGGAGATCGAGAACTACCTCGGTTACTCGGTCATAAGCGGATTCGACCTTGTCGAGAGGTTCGAGGAGCACGTGAAGAGGTTCGGCGTCGAGAGACTCGATGACCGCGTATCCACCCTCCGCAAGCATGAGAAAACCTTCGTCGTCAAGACCGTCGGCGGCAGGGAGTTCGAGAGCCGGGCGGTCATCGTGGCATCGGGCAGATCGGCTCGTAACCTGGGAGTTCCCGGCGAGGAGCAGTTCAAGGGCAGGGGAGTGAGTTACTGCGCCACGTGCGATGCCCCTCTCTTCGCGGGCGAGGATGTCGCGGTCGTCGGCGGCGGGAATGCCGGCCTGGACGCCGCAGCCCAACTAGCAAGGATATGCCCCGCCGTCTATATCATCGAATCGGACACACGTCTCACCGGCGATAAGAAGTTCCAGCAGCGAATCCGCAGCGCAAGGAACGTGAAACTCCTCCTGGAAACCGAGGTCACCGCCATCTTTGGGAATAAGATGGTTGAAGGGCTCTCAATCCACAATGCCGGTACAGGCGAAGACCGGAGGCTTCCGGTTGCCGGGGTCTTCGTCGAGATCGGCTCGCTCCCCAATGTGGATTTCCTCCCTCCCGAGGTGAAGATCAACAAGCACAGTGAGATCGTGATAGACTGCGGCTGCAACACCAGCGCGCTCGGCATATTCGGGGCGGGCGATGTCACGAATATCCCGAACAAGCAGATCATCATTGCCGCCGGAGAGGGGGCCAAAGCCCTCCTCTCAGCGAACGATTACCTCATTCATCACTGATAGAGGTTTTTGGGTTATTGGTGGTCGGTTGTAGAAACCCTAAAACCTAAAACGCACAACCCACAACCTTCCCTACATCGGCTCGTACTTAATATACACCCCGCTCCCCGGCTGGGTTTGCAGATAGAGCGCGCGATATGGCGGTTGAGCGCCCTCGTCGGCGTAGATGGTGTTGCCCTCAACCTGCAGCCCGGTGTCCACGAGTTTCACCGAATCCGAGGGCACCGCCTGCCCCGCGGGCTCCCAGTTCTTGCCGGCATAGCTGAACTCTCCGGGCAAGCTGACTTGCTCGGTCGCCTGAGGCGGCGGCTGCTGGCCCTTCGGAACAATATATACCGTCGAAGGGGTCTGTCCTCGTTCGATATAGATTGTGACCGGCCGCTCGACGACCTGGGGCGGCGTGGTCTGGGCTGGCTGCTGCGCAGGCGGCGTCGTCGGCTGTGCCGGCCCCGGAACTGTGACTGTTCGCTGACTCTGGGCCGCGACGGCCCACCAAACGACAAAAACCAGCAATATCGCCAACAACACGATAAGCACCCAAATCCATGGCGCGACCCCGCGATTATCTTCAGGAGCACGGTATTCCACTTGCAGACCCTCCTTCCGCTGATTGTACAGTTTACTGTTCACTGTTTACTGTTCACTAATATTGTACCCTACGGCGCGTGCCCCAAAACGCGCCGGACGTCGGGAGGATTTGCCGCCGTCGGGACGAAACCTATCAGGGGGAACAAGCTGTAAGGAGGATAGGAGCACACCATGGATTTTGTCCGAATCATCCCTTGCCTGGACGTGAAAGACGGAAGGCTCGTGAAGGGTATCCACTTCACCGACTTGCGCGACGTCGCGGATCCTGCGGAGATGGGAGCGGCATATAGCAAGGCAGGGGCAGATGAACTGGTTTTTCTGGATATCACCGCATCGCTCGAAGGCCGCAAGACCATGCTGGATGCCGTCAAGCGAACCGCCAAGCGCATCTCCATTCCGCTGACTGTCGGAGGTGGGATAAGGGAGCTTTCCGATATCCGGGCGCTTCTCGACGCGGGCGCATCGAAGGTTTCCATCAACACTGCGGCCGTTAAGAATCCCGACCTCGTCGAGGACGCGGCTGATGAATTCGGCATGGACGCGATCACAGTTGCCATTGATACGCGCAAGAGCGATGACATGCCCTCCGGCTTCGAGGTTGTGGTCAAGGGAGGCACAAAGCCGGCGGGAAAGGATGCCGTCGAATGGGCTCAGGAGGTCGAATGGCTCGGGGCCGGCCAAATCCTTCCCACGAGCATGGACACGGACGGCACTCAGAATGGCTACGACATACCCATGACCAGAGCCATCGCGGAGGCAGTCAGCGTTCCGGTAATAGCATCGGGAGGCGCGGGAAGTCTGGATCACTTGTATGAAGCTGTGACCGACGGGAAGGCGGATGCGGTCCTGGTGGCGTCAATCTTCCATTTCGGGACTTACACCATCCAGCAGGCGAAAGATTTCCTCAGTTCAAAGGGCCTGCCGGTGAGTGAGTAGTGATGAAAGGATTCACGATTGAAGGTACTCTTGCTTATCTGCATCTTGGCCATGATCTCAGGATCGGCAATGTCACAATTGGACAAGCAATCAACCATCGCAGTCACGCCCGCATTCGTTGCGTCGCCGCCAACAATTGACGGCCGGCTGGACGACCCCTGCTGGGCGAATGCCCCCGTCGCGACCGGTTTTCGGCGAAACGACGGAAAAGGCCCCGCCGACTGCCAGACCATTGCCCGAGTCTGCTATGACGCCGAAAACATCTACATCGCCATGGAATGCATCGAGCCGGAGATCGGCAAGCTCACGGCCGTTTACACCAAGGATGACGATCCGGTCTGGCGGGATGACAGCGTGGAGGTCTTTATCGCGCCTTATGCCGTTGCCTCCCGTGAGAACTTTTATCATTTTTCGGTCAATTGTCTCGGGGCTCGGAACGGCCTGATCGCCGAATCAGCCAATATCGAGGCCCCCTGGAAAGCCGCCGCGAGCACGGGGACGGATCGCTGGTTCGCCGAAATGGCGATTCCCTTCAAGCTTCTGCAGCCCGTGGGCCTAAATGAACCCTATTGGCGCATTCAGTTCGCTCGCAGCGACATCGTCCATGCCGAGGAAAGCTCCTGGTCGGAAGTCCCCACGCAATTCTCGAGTTTCTGGCGGTTCGGGCGATTGATGCAGCCGGCGAGCAGCCTGAAGTTCATCAACTACCGAGGCAAGCCTCAGCCGATCAAGTCATCCGGCGCTCCCAAAGGCGCACAGCCGATCACGCACGTGCCGTCCGACCAGCCCGCGAAACCTATCATCATCCCCGAGCCCAGGGAAGTGAAGTTGCTCGGCGGCTCGTTCACCATCACGCCGAAGACCCGCATCCTCATCGCCAAATCGGACGACCCAGTGGACCGTCGTCCGGCGGAGGAGATCAATGAGGAGCTTCAGCGAGTCGCCGGGTTCACCTTGCCGATAGTTGATTCGGCGAGCGAGACGAAGAATTGCATCATCGTCGGCGAGCAATCCGACCTGCCCGGCATCGGGAAAGAGGGCTATGTCCTGGAGGTAAAGCCGGAGGCAATCCTCATCACAGGCAAGGATCAGCTCGGCACATTCTGGGGTGCGGAAACCCTTCGCCAGCTCATAAGTCGCGGGCCGGCGAACCAGGTGACCGTTCCCCGGGTGATCGTCCGTGACTGGCCGAAGTTCGAGTACCGGGGAGTACACCTCCTTGCCACCACCGACGCTCTCTCGTTCCACGGCCGGATGATCGAGAAGGTGTTCTCCCGCTTCAAGATCAACAATATCCAGCTCGAGTGCGAGCACGTCGAATGGGCCAGCCATCCCGAAATCCGAAATCCTGACCGGGCGATGACCAAGGCCGATGTTCGCAAGCTCATCGAGATCGCGAACGCTCATCACATCACCGTAACTCCGCTGCTCCAGACGCTCGGCCATCTGCAATGGGCGTTCTATGGCGGCAATAACCTCGATATGGCGGAGGATGCTGCCGCCCTTTATGCCTACTGCCCGCTCAACCCCAAGTCTCATAAGTTCATGGCCGACATCCTTGATGAGGTCCTGGAGCTGTTCGGCCACCCGGAGTACGTCAATCTCGGGCGCGATGAATTCGATATGCTAGGGCAATTCCCCGTCCATGAGGAATGCCGGCGCATCGGCAAGGAGCAGCTGTACATTGACGACACCATCCGACTGCACGACTACCTGAAGGCCAGGGGCGCGAAGACGATGATGTGGGGCGACATGCTCAGCAAGCCCAGTTTCCAACCATTGGTTGATCAGTTGCCCAAGGACATCGTCATCTGCGACTGGCATTACGGCCCGAATATCGAGTATCCGACCCTCGACTTCTACAAGCAACGTGGCTTCAAGGTCATCGGGTGCACCTGGTACAATCCGAAGAACCTCTACCATTTCAGCGCCGATGCCTGCAAGCGCGGCATAGAGGGCATGATGCAGACGACCTGGACCGGCTTCCAGCCAGAGGAAACGGTGATGAAGGAGCAATTCCATCAGATCCACTCCTATATCCTCGGCGCGGCATGGGCTTGGTCGCCCGGTTCGCCCACTCTGGATGATCTCCCTTACGAATCGGACCGAGTGTTCTCCGATCTGTGGTTCACCGGCGAATCGAAGGCGAATAGGCGATGGTTCAGCGTTGATCTCAGCCCGTACTGCAACATGTCCTTGAAGGGCTGGCTCAATCTGGGAGAGGGCAATGATCTGAGTGGCCTGCCGAAGGGAGTCTCGAACCTCGGAGGCATTCCCTTCAACCTGGGCAATAAGCAATCGGCGATCCTCCTCGGCGGCCTCCCGGGGATCTTGGACGGCTTCGGAGATGAGGTCACCGGGATTCCCGTCGGATCGAAAGCCGACCGTCTCTACTTCCTGAGCACAACTGCATTCGGCGAGCGAGAAGGTCGAAAAGCAGGAGAATATGTCGTCCACTACGAAGATGGAACCAGCGAGCGAGTGGATCTGGTCTACGGGCAGACGATCTCTGCCTGGGACGCACCCCGTCCCGGCAATCGAACACGCAGCGCATGGCGTGGAAAGACGCTTGCCGGCGTCATTATTCGGGTAAACACTCTCGTATGGGATAACCCAAGCCCAGACAAGGTTATCAAGTCCTTGGATTTCCTGGCTGCCGATGGGCAGGCAGCACCGACGCTGATCGCCGTTACCGGCGAAACAGGAGGGGAGTGAATCGAGGATGGACAAGCCGATCCGACATAAGCCCAAGCGGAACAAGCTCATAGCCGAGGAGTACAGGGAAGTCATCGAGCATGCTGACGACCTCGATGAAGTGATCCCCGAACTCGAGTCGGCTCGCACAACCGACGAGCAGCTAGAGCTTTACCACCAGGCGACCGAGCGAGTCGCGCGCGAAGGCCCCGCCTAGCATGGTCGGGAACCTCCAGGCGCCGCTGTTCCGTAGATAATCTCATGAGGCACTTTGCTCTACTGGCAGTACTTCTGCTCTCCCCGGGTGTCGTTTCAGCTAACCAACCAATCCACGGCATTGTTGTCAATGGGCCGGGCAAGCCCGTCTCTGCGGCGCAGGTTCTTCTTCTCAGAAGCTATCCTGAAGAGAAAGGCATCGCAATCGGACGTGCTGTGACTGGCGAATCGGGCGCTTTCTCAATAACCTATTCCGAGCCCCCGCTGTCCAGCCTGCCTGCCACAATGCATTTGGTGGCCTCATACATGAATACTCTGGGCGTCCGCGCGATCAGTAATTCCAGGATCACTCAGCGGATCACCCTCAGGCCTAGAATCAGCATCTCGGGCGTCGTGACGGACGATAAGGGCCAGCCGATATCAGGTGCATCGGTCGTCCCCGAACTCCTTTCGCAGACCGCCTACTTCGGCATCGAGGAGCTCGATTTCAAGAGGCTCAAGCTCCCGGCATCTGCCGTCACCGATTCCAATGGCGAGTTCCGCATAGCCGGCCTCCCCTCGGGGTGGGATGTCTCCGTTCGGGTGCGAAAAGATGGTTACGAAGATGGGGTCGGCTCCGGCACGATAATCCTCAAGCCCGGCAAACCCTTACTAGGCTGGATCATGGGCAAGGTGTCCGGGCTGGCGGTCGCAGGAGTCCGAGTCACCGCCGCTCGAACAGATACCCAGGACGGCGCCCATTGGACGGCCTTCACCAAGTCCGACGGCAGCTTCGAGTTCGATTCCCTTCCCAGCGGGACTTACGCCCTGTTCGTGTTGGAGGCGGACAAGCCCATCGAGCCAGTGGGGGAGATCAAAGTGAATGCAAACCACTCATCCCATGTCACGCTCCAAGCCGTGGAAGGCACGCTTGTTCAGGGCAGGGTGGTTGATAAGGAAACCGGGGCGAGCATCGCCGGGGTGATGCTGGGGTCGCCGGAGATCAGGCCCGTGCTCAGCGGCTCGGACGGCAGCTTCTTCATCCGCATGCTCCCCGGTCCAGGGCTTCTCTCCGTCATGGGGAAATCCAGGGGATACAAGGCTGTTGAGCATGAGTTCGATATTCCCGAAACAGGAACTGTCACCGACCTCAAGATCGAACTCTCGAAAGCCTTTAAGATCTCCGGGCACATAATGAAGTCCGGGAAGGCGGTCGAGGGCGCCCTCGTTCGGCTGATCACCGAGAATGGGCCGGGCGGCTCCGCCGAATCCAATCCGGATGGCGGCTACTCATTCATCGTGGAGACACAGCCGCAATCAGCATATCTTATCGTGTACGACCCGCAAACTCGGTGGGTCTCGATGGTGGACGCAGCAACGGGCGACATCGCCCTCACGCCGCCCGCGACCCTATCCGGCACAGTCAAGGATTCCGCCGGCAAGCCGATCACGAATGCGAAGATCCTGCCCATGCTCCAGGTGGCCCGCCTGAAACTCCATGCCCTTCACAACCAGACCCGCTCCGACTCCGGCGGGAAGTTCACCACCAGCTTGATCCCCGACGCCTCCTATACCTTCCGCATCGAAGCCGATGGTTTCGAGGCGGCAACAGTCTCCCTCGATGCTGAACTCGCCAGCGGCCGGACTGCTTCCCAAATACTCGTTCTCACGCAGAATTCGGGAGAGTGAAACCTGGTACTATTACCAGTTTATCTTAACTCGCTTGACAATTCCTGAAAAGCTTGTATGATGAACATGTTAGGACCGCCTCTATTAACAGACGCGACTGAATCGCGCAGACGAATAGGAGGAAAAGATGCGAGCGTTGCTGGTTTACTTCACTGCATTTGCCATCATCCTGACTTTGTCCATGCCGGCAGTTGGGGCATGGACGTTCCAAGACGATTTCGAATCTTATGCGGTAGGAGATCGTCTATCCGATCATGGGTACGGCCCGGCGACGGGACCATCGCTTGTCGTCGCCGGTGATGTATCGAACAAGTATGCGACTCAAGTCCCGGGTCAGATCTGTTGGAACTACCGCGATTTGCGTGAGGGCCCGTTTGGCTACGCGGCCGGCTGGGCCAGGTTCTGGGTCTATGATCCTGTGCCCGGCAGCGGATCAGATACTCGAGTGGGCATTCATTCGTCCCTGGGTGCAGATAGTACTGCCAAGCTGATGACGTCCGGCCTCATAGACAACTACTCCACTAACTGTTGGACGGCAAACTGGAGCTTCAGTAACGTGACCATGGATGGAATGTCCGCTCCAAGCGAGACAGGATATGCCTTTACAGCCGGCCCCGCTGCATCCCGACATCTCGGCTGGAATTACACAACCCTGACCTGGTCCTTCAACTACGCCACTAGCACGGGGCACATCGAGTGGAGAGTAAATACCACAGCAACACCCAACTTGACTCTCGACTTCAATTCGGACACTTCTCGCTGGGCAAGTTTTCACGAAACTGCCGGCATTTATCTCGGCTCATTCTACACGTCTCCTTCGGTGCCCGCAGGCATTGATAACATACAGTTCAACGCGCTTACCCTTGTTCCTGAACCCTCCAGTCTGGCGGTTCTGGGAGCAGGGCTGCTCAGTCTTGCCGGCCTGCGATTCCGAAGGAAGTAGCCTTTCGGCGATAGGGATCAAGGTAAAGGAAGTACCGCTCTCCCTCTCCGTATGCGTAGAATGGCTTAACCAATACGTCAGGATCGGCTGCCGGTCGCCACACGAGAGGCTGATCGGTAGGACACAGAGAAGAGCTGAGATTCGCGAGGTCTATTCTGCCTGATGGGTTCTGTGCTGCAGCGGCTGCCAGAGTAACCGGCCCATACATGATAGCCGCCGGGTATTCCCTCTCCGGCTCGAGTCTGCTTACCCATAGGTTCATCGGTAAAGTGACCGTCAGCCGATCTCCGTCATGCCACTCCTGATCGAATACCATCCAATGCAGATCGTTCTTCTGTCCCTCGACTGCTTTACCGTTTACCCTTGCAGTCATGGGCCCCGCAAGCCACCCGGGAATCCGAACCTTCAGCGAGAAGCGGGTCGGTCGGCTGACGGCTATGGTGAAGTCCACATCAGGGCTCTCAGGAAAGGCCGTCCTCTGGCAAAGGGTTATGTTATCATTCCATCGAATTGTCGAAGGAACAAACTGCGCGACATAAAGACTGTTTGCGTCCTCGTAGCAGATCTGGTCACAGTAATCGGCTACCGCCTGGGGCCTGGTGCCCGTACAGCATTCCCAGCCGCCTTCCGTGTTTTCCTTCGCGCCGCCATCCAGGTGGTAGTTGGAGTAGTACATCACTCCGCCTCGAGGACTCATCGGAATGCTTGCCCCTATGCCGTTGTATGTCAGCAATTCCACCCAATCACCATACCTCGCATCGCCCGTGAAGGAGATCAAGTACTTGGCCAGTTTGAACGCCGCCCATGAGCCGCACTGGGTCTCGAAATGAGCCGTGGTATCCATTACTCGCTGCCTGGTAAGGTGCTCATTCGGCCCATAGCCCCCGGTGGCAAAGCATTGGGTCTCATGCAGGAAGTCATAGGCATTCACGAGCGTATCCAGATAATGCTTGCTCCCCTTTACAAGGTATGCGGCGGCAGCACTGCTCAGGCTGTTCACGTGGCTGTACGCATGATAGGCATCGCATCGGCTGAAAACACTGGCCTTTGCGGCAAACAAGTCCCAGAACTCCGTGTACTCCCAGAACTCAGCGGCCTCATGGTACTTCCTCTCGCCAGTGACTAGATAGGCACGGAACAAGTTTTCACTGGCCGTGTACCACTCTGAAACATCGCCGCCAGGACGGGACATGTCGGCATTGGCATTGGCGTACTCCTTCTCGCGGCTGAGGTTCTGGATTGCCCAGTCAGTGATCGTGCTGAGGTAGCGGAGAGCATCTTGATTCCCGCAATACAGGTAGGCATCTACCAGTCCGCCGACCATCTTGTCGAACATATAGAGCCGAGGGCCCAGCTTGGTTTTGGAGTAGAAGCAAAAGCCGTCCGGCTCGATGCACGCCCCCCAACCGGAGATCAGTGCGTTTACCTTCTCGCGGATGGCCTCCTCGCCGGTGGAGGCATAGAACCGGGCAAGGCCCGAGATCACCTGCCCGAAGCAATTGCCGAAGTTGGCGCTGTACCACCCTCCGAGTTCCTTTCCGGGGGCGGGCTTGCCGGTTGCGCGCTCGCAAAACCCTTTGAGGTAGTCGTTGTCGGCAATCCCCATGCAGTAGGCCTTGACCTCGTCATACTGCTCCCTGATGCGCCCGCCGTCGAGCGTTACTCCCCCGTAACCAAAGGGCTGGATGATCTGTCTGCCTGTTGAGTGCATGATGTCCCATTGTCCATAACCGCCCTCCGTTTCCTGCATAGGAAGTTTTTTTTCGCAAACCCCTTGACAGGTTTTGGGGGCAGTGCTATACTGTAGTAGAGCACTAACACAGTGGGAAGCCGATGATCTTCAGCATAGACACAACCAGCTCAGTCCCGATCTACGCCCAGCTAGTCGAGCAGGTGAAGTATGCCCTCGCCGCAGGGATACTTCGCGCGGGCGATCCGCTCCCTTCCCTTCGCCAGACTGCCGCCGGCCTGAGGGTCAATCCGCTCACAGTGTCGAAGGCCTACCGGGCGCTCGAGGCGGATGGAATCATAGTCACCGATCATGGCCGAGGAAGCTTCATCAGTACTGAACTGCCCAAGCTTGGCGACGACTATCGCCGGGAATCGCTGGGACGGGCGGTTGATCGGATGATCGTCGAGGCATACCACCTCGGAGCATCGCCGAAAGAGATTCGGGCGGTCGTGAAAAAGCGACTAAACGAGCTGCTGGCCAAGGAGGAGAAAAGCCGTGGAGAATAGCAGTTGTGCGATTGAGACTCGCGACCTGACCAAGCGTTTTGGTCGCAAGCTGGCCGTGGATCACTTGAACCTCAAAGTCCCGCAAGGGAGCGTATTCGCCTTCCTGGGCCGCAACGGGGCAGGGAAGACCACCGCCATCCGCATCCTCCTCAATCTACTGGATCGGACCTCGGGCGAGGCTTATGTCCTCGGCCTGAACCCCGCTCGCAAGGACATCGAGATCAAGCGCCGGGCGGGGTACGTCGCGGAAGGCCAGCGGATGTACGAGTGGATGACCGTCTCCCAATTGGCCTGGTTTTGCTCCGGCTTCTATCCCACGTGGAATCAGGAATACTGCTCGCAACTGATGAAAGATATGGACCTCCCGCCGGACGAGAAACTGAGGAATCTCTCCAGGGGCACGCAGGCGAAAGTCGCCCTCCTCCTTGCCATGGCGCATCAGCCCGAGCTGTTGATCCTCGACGAGCCGACCGCCGGTCTGGACGTCGTCGTGCGCCGGGATTTCCTGGAGGGAGTGATTGACCTCATCCAGCAGGAAGGGCGAACCGTCTTCTTCTCATCCCACCTGGTCCATGAAGTCGAGCGAGTGGCCGATTGGGTCGGGATCATTGACAATGGCCGACTGATCGCCTGCAAGCCCATTGATGATCTGAAAGCCGGCGTGAAGCGGATCAGCGCCGTATTCGAGGAGACACCTCCCGCGATGCATCTGGACGGCCTCCTTCACACTGAGACCGCCGGGCGGCAGATCAAGCTCACGGTGAATGACTTCTCAGATAAGACCCTGGCTCAGGTCAAGGAGCATAATCCTCGTTCGCTCGAGGTCGAGGACATGAGCCTCGAGGATATCTTCGTGGCCCTTGTGGGCGAAAGGGACCATTAGCATGAGACGCCTGCTCTGGAAGGAATGGCACGAGATAAGGTGGTATCTCATCGGCATGGTGCTCGGCCCCTGGCTGCTGTCACTCCGCACGTCCACATATTTCCCTCAAGGCAGGAGTTACGTGCTTGACAGCACTTCAGGCAAAGTGGCAATCCTTCTCCTGATAATGGTTTTCTGGGGCGCGACTCGCCTGTCGGGGGAGAATCGAGCAGGCAGGCTTACCACCCGAAATCTGCCGGTGAACCAATGGACCGTTCTGGCCGCCAAGTTTCTCCCCGGATTCATCGTCGCGTGCCTGATGCCGCTTTGGATCCACGCCGTCGTCGTACTTCGGTTTAACCCGGAATTCTTTGCGCCGGGCTTCCAGCCTGCCACCTGCATATGGGAGAACTTCTTGGCTATGGTGTGCGCTTACCTGGTGAGCTTCGCCCTGTCAACTTGCACCTCGACCGCCGTGGCGGTGATCGCCGGCATTGGAATCCTTATGTTCGGCAGCCAATCTCTGGGCAATTATCGGAACGTGGATGTCGGGCGGGCCTTCTTCGCGATGGCTTCGCTATTCGCCATACCAATGCTCTGGATAAGGGCGGGGATCGCGGGCGCCGGTCGCAAAGCCGCAATCGGCGTGATCTCGGTCCTCCTGACAATCCCGATATTCCTTGGGCTCTTCTACATCTATTTCATTGCGAATTGGCCCCGGCCTAACCCGGATCTGTCGGTGTTTTGGGCAACTCTGACCGGGCGCTACGAATACTTCTATCCATCCTATCCGGAGCTCGCCGATTGGGGTCAGCCCGTAGCCTCAGCCGACCGCGTACTCCTGGCATACGCATACGCAGTTCGTCCCGATGCCGCGAATAGACGGAAGGGCAGGATGCCATTCGGTCTCAAGGTATGGGACTTCCGTCACGGCAGGACCTTGCTGGAAGTGAACGATTCCGTTCCGATTGCATGGCTCCCCGAAGGCAGTCTGCTCTTTCTCACCTATGGCATGAGCCAGGCGGACCTGATCGAGTGGAACTCCCGCACCCAGGCCCGAAGACAGCTCGTATCCTATCCGTGCACCCCAAGATATTGTCCGATCATGAAGATACTCCCCAGCCCGGATGGCCGGAAGATCGCCCTCTTCATCGCGCCCAGGTGGGTGCAGGGGGCTGATCTCTGGATGCTCGACCGAGCATCTCGCAAGCTCGAGCTCATTCGACCGGGCCTGGCCTACTGGGATGACAATCAGGCCTGGGATGGAGACCGGCTGGTATTCCGAAGGAACTACAACGAATACTGGTCAATGAAATCGGACGGATCGGATTTCAAGCGCATCAAACTCGGAGGGCCGCTATGCGCAGACTTCTGATCAAAGAGCTCAGGTCGGCCTGGTGGGTGATCGCGTTGGCGTATGCCATCACCCTGGTCCTTATACTCATTGGCGATCCGCTCGCCTTCAGGGGGGATTCCGGCGCCTTTGGCTGGCTGGTCGTCCCGTTCCTCATTCTCGGCCTGAGGGCTTGCTCCGGGGAGCTGGGAGCCAATACGGTGGAGTTCCTCTACAGCCGACCCATCAAATGGTGGCAGATTCTTCTGGCAAAGCTAATCGTTGGCATCATTGCCATAGTCTCGACCGTGCTTCTCGGGCTGCTACTCTACGTACTGACTGCCCCACGCTACTACATGCCCTTCCTCCACGAGACAGTGCTGAGTGGTCTGGGAGAGATGATGGGGTTACTCGGCGTTGCCTTTATTCTCGGCTTCGGGGCTTCCGCCCTGATGCCAGGAATTGCCCTGTCGTTCATCGCGCTTCTTGGAATCGGGGTGGCGTTGGGCGTGGTGACTTCTATCGTCGAATGGATCGGGCGCACACTTCTCATTTCCTGGCTTCAGGATCCGGTGAACGCCGTCTTCTACTCCGCTGGGGCGGGACTGATCGCCTCGATACTGATCATCCGCAAGCTTCCGAAGCTGGGAGTTCGGCAGCGATGGACAGTTGTTGGTCGTTTTCTCGTCGTTGGATTGGCGATCGGTCTCATACTGGCCGCCTTCGGAATACCGGGAGAGCAAACTTCAAAGCCCTCTCCCATGAGCCTGAGCCGCGACGGACGGCTCGCATTGTATGGAAAGGACACGTATTATCCGCAAGGGAAACTCGGCCTTGTGGATACAAGATCGGGGGAAGTGCAGCTAGTCATCCCAAGCCAAGAGCCGAGGTCATTCGCCTGGTCGCCGGACTCCAGGAAGGTGGCGTTCACCGAGAACAACCACAACATACTGGTAGTGACGGCGAGTCCCAAGCCGGAAGGTTGGAAGGCCAAGTCATTTGAGAGTAACGGCTTGATTTTCACGACAATGACATGGTCCCCGGATTCCCGCTTCGTCGCTGTCCGTCACGAACATGGCGGCGAGTTTGTGCCAACGAAGACCGAGTCCGTCCTGCTGGACACCGCTCGCAAATCCGTCCGCCCCATCAAGACCAAGCAGTTCGACCGACTTGAGGATGTCGTCCCGGGCAATACCCCCGTGTACGTCAAGGGACACGGCCTCTTCTGGCCGCCCGTGGTAGAATAGGGCATGGCTGATATCGAGCGTCTCGCCGGGAACTTGATGAAGAAGGTGAACAAGGCCGTCTACCGGTACGGGATGATCGCTGACGGTGATCGGATTGCGGTGGCGCTCTCGGGCGGGAAGGACAGTTTCGGCCTGCTGGAGATTCTTCGCTACCGGCAGCGCTTCGTGCCGGAGAAGTACTCCGTCGCCGCGATTCATGTGATCGGAGATTCTCGGGGCCCCAGTATTCCGCTGCCAAAGGAGCTTGCGAAATGGCTCGAGGAGCAGGGGATCGAGCATCTCATCCGCCCGACCTACCTCGCGGAGAATGAGAGCCTCCCCATGTCCTGCGAGCGGTGCACATGGAATCGCCGGCGAACCCTCTTTACGATGGCGAAGGAGTTGGGCTGCAACAAGATCGCTTTCGGCCATCACCTGGACGACCTGGCCGAGACCGTTCTCATGAATCTAGTCTTCCACGGTCGGAATGAGACGATGTCCCCGACCGCGGATTACTTCGGCGAGCTGACCCTCATCCGCCCATTGATGCTCGTCCCCGAGCATGAGTTGAAGCGCTTCGCCGCCGCCAACGATTTCCCCACGCCTCCCGACCCATGCCCCATCGGCTGCCACACCCGCCGCCAATGGGCCAAGGACCTGATCGCCGAA
>Ga0307379_10004519_pt1 | contig 19819 bp, 20 predicted proteins | sample UN2MG_FD_202237 | JGI IMG/M metagenome (GOLD analysis project Ga0307379, IMG submission 202237) | Soil microbial communities from Risofladan, Vaasa, Finland - UN-2 | ecosystem: Environmental > Terrestrial > Soil > Coastal area > Acid sulfate soil | place: Finland: Risofladan, Vaasa | collected... | reverse complement strand
AATTGATTATAAACGAATATCTTTTTAAGGAATATTCATTTTAATATTTACTAATATAATTATTTGGAGGTAAATAAATATGAAAAAATTGTATCGCTCTCGAAAAGATACAAAAATTGCCGGAGTATGCGGCGGAATTGCCGAATATTTTAATGTTGACTCTAATATTATCCGACTTTTAGCAGTATTAACTATCTTCTTCGGAGGAGGAGGTATTATTGCCTATATTATTGCCTGGATTATCATCCAATTAGAACCGGTAGAAGACAAATCATCAGATAAACAGACAAGTCGATCAAGAGAAAAAAATCAGGCGGAAACCGTTGTTGATGCCGAAATTATTGATGATTCGGAAAAGAAAAAAGAATAGTGCAGAAAGGGAAAGACAAGTGGATGTTTCGCTTGTCATATTTGAAAAGCTTTCTCTAGAGAATAATAGGGACAGACATCCATTTATCAACTTTTTTCTTAGGTCTTTTTTCAGGACGTCTATCTATAGTAATACCTATAGCCTCAACCATCCGGTTAAGAAACTCACTCAGGTCCTATCAGAACCCATGGGTTTTCCGTAAAAGGTTACCGAATTATTTTCCTGACACATTTGTCTCTATCTATCTAATTTAAAAGTAAAATATTAATTATCAAAGAAAATACACTGTCCCTATTTTTACCCTAATATCTTTATCTCTTCTTTGGTTAAATGAGAAGTTGCTAAAGCAACGTCTGATTCTTTTATAATTTGTAAAACTTGCTTTGTCTCTAGAGTAATTTCCCCTTTTTCATCTAAAATTCCTATACCTTTCATAGGTAAAAACTTTGCCTTTGATTCCGTTTGTTTCATATGCTTATATTGAGCGGTGCCAAAGGTATCTTCTATATGGTGTTTCGCCCACTGTGTCGGCATCCAAATAATTTTAGCTCCCAAGCGAATAGCAATTTCCACCGCATAGGGATTAATCCCCCCTACATAACGGTTAAGAACCACTCCCCCCGTAGACATCAACACCTGAAACCATCTTATTCACCAGGGTTGCAGTATCCGCAGTAAGTCCCTGATGATTTTTTAATACAATCCCTCTAATCCCGTATGCTCTGGCTTGTTTCGCAAAATCTATAGCATCTCCTACTCGTGCAAAGATGCCGGGACCAGCGTGAACATGACAATCAATAGAGCTAGTTAAAATTCGATTTACAATATCAGTTTGATTCATTTCTATCTTTATACCTCCAATAAAATTATTATTTCTTAAATTTTTTTATTCCACAAAAATCGCAAGTATTTAATCTAAAACCATGGTCTTTAATTAATAGTATTGATATGACCTTCAAAAGTTTTCTTTATTTCTATTTAATTAAGCTCTTTTATTGCTTTTTCCACTCTATCTAAACCTTTTTTAATCTCTTCTATAGATTTAGCAAAGACAAACCTAACATAACCTGAGTAATTAAAAGCTACTCCAGGAACAACTGCCACACGTGCCTTCTCTAGAAAGAACTTAGCTACATCAACATCGTTTCCAATTATATTTCCATTATATTTCTTACCATACAAACTCGTAACATTCGGGAAAGTATAAAATGCTCCATCCGGATACTGGCAGGTTATGCCTTCTATCTCGTTAAGCCTTTTAACCATATATTCCCTGCGTTTTTCATATTCCTTTACCATATTCCTAACTAGCTCCTGGGTTCCGTTTAAAGCCTCAATGGCCGCTTTCTGAGCAATAGAATTAATATTGCCCGTTGCATGACCCTGAAGATTGTTCATGGCCTTTATAATTTCCTTGGGACCTGCAGCATAACCTACACGCCAGCCTGTCATGGCATAGGTCTTTGATAAACTGTTGACAGTTATGGACATCTCCTTTTCTTTCTCTCCCAGAGAGGCTACGCTGACGTGATTCATGCCATCGTAAACAAGATGCTCATATACTTCGTCTGTAATCATATACACTCCACGCTGGACAAGTAACCTTGCGATCTTTTTCAGCTGTTCTTTTTCAAACATAGAGCCAGTCGGATTATTAGGACTATTTATTATGAAGGCCTTAACCCTGGGAGTAAGATTTGCCTTAACTTCCTCAAGAGTAGGACGAAAATTATTTTCCTCTTTCGTCTTAAAAAAGATTGGTGTGGCTCCAGTAAGTTTTATCTGTTCAGCATAGCTTACGTAGCAGGGAGTAGGAATTAATACTTGATCTCTTTCTTCGCAAATGGTCCTAAAAACTTCGTAAAGTGCTTGTTTGCCACCATTACATATTAAAATCTGAATGGGTTCATATTCTATTCCGTTTTCTCTCTTGAATTTATCAGAAACGGCTTTCTTGAGCTCTGGAATACCAGGCACATCGGTATATTTCGTAAAACCCTCATTAATAGCCTCTATTGCTGCTTTTTTAATATTTTCTGGTGTATCGAAATCCGGTTCTCCCTGGGCAAAACTTATTATATCTATGCCTTGTCTCTTAAGTTTATTCGCCAGAAAAGAAGTTTCTTCCGTAGCAGAAGGGCTGATATTTGCTACTGATTTTGAAATTAAATTTTCAATCATAAAAAATCTCCAGTTCGTGTAATAATATTTTATTTTTCTTATTAAAACAACACATTTTTTAAATTGTTCTAACTATCTTAATAGCTTCTGAGGCACAGAATTGAATACAGAGTGGCATCTCTTCTTGTTCACACATATCACAGCAGGATTGATCTAGATTTATTTTGATATCACCATTTTTATTATTCCTTAAAACCTCGATACAACTCGTATTTTCTATAGAGAAAGTCTTGGAGCGATGATACGAACAGGCTAAAACACAAGCTTGACAACCTGTACATTTTTTTTCGTCAGTTTCCAAACAATATCTTAATTTTATTTTCATTTATTTCCCACTTTTATCTTGTTTTTTGAGGATTTTTTGAGGTGGAAGTTTTCCAGCTTTTTCAAGTCTTTCTTTCACATCATTAAGCCCAAGTTTTAAAAGACATTCTCTGGTTTGCCAGCCTGTTGCAACATCCCAATCATGGGCAATATAATAATCATCCAGCATTTCCTCCCATTTCTCAGGCAGAAGTTTTTCTCCAGCAAATTCTCCTGAAGAAACTGGAATTTCAGTTAATTTATAAGGAGGTCTATCATCTTTTCTGGTAAAACCAGCATGAAGTGTATTAAAAGCTTTTTCGATGTTGTAAATAGATTCCCCAAGATTAAGTAAACCTTTTCCTTCTAATTTCCAACCGGTAGCAAGTGAAATAAGTTTAGCAAAGTCATCAGGACCTATAAGGGAAGTATCAATCCAATAAGTTGTAAATGAACATAATCCAGCCATGTCAGCGATTATTTTATATTTTTCAAACCAGGCGACCAGTTTTCCTTTTCCCTCATAGACTGTTGGCTCTCCAGCAGTAGAAATATCAAATAAACGCATACTTTCTTCAGGTGACATTCTCTTCTGTTCCGTATTTGGAGCTCCAGCAAGATGACCACCACCTATAGTGCTCGTCATTATTCCTAAAGCCCATCCTTTATGAGACCTAATTGCTTGTTCACACATACCGTGCCCCTTAACATGCATTGCATATTTCTCAGTACCCCTACCGATAATCTGTGATGCACGATACACTCCTTGGGCAAGGATATCCCCAAAACCTTTTCTATAAGCAATTAATTTAAATAATTTTAATTGGAGGTCTCCATCTCCCCAATGAAGATCCAATCCACCTGTTATATCTTTTCCGATAAGTCCCTTCTGATAAACATCAATAGCCCATGCTACTACTGCAGAAAGAGAATCACAATTCATACCATACCTATCAGCCACCTCATTCGCCATGAGAATATATTCTCTGCTTGGCAAATCAATATTTGTTCCAAAAGCTCGATATACATTTGTTTTAAGAGCTTCAAGTTTTTGTCCAGCGAATTTGCCCTCATTAACGTGATAAAAACAACTACAATTAATAGGGCAAGCAAAATTAGCCATTCTTCTGACTTCATATTTTTCTTTAAAAATTATCTCTCGTACCTGCAAGGTTTTTTCTGCTTCCCATACTTCATCTTCCATATTTTTGACACTTTGGGCTAAAGTACCGTATACTCCTCCTGCTCCCGCGGTGCCAAGATTACTATATTTCCGAAAAAGCTGAATAGTATTTGATTGAAGCAAGCGTTTCCAAATTTGTTTAGTAAAATTTAAAAAACGCTCAGGATCATAAACCTGAAGAGGCCTTTTCCCTCTTACTGCCACCGCTTTAAGATTTTTCGAGCCCATAACAGCGCCACAACCACCCCAACCAGCAGCTCTTGCACGATCAAACATAATACATGCCATTGTAACAAGATTTTCCCCTGCCTGGCCAATAGTAGCTACATGAATTTTATTATCAACAAGTTCTTGCATTATTGAAGCTTCGGTTTCCCAAGTATCTTTTCCCCAAAGATGCTCTGCAGACTTGATTTCAATTTTATCATCATGAATAAATAAATAAATTGGTTTTTCTGCTCTTCCTTGAATAACTAGATGATCAAAACCTGCATATTTCATCTCTGGAGCAAAATGCCCACCAGCATTAGCAAAAGAGATACCTTGGGTGGCCACATTTTTTGTACTGATATTAATTCTTCCAGAACTTGGAGCCAAAGTTCCAGTCAACGGACCAGTATTGAAGGTAATTATATTTTCAGGACTCAATGGGTGAGCAGCTTCTGGTACTTCTTTAAAAATCAGGTAACTACCTACTCCCCTGCCTCCAATAAACTTTTTATATTCCTCTGTAGATTCAATCTTCACTTGATTATTCGATAAATTAACCCACGCAACTTTTCCACCTAAACTAAACATAAAAACCTCCAATTTGGAAAGACCGCGAACTGAAACACAAAATTTATGCATCCCCGCGGTATATCGTTATATTTTGTATTAACTTTATCAATAGTGTTTTTATCCGAGAATACAATTTACTCGGTTACGTCAAAATCAGTGTACACAGGGTAAAACTTATCAACTCTATTTTATGGTGCCTCAATTGATTATCCAAAAAGATATATTTTTAGTTGTAGACGATGTTATATTTTTAACAGCAGTAGAAAATATTGGCATAATACTCCTTCATTAAAAAATAATTCTATATGACAAAATTATCTGGAAAAGACAAGGTCAGGTATATAAGTAACAATTTCAGGGAAAACAGCAATTACTAAAGCGAATAAGGCCATAATAATAAAAAAAGGAAAAGCTGCTTTGGAAACATATCCTATTGTATCTCCAGTTAAACCCTGAATAATGAAAAGATTAAAACCGACTGGTGGAGTTATTTGCGCAAGTTGAATTGCAATGACCATAAAAATGCCAAACCAAATTTTGGTATAACCAGCCTGCAATACCAATGGAAGTGTTATGGGTAATGTCATAACCAATATAGCCATCCCTTCCATGATACACCCAAGAAATATGAAAAATATGAGAAGTATAGCAAGTAAAGCTAATGGAGATAGATTCATAGCTGCTATTGCTGTGGCCAATAGATCGGGAATTCTAAGAAAACCCATCATTTCAGAAAGAAAAACTGCTCCAATGATAATTAATCCTATCATCGAACCGGTTCTGGTAGCTGCCATCAGTGCATCTTTAATTGCCTTAAAACTTAAAGATTTTTGAAAGAAACCAATCAATAGACTTCCAAATACACCCACCGAAGCTGCTTCAGTCGGTGTAGCATAACCTCCGTACATCGCTACCATCATTAAAAGAATTAAAAAAACAATCGGCCCCAGATTAACGATACTTCTCAATCTTTCTCTATTTGTAAAATGAAGTTTTTCATGAGGAGCAATATCTCTTATAAATAAAGAATAGAAAATTATATAGCCCACATATAATCCTGAAATGATAAATCCAGGAATAAAACCTGCGAGAAAAAGTTTAAGCACTGATTCTTCAGCAAGAACCCCGTAGATAATTAGCATCGTACTGGGTGGGATTAAAAAACCCAAAGTTCCTGCGCCTGCAAGGCTGCCTACAGAGATTGCATGATCATATCCTCTTTTTTCTAATTCTGCCAGCGTAACCTTGCCAATGGTAGCGGCTGTTGCCGCAGAAGAACCCGAAACAGCAGCAAAAAGGGTACAACCTAAAACATTGGTATGCATCAGCTTCCCGGGAATTCTGTTCACCCATGGCGCAAGACCAGAAAATATTAATTCTGAAAGTTTTGTCCTAAATAAAATTTCTGCCATAAAAACAAAAAGCACTAATGCAATCATAGTCGGGGTTGTAGCCGTAGACCACATACTAAACCCTAAATGTTTAATAAATGGCATGCTACTTCGAAACAAGCTTATAGCAGCAACACCAGCGCCGGCAAGACCCAAACCAACCCACACAGTGCTCCCAAGAATAGCAATTAAAAGTAGCACAATAACATAAACTGTAATCATTTCTTTCTCCTCTCTCCTCAGTTCATATTTTATTTACTCTTCAGGTCAATATCCGGTTTCTCATTGATTATTAATAGCATCAATCTCATAATCATTTGAATCAGCATAAAAAACATACCGATAGCGATGAACGTTTGAGGTATATACAAAGGAGCCCGTAAAGGACTAAAAGAAGTTTTGTGAAAAAAGTATGAGTCGGTTGCAAGTATAAATACAGCTCTAAAAAAGATTAAACATAGAACAATTCCTAAGATTGTAGCAAGTATATCGAGAATTCGGGCTGCACGATTGGTTTTTAGAACGCTGGTAAGAACGTTAACCCTCACATGTCCATCGGTACGCAAAGTATAGGCTGCTGAAAGAAACCAAGATGTTGCTAGTAAATAGGAACTCACTTCCAATACAAATAGAAAACCGTAGTTAAAAAATTTTCTTGCAATTATTTCCGCCAAAATAAATATTGTGATAATACCTATACAAATACTGCTCAACCCATTTAATTTAAAGGTAATATTATCAAGAATTTTTGCTAAAGCAATAACTTTTTCTTTCATCTAGCACACCTTCTTTCAAGGCAGGTTAATAAATAAAAACATAAAGCTTTAAAATTATTAACCTGCCTATTTTCATTTTTTAGATTTTCAAATTCATGCAAGTATTTACGATAAATCAATCGTTTTTCCCTTATTCCATTATTGCCAAGTAATCTTCAATAACCTTCCTGGATTCGGGAACTTCATTCATGTGGTCCTGCCAAATTTGAAGGGAAAGTTCGATAAATTTTTCTTTTAGTTCCGGGTTCGGATCATAAACTTTGATACCATTCTCTATTAATACTTTTTCATCTTTTTTATTTTGTTCAACGGCTATTTTCCAAAATTGTGGTTCGAGTTCACGTGCTTTTGTCTCAATAATTTTCTGCAATTCCGGGGAAAGCTTGTTCCAGGCATCAAGATTCACGTTAACCATATCACATGAACATTGCCAATTCCATCTACTGGCATAGCCAGTAAATTCCCAAAATTTTCCATCTACACCCGATGCACTGGAAGTTCCTACACCATCAATGACACCTGTTGCCAAACTGGTTACCACTTCACCCCAGGGCATCTGCACGGGAATAGCGCCTAGAGCTGAAAGCAAATCAGAATCCTCTTTACTCACCGTACGAATTTTCAAATTCTTTAAATCTTCCAGAGTGTTAATCTCTTTTTTAGTATACACGTTCCGGCTTGGCCAGGGAACCTGGTATAATATCTTCTGATTATGTTTTTCTGCTAATCTATGCTCTACCGGACCTGCAAAAAATTGTAACATTCGTAATTCAACTACACCCGGCGCCAAAAAAGGCAAAGATGTAATACCGAAAAACTTCTCTTCACCTGTCTGTGCATTTACAAGTACATCACCGATTGGAACAAGACCGTCCCGGAGAACCGAAAGCATTTCCGGACCTTTATAACCAAGAGCTCCGCCATAATGGATATTGATTTTTAGTTGGCCATCTGTTGCCTCAAAAATCTCATCAGCAAATATTTTGAGACATACACTCTGATAGTTTGTAGCTGCCCAGGCAGTAGGTAAATCCCATTCAATCGTCTGTGCGGTTACTGATAGAGAAAACAGCATTAATATAAACACTGTCAGCATTATTGTAAATAAATTTAAATATCTTTTCATAATTTATATCTCTCCTTTAAAAATATTTTTACCAGTTATGTTTCATCTTAATATTAAACGAAATGTTTAACTCATTAAAAATTACCACCCCCTTCTGGGTTATTTTTCCTAATATATTCCATATTTTCACCTCCTTTTTTTTCAATATTTGTAAAGTATAATTACTCTAACGTATCATTAATATGTTTACCAGACTTTATAACTATTTTTTTATCAATGATAACAGTGGGGTTTTTTACTACTACATCAGTGTGCATTGAAGATTCAATATATCCACCCATGGTATGATTATCTCCAATACCAAAATGAATTGTTCCGTAAACACCCTCATCTTCTAACATGCTACCACATATTTTACATTTAGGATTTAATCCAATACCGAACTCTCCTATATTAAACACTTCTTTTTCTTTGGCCTTGTTTAGAATTTTTTTGAATAGCACGGCTTCTTGAGACCCTTCTATTTCTTTAACAAAACCCTTTGATACATACAAAATAACATCTTCTTTTAAAGTCCCCAAACCCGGCAAGACAATACTTCCATCTATTACAATCTTTCCATTTGCAGTTCCTTCTAATGGCGCAATACAACATTCAATATCCGGGGGTGAATTAACCATGCCCGGCTGATCAGATATACCGGATTCTACAATTGCATCTCTTCCTGCAATTGAAAACTGAATATCAGTACCCTTATCAGTTATAACCTGTACTAACGAACCTGAAGATAATATTTTGCCAATCTTTTCAACTTTTTCTCTCTGTTTATGAAAATCTACAAAAAGTCCACCTTTGCGCAGCATATGCATGGAAAAATCAGGAAGATTAACCCATCTAACTCCTTTTTTACATGCTTCAATCCTTGCATTGGTGTGAAAAAGTGAAAATGAAGTGGCTGCAAAAACAACATCAGCTTCTTTTAGAGCTGCAGTGTAGAGTACAGGTGGTTCTTCACCATGATTTTTCCTGGGAATCATACTAATTACAATTGGTTCAGCCCCACGTTCAATACAAGCCTTAGCAATAATATCAGCAATCTGTAGCTTATTTTTATCAGTTGCAATTACAACTTTTTCTCCAATTCTGACTACACCGCAAATGTCAACCAGAATTCGAGCACCTTTCATTTCTTCCAATATTGTCATATCTATCATTTTCTCCTTAAATTCCCACTATTCAACATCTATTATGAGTTCATCTATTTGCCATCAATTTAATTAACCAGTTCAACTATATTTTATTAGCTCGCAAGGCAAAATATTATAGACATGTTCATGGACATCTATATCATTACACTCACGTTACATACTTTTCAATAAATAGGAATACATATCAGGTCTTCTATCTCTAAATACTGGTTGTTGTATCCTTTCCTCTAATAACACTTCTTCTTTTAAAGTTGCTGAAATAATCGTTTCTTTGGTCCCTGCCGTAGCAAGAAAATTTCCAACAGGATCAGAAATAACACTATGTCCAAAAAAATCAATCTTGCCCTGCACGCCTATACAATTACAGGAAACTGCAAACATTCTGTTTTCAGCAGCTCTGGTTGCAGTTATATGTTCCAATAATTCAGGTGGATTAGAAAATGAAGGCATATTCCAAATCATACAAAGTATTTCTGCTCCCTTTAGAGCAAGGCTTCTGGTAAACTCCGGAAACTGACCATCATAACATATCGACATACCAATATTTCCAATATCAGTCTTGTAAGAATCACAGGTACTTCCCGGCATAAAGTAATGCTTCTCTTCCCCAGGAATATGCATCTTGTGATGTACACCCACTAACTCTCCTTTTGGACTTATAAGTACAGCAGTGTTGTATAACATCCCCGGAATTTCCGGATGTTGTTCAGCAAGACCTACTACCAGATATACTCCATATTTTTTTGCTTGCTTTCCCAATTCCTCAGTAGACGGACCTGGTATTTTTTCTGCATATTTTATAAATTGTCTTCCAAATTTTTTATCTCTTTCTTTTATATACCCTGTATTGGATAATTCCGGAAAAACAATTAAGTCAGCATTATTTTCATTCTTTGCTTTTACAATAGAGCTCTTTATATAATCAATATTTTCTTTTAAATCTAGCCATTTGGTTGGCATCTGTACAGCCGATACTATAACCGTATCTTTCATATTTCATCTCCTTTATTTTAATTTCTATACTTATCTCAATACCATGATTGTTGTTTTATTAATTTTTCTCTATTCTAAATTAAGCTTATACCCTTAAGTAAATATGCAATATCCGCGATGAAATTCAATTATTATGTCTTAAAACTCTTCCGGGTAACTTACCGGTATGTGTAATTTCTTGAATAACAATAGTCCCGTTTGTAATAACATAGTTAATCCCCGTAGGGTACTGATGAGGTTCAGAAAAGGTGGATTTGTCAATAACTGTTTCCGGGTTAAAAATGACTATATCAGCATACATCCCCTCTTTAATTATGCCACGATCTTTTATGCCTAAGAATTTTGCCGGCAAATAGGTCATTTTTCTAATTGCTTCTTTCCAGGTAAATAATCTTCTCTGCCTTACAAATTGACCCAATACTCTGGGAAATGAACCATAGCTGCGGGGATGAGGAACCCCTTCCCCTAATGGTCCATAGGTAGCAAGGGCATACCCATCTGAACCGAACATAGTATTAGGATGTCTGATAACCATCTGGAAATAGCGATCATCTATATCAATCAAATCAGGTATCACCACCGGCACATCTCCCTGCTCCTCAATTAACAGGTCGAAAACAAAATCTATGGGGTCTTGATTTCCCGGTTTTACCTCAGCAATTGATTTTCCAACTAAAAATTTATTCTTTTTTGAAGTAATATTGCAAATCTGAATTCTATCCCAGCAGGTTTTACATCCCAATTCACGGGTATAACTCTGATACCCTGAAATAAGCTCTGGTTCAACCATCTGCCATTTAATTTTCTTTCTTAGCTTCTGATCCTTTAATCTTTCAACAAACTTCTCTGGCCCTCCTTCGTGAACCCAGTAGGGAAGAAACATGGCTAAACCACCTTGACCAGATAAATAAGGATACATATCCATGGTAATATTCATTCCTCGGTCAATTTCGTCATCTATCATTGCAAGGGTAAGTTCGACTTTCGCTGCATTAGCATCGCCCATTCCTTTATGATGAAGTATATGCAGAGGAACTTCTGACTGTTTAGCTATATTAATTGCTTCTATTGTTGCACTCAATAATCTATCTCCTTGACCACGGATATGAGTATGATATACTCCATTATTGTTGGCAACTAATTTACATAATTCTACTATTTCCTCGGTCTTAGAACTTGAACCAGGTGGCATATTCAATCCTGTACTAAATCCCCAGACGCCGGAGTCAAAAGCTTCTTGCAAAAGTTCTTTCATCTGATCAAGTTGTTTTGATGATGGCGGTCCACTTTCATAACCCATTACTGCACCCCTAATATTGTTGTGTCCAACTAGCGGGACAACATTAACACTGCTACCATTCTTCTCTAGTTGGTTTAAATAATCAGACATTGTTACCCAATTAGCCTGAATGTTATCCCCTAGAATTGACTTGGCCGGCTTGTACTTACCACCAAGTGGTGCTGCAGATAAACCACAATTACCGATAACCTCTGTTGTTACTCCCTGTCGAATTTTACTTTCTGCTTTAGGATTTACAAATAAATAGGTATCTGAATGAGTGTGTATATCGATAAAACCAGGCGATACCACCAAATCATTAGCATCAATTATCTTTTCAGCTTCGGATAAATCAATAATTCCTATCTTTACTATGCGGTCATCTTTTATTCCTACATCCAATCGATACCATGGTTTATATAAATCAGCATTATCTAAGATATCAATGACATTTCCATTCTTAATCAATAGATCATATTTCAATATAAGCGCTCCCCCCAGCCTTGCTTTAGGCTACTAAATATTTTTTTAACCTCTTTACTATCTAAATACTCTTTACTTAAGCCCTCTAAAACAAGATTGCCACTTACACATTTTACTTTTCTAAATCATATTTATTAATCACCTCTTTTTGTAAATATTTTTAGCTAAATGGCTTTAGCATTCAAAAGGCTTCAAAATGTCCTCTTTTGTCACCTGTCTTAAATTGTTTTTCCTTATTTAAGGTCTAAATAATAAGATGATAAATTTTATTTTTCACTCCTCTTTTATTTGATTACGGATTAGTTTAATTTATTCCACAAATATTGCCAGGTCAGGACAGGTCAATTCGCAAAGTTTACATTTTGTACACCTATTTTCATTGACCACTTCAGGAATGACAAATCCTTTATCATTGACCTTATTTTTCATTTGAAATACATTACTGGGACAAATACGCACACAAAGCTTACAACCTTTACATATTTTGTCATCTATATGAATAAACATCTTATTTGCCTTCTATCTTTTTAATTTGTTCAACTATATCCATATGATTTTTGGCTATGTATGCTCCTGCTTCTCTTAGAGCATTGATTTTTGACTTGGCAGTTCCGAAGTCGCCTTCTATGATCGCTCCAGCATGACCCAGAGATTTGCCTTTTGGTGCTGAGATTCCTACAATAAGGGAAATGACTGGTTTATCAACCTCTTTTTTAATAAATCTTGCAGTCTCTTCTTCCATGGTTCCGCCAATTTCTCCAAGCAAGACAATTATTTTTGTCTCATCATCTTCCTGAAATAATTTTATAATATTTAATTGCGTTAAACCCCAATAGGGTCCTCCTCCAATTGCCACAACGGTTGATTGCCCTATTCCATTTTCAGTCAGCGTTTTTCCCACTTCATAAGAAAGAGCACCGCTTTTAGAAACCACGCCAACATGTCCCTCTTTATACATGTTGGGAGGATGAACCCCTAACTTACATTTTCCCGGTGAAATCAATCCGGCCGAACCCGGACCTAAAATTCTTGTACCTTTATTTTCGGCATATTTTATGATTTCAACCACATCGTGTTCCGGAATTTGTTCTGTGGTTAAAACCAATAATTTAATATTATTTTCAATAACCTCGATGCAAGAATCTTTGGCATAAGGAGGGGGAACAAAGCTAATGGCTGCATTAATCTCGTGATTATTTACCGCTTCCTTAACAAAATCATATACCGGAACCCCTTCAACTTCTTTTCCTCCTTTTCCCGGCGTAACACCAGCTACAATATTGGTGCCATATCTTTTCGTGATTTCGGTTTGTAATCTTCCGGATTTTCCCGTTATTCCCAATACCAACACTTTTGTATTTTTATTAATTAAAATAGACATTTAATTCTCCATTGCTTTTTTTACGGCTTTTTCCACTGCAACATTTAAGCTGTCATAAACCGGTATATTCGCCTTTTTCATTAATTCTTTTCCAATTTCTTCCTTTGTCCCACACATTCTGACAAAAATGGGAATATCTTTGCTCAATTCCTTTTTAAATTTCACGATTCCTTCTGCCATGTCATCCATTCGGTTAAAACCACCGATTAAAACTACAAGGATACTTTTAACCGATTGATCACTTGCGACCATCTTCAAAGATTTAAGCATTGCTTCTGAGTTGGTAATTCCTCCCATTTCACAAAAATTCGCTACTTTACCGCCATATTCATTAATCAAGTCAAGAGTAAAAAGGCCTGTTCCTGCGCCATCAGATATTACCCCAATATCCCCAGAGAGGGGAACATAGGTAATTGTATCCTCTTTGAGCTTTGGAGCATGTACCTCTTTTTTGCCCTGAATGAATTCTTTTTCTTCTCTTAACTTGTTAAATAACTCCTCATGGCGAAAACGGGATTGGTCATCAAGATTGACTTTTGCATCAATCGCAACAAATCCGCCGGGAGTAATCGCCAGGGGATTTATTTCAACCAATGTAGCTTCGTATTCTTTAAAAATTTTATATGCTGCCTTAATGATATTTTTGAATTCTAAATAATTACTAATATTTAATTTTTTTACAATAAAGCGAATCTGATATTCTAAGATTCCTAAAAAAGGATCAATTTCGACAAAATGTATTTTATCCTTATTTAATCTAGCGCTTTCTTCAATATCCATGCCCCCGGATGTGCCAACTATAAGTACAGGAGTTGATTTGTCCCTATTGAAAGTAATTGAAAAATAGATTTCTCTTAAGATATCCACTTTTTCTAAGGCTAATATCGCATTAACTTTCTCTCCTTGAATGGTTAGAGCGAATAAATCATTAATTATCTTTGATACATCAGTACTACCATCCCAAATTTTTATACCCCCGACTTTTCCTCTGCCACCAACCAAAACCTGGGATTTCAAGACCAAAGGTGGGGTTAAATTTTTCCCTTTATCCTTTATATTAATTAAGAATCCCGACTGAACTGGAATTCCATATTTTTTGAATATTTCCTTACCCTGGAATTCATATAATTTCATTCAATATCCTTCATTGTTATTTCCAAATCTTCCGCAAAATGCACTCCAGCATCAAATGCTTTTAAATTTATATCAATAAATTTTTTAGGAACCATTGAAGCAATAACTTCTCTTAAGTCCTCTTTGCTAATCATCTTGATAAATTTGTGCAAAAATCCTAAAACGACCATATTTGCAGCTATTCTATTTCCAAGTTTTATAGCAGTCTCGGTCGCTGCTACCTGATATATATTCGCTTCAATGGGAGGAATTTCCGTAACAAGTTTAGAATCAACGATTAGAATTCCTTTTTTTTTAAGGGTCGAAAAATATTTATCCAAAGCACTTTGAGACAAACAAATCAAAATATCTTTATATCTGGTTGTGGGTGAATTGATCGGTTTATCCGAAATAATGAGTTCTGATTGACATTCTCCTCCCCTTGCTTCTGAACCATAGGATTGGGTTTGCACTGCATATGCACTTCCTTTCCTAACTGCTGTATTACCTAACAGTAGTCCGGCCAAGATAATACCTTGACCTCCAAAACCACTAATTCTAAGACTTAAAGGTTTCAATAATCTTCCTCCTTAAATAAAGTAGTCCCCCAAAATACCAGAAGTTTCTCACCTATAAATGTATAACCTATAAAATTTTCTTTGAAAGGGAAGCCTTCTATTTTTCCCTCATAATAGTAAATCTCTTAAATTACCAAGCGTATCCACCAGTCAAACTTAAGATGGATTCCCGAATAGCAATTCTTATAGCCTCAATGAGCATTTCTAGCGGCAAACAGGCTGTATTGTTTGCGGCAGTTGGACCGGCTTCCAACATAAATCTAGCCCTATATTTAGGAATGGTTGGAACGTGAATCATCCCGAATAGTCTATCCTTTCCTTCTTCCCTTACGAACTTTGAGAGTCCATATGTATTCAAGTTGCATGTAAATGCTCCTGCGGAAGAGAACTTCATACCCGGATATCCTTCTTTCTCGTCGATTGTACCAGGATTAGCAGGAATACCTGCTTTTAACATAGCATTAACTATACGATCAACTGGTATGGAAGTATACTCAACCTCACGACCGTCTGGGTATATTTTTTCATATACCCGGGGAGCACCCTCAGGTCTAGATCCCTTTGTTTTAGCAGGATTAGCCGTATCTGTACCATTGGCCCAATTAGTACCACCTATTTCTACCTGGATACGACCCCCTTGACCTATCCATAAGACGATTTGTGGATCGTAATATTTGATAGCCTCGATATTCAGTTCTACTACATCCCAATCACATGGAGAGAATACATTGCCTATTACCTCAGCTCCCTCGATTATTTCGCCATGTAGTGCTTGGGCAATCAGTTGTCCTGTACACACTTCTCCTTCAGGAATTCCTTGGTACCATCCAGCCCCAATAACTAAGACCCTTTCTACTCTTTTAAATCCTTCAGGACCACGAAGTAGGAACTTCTCATCCAAACTAGATTTAAATTTAGATTGCACATTTAATGTTAAAACGAGAATGAGTAATATACATATTCCCAATACTAAAAGTAAATTTTTTCTAGTCATGAATACCCCTCCTTAATTTTTATATTTACATTAATTCACATTAGAAGGCTTCCCTAATAAACTATATTATAAATTTTAATTTTTTTTTATATCTTTTTCATTTTCTTTTTTTAACAAATAAACAAAACTAAAATTCGAACGCTTAGAGGTTTCGATTACCTCCCTCTCTAAATAGACTAGTCCCTTGAAAGACGGGTTGTTTTTTATTAGTAAATTCCCCCAAAATAAATTTATTTTTTAATTCATCTTCACTTAATTTATCAGCTTTTTTTCTTGTAATTGATTTTTCTTCTATCCATTCCAATACTTTTTGCGTGTCGCCTGTTTTCAAAGCATAACGACCAAAGTTAGTAGGACACTGGGACAAGATTTCAACCAAAGAAAATCCTTCATGCTGCAAAGCTTTTTTAATAGATTTAATGGTTTGAGTGGGCTTGGTTGTATTCCATCGGGCAACATATGTAGCTCCGGCGCAAATAGCAAGCTTAGAAATATCAAAGGGTTTTTCCTTGCTGCCGAATGGTGTGGTCATAGTAATCGAATCTAAAAGCGTGGTTGGGGCAACTTGCCCTCCCGTCATTGCAAAGTTAAAATTATTAACTAATATAACGGTTACATCAAGATTTCGTCTTGCTGCATGCAAGAAATGATTACCGCCAATAGATAGTAAATCTCCATCACCGGCAAATATAACTACTTTTAAATCCGGTTGATAGGTTTTAATTCCAGTTGCCCAGGCCAATGTTCTTCCATGAACACCATGGAGAGAATCAGTATTTAAATAAATGGGAATTCTTGCCGTACAACCAACACCACCGATTGTGACTATTTTTTTAAAATCTAGCTGTAACTCATCCACTGCTCTTAAAAAATAACTTAAAATCTGTCCGCATCCACAACCAGGACAAAAAAAATGGGGTAGTTTTCCATTTCGAATATATTTACGAAGAGGATTTATTTTTTCTTTCATGATAAGTCCTCCTTAATTGCCTTGTATATCTCTTCTTTTGTGTGAATGATTCCTTTATTTTTAGTAATATAATTCACCGGACAAAAGGGCAAGCATACCCTTTCAATTTCTTTCGCATACTTACCCATATTCATTTCTACAACAAATATCCTACCTACATTTCTGGCTATATCTTTTATTAGATTTTCATGAACTGGCCAGACAGTAATCAGTTTCAACAATCCGATTTTTTTACCATCATTTCTGGCCATTTCAACCACATCGAGTGCCGGTCGAACTTCGCTACCGTAGGCAATAATAACTGAATCGGCATCCTCCAGAAAATAGCTTTCGGTTTTACAGATTTTATCTCTATTTTCACTGATCTTACCGGTTATTCTTTGGTATAATTTTTCATATCCTTTGTCATTCCAGTCAATAGTGCCATCTTCATTATGATAATTTAAGGTATACAAAGTATGATAGCCTTTTCCCATGGGAGCAAACTCCGGAGGGCTATTATTCTTTGCTTTAAACGGTAGATATTGTTCCGGGGTTAATGATGTATATATTCTTTTATATATTTCTATGCTCTCTTTTTCCGGTATCTCTACTCTTTCTCTCATTAAGGCAATAGTTGTTTCAGACATAACTATTACAGGATTTCTAAATTCCTCAGCCAAATTAAAAGCCAATATCGTAAAATCAAATAATTCCTGAGCAGAAGAAGGGGCTAATACAATGCTTTCGTAATCTCCCGCCGCTCCCCAACGCATCTGCATTACATCAGCCTGGGTGGCAAAATTTTCCCCCCTGCACCTCTGCACATCGACAATAACACATGGCGCTTCAACCGCAGAAGCATATTCGATTCCTTCCTGCATATAATTAAAGCCTGCGCTAGCAGTGGCAGTCATGGCTTTGGCACCAGCCAAAGAAGCGCTTATTATGGAATAAATCGAAAATAATTCATCTTCACCCTGAACAAAGATACCTCCTACTTCAGGTAAGCGTTTTGATATCAACTCTGATATTTCATTGGCAGGCGTAATGGGATAACCGGCAAAGTAATCACATCCCGCGGCCAAAGCTCCTTCAACCACTGCATAATTACCTAACATAAAATGTATACCACTATTTACTCTCTTGTTCTTGTTTTTTAAATTTTCATTCATCTTTAAATTAACACCCTCAGTAATTTTAAAAATTAATATAATATTTTAAAAATTTATATCATTTTACTTTTTCTCATCTTCTTCGATACTATGTAAAATGCTTTCGATGTGTTCCTGGCTTAATTTATTCGCTTCATTGGGATTTTTTTCTTTTATTGCCAACGCAATATCCTTGTGTTCTTTTAGGGATTTACCCATCCTATCAGGAATGCTTAATGTACGAATTCTGAATTTATGAACATGTCTTATCAGATTGTGATAAATTTCTTTTAATTTATTATTTCCAGCGATGGTTAATAAAAAATCATGAAATTTGATATCCAAATCATTATAGATAAATCTATCATCCACTTTCACGCATTGCTCCATTTCATGAATTATTCCCATCATATCAACAATTTCTTCGTCCGTTATTCTTTCTGCAGCCAATTTAGCTATCAAGCTATCTAAAAAAGCTCTTATCTGTAAAATTTCTCGATTATCATCAACATTAATTTTCACTACTTTAATTCCTTTGTTAGGAATTATTTTTATAAAACCTTCGCCTTCTAATTTCTTTATTGCCTCTCTTATAGGCGTGGCGCTTATTTTTAATGATTTAGCAATTTCTTGTAATGATAATTTTGAATTTGGAGTTAAATCACCAATTATAATAGCTTTTTTCAAAATGTTATATACTTTATAGCTTAAAGGCTCATAATTATCAAGTTTTAAAATATTCTTCACTATTTTCATTCCCCTTTCTAATTATAATTGTCCATGATATAATATATAATATACACTATATAATATATTATATATCATACTTTTTTTTTACTGTCAATAAAAATTTGTAATCTCTTGTAATTAATCTGTGATATTGTCACCTTAAAATTAATCAGTAATAATGTCACTATGGAAAAGGTGAGATATTTAATGACCAAAAAAGAATTAGTAAGAGTTCATGTCATCAAATCCCTAATTGAGGATAAGATGACCAGCAGGGATGCTGCAGAGGTTTTGAGCCTTAGCGAACGCCAGATAAAACGTCTAAAGGCAGGTGTTAAAAAAGATGGCGAGGTGTTTGTTATCCACAAAAATAGAGGCCGTAAACCTAAGCATACTATCCCTGGTAAGAGAAGAGACCAAATTGTTTTTCTTGCTAGTAATAAATATAAAGGGGTAAATTATACCCATCTGGCAGAACTTTTGAGAGAAGAGGAAGGGATTACTATTAGTCAGTCTTCTGTATCCAGAATCCTTAAAGCCAAAGGTATCAAAAGCCCCAGAAAACACAGGCCACCTAAACCTCACCGCAGCAGAGAACGTAAGCCTCAAGAAGGGCTTTTATTACAAATGGATGCCTCTCCTTATGAATGGATACCCGGTATAAAATGTTCTTTGCATGGGGCGATAGATGATGCCAAGGGGAATATAACCGGTCTTTACTTCTCTCCGAATGAATGCTTAAACGGTTATTTTGAGGTTAAAAGACAGACCATTTTAAGGGAGAAAACAAAGGGACGGTTCTCTGTTTTATACTCTAAAGATCTTATTGACCGTAAATCCAGTCAATCTGGCCACCTGTCTTAGTGAGCAGCCATCCAGTTCTTTTAGATATTTTAAAACCTTGTCTT
>Ga0307379_10004518_pt1 | contig 19819 bp, 28 predicted proteins | sample UN2MG_FD_202237 | JGI IMG/M metagenome (GOLD analysis project Ga0307379, IMG submission 202237) | Soil microbial communities from Risofladan, Vaasa, Finland - UN-2 | ecosystem: Environmental > Terrestrial > Soil > Coastal area > Acid sulfate soil | place: Finland: Risofladan, Vaasa | collected... | reverse complement strand
CGGACATGGTAAGATATGCTTCAGTGGCCGTGAAAAAGATAAGTACAAGTGGAATGACAGCCGATGATGCCAAAGAAAGCTGGGCAAGGCACAGGAGACCATAGATGGCAAATGACAGGGTATTCATGGCAAACACCATCCTCGATTACAAGAAGGGGATTTAGCGGGCGACCCAGGCTTTGAATTGTTTACCGAATCAGATGATGACAAATATGATTTGTATTATAAACCTTTCTTCGAAAAAAAACTGGGACGAGATAAGCATTTGCCGATAAGAGACTTAGAGACATTATGAGTAACGGCCAAGAAAATCAGTTGACTTGTTCGGACGCTTTTGGTATAATGTGCCGCGATATTAGAGCGATTGTAAAGGAAAGGAAACGCCATGGTGTAATGTATTATCCGACAATGAAGAATCCTGCCTTATTTATTACGCACAACAAAGATGCAATAATTTCTCAAGTTGATGTAATCTTTGAAGAGGTCAAACACGATAAAAATGGCGTCCCGATTCTTCCTGAATGTAGTGTAACATACAGGAAGGAACCTTAGCTATGATGATATGGATAGGTGGTTTACTACTAATTGGCTTTGGCTTAGGCGTAGCTGTGAGGAGTTTGTTTAAGTAATTTATGAGCAAGATAAAAAACAGTATAGTTTTTTGGTTTCGTCATACAACAGGATTTTGGACAATGCTTGACGGGCGATGGCATCACGTCGCCATTGTATTTAGGCGATTTGGCAAAAGCGAATACTATTTAGATGACGATATGTTATGGCAGAGTTAGGTAATTTATGGCACACGCAGAGAAATGTCCAATATGTTACGGTAGCGGCAAAGCACATACTGATTATAAGGTCGAAATCGTGGGTGAACCTTGCCACGGTTGCGGCGGCAGGGGTTGGGTGGAAGTGGCAGACGAAGTGGTTATGCCTTATCCTGAAACATATCCATCAGCGATAGGCAGTTAAGTTAGGTAATTTATGAACAGAACAGTCATAGTATTTTTGATAATTCTATTTAGCTTGGTTTGGTTGTTTTGGCAAGAGGCTGACGAAGTTATTATCAAGGATTGCTACTTCGTCTTTGACCCAAACGCCGACTCCAATGACTATGCTATTAAAATGGAGGACAATGGTGTTTATAATGGTGTTTATATTAAAGACTGTAGTTTCAGGTAATTTATGAACAGGCGCGGATTCGCGCTTAAAAACTAAATAAAAAGGTCTACCTGACAACAGACGACCCGATTGACACTTTTGGAGTGTTCATTCGGGTTTTTTTTATGGACGAGAACAAAGACATACAATGGACGTTGGACGTTAAGGCAAACGCCGGTCAGCGATGCCAGACTCCGAATTGCGAGATAGGCGCCCTTGACCACGAGCTGCTCGAATCCCACCACATCAAGTCCAAGGAGAAGTTCCCCGAATTAAGGCACGACTTGGAAAACGGCGAATGTTTATGTATCTATCATCACGGAATCACTCACAGGGGATGGGTTCGTATGCTGATATGGGCCCGAATGGGTCTATTGTTATTGGCCAGATTATTTCCCCACAAGAAGAATGAAATATCGAGGGTAAAGCTATAACAGACAAAGAGAAAGAATTTCAGGAGGCTTTTAACGACGCCTACGACCTATGGTTTCCGTGGATGACCGAGGCCCATACTGACTTCAAATACTACATTGACGACCCATGGAGCGCCGCGGACCGGGCATACTTGAAGGAGCAGAATCGGGAAGTCCTCAATTTCAATATAGTCCGGCGGATTATCAAATTGATAACAGGTTACGAGCGAAGGAACCGGCTTGCTTTGAAGATAGGGCCGTCGGAAGGTTCCGACCAGCAAGTTACAAGCCAGCTCACCGGCCTTGTAATGCCATTGATGGAGAACAACAACGGCTACGAGATATTGAGCGATTGCTTTGAATTGGGCAGTTTGGTGGCGGGCGCGAACCTCATCGAGCCTTATTTCGATCGGCGCGGCGATATTCAATTTTCCCGCAAGCCATATAACAAGTTTCTATTAGACCCTCATTTCACGCGCCGCGACTTAAAAGACTGCTCTTATATCATCATACACGAAGAGGGTATGAGCACCGATGACGTTAAATCCCTGATACCAGGCAAGGACAGTTTGATAACAGAGTACGCCAAACAGGGGGGCGGAGAAGTTCTGCCGTATTCTGCTTATATGGGGCGTGGCAAGGATGACGGCAAAAGGTGTAATTATTCGGAGTTCTGGGAGCGGAAGACCCGAAAGGTTAAAATCGTCGCCAACCGCAAATCCGGCCAGCAGTTTGTTTGGGAAGGGACTAATGATGAATTAAGGGGAATCAACGAGCGTTATCCTATACAGATGGTAAGTTGGGACGACTGGAAGGAGACTGTAACTTTCTCGGCGTTTGTAAATGGCCGCAAAGTTCATTCAGGCCCTGACCCCAATAAGATTGACGACTACCCCCATATACTTATAGGTGGTTTTTGGTATCCAGAATATGACGACTACGCGGTAAAACTTCAAGGCGAAGTAAGGCCGCTTCGGGACCCACAGAGAGAGGTATCGAAGCGAATCTCCAAAATCCTCGATATAATCGACAGTCAGGTATCTACCGGCTATGAGGCCGAGGAAGGTACTTTTGTTGATGAAGACGATATCCACGCATCGGGCCAGGGCAAAGGTATATGGTTCAAACCAGAGGCCATTTCGGGCAATAAGGTCCGCCAGAAACAGATAGGTGATATTCCCCAAGGGCTATTTCAGTTGAACCACGACTTGCAATCGCTGATAAACGAGATTGGCTGTGTGAACGACTCAATGTTCGGTAATGACGAGTTGAACGCGCAGATGTCGGGTTATTTGATGAAATTGAGACAAGGCGCGGGGGTGGTGGCCTTGCAGGACTTATTCGATAACTTGAGACACGCCAAGAAAGACCTCGGTTTCAAGCTGGTCAAATTGGTAATCGCCAACTACAACCCTCAAAAAATATCAAGGATACTCAATCAGCAGCCGGCGGGGATATTAGGAATGGACATTAAGCAGCGCAAGATGTTCGCCGATGAAATCACTAAATTCGACTGCACCCCGCAGGAAGGCGTCCTGACCGAAACCCAGTCTCAGATGTTCTACGTAGAGTTGATGCACCTGAAATCTCAGGGCTTTAATATACCCGATGAGGTCATAATCGAAGCCCTGCCGATACAGTTCCCGGAAAAGCTCAAACAGGCCATTCTGCAGGCACAGAAGCAGGCACAGGCGGCCCAGGCCGAGCAGCTCAAAGAAAAGCAGTTAATAGACCAAATGAGGGGCGCAAAGATAGCCGCCGACCTCGGGCGCGCCGAAGAAAGACACGCCCAAGTCGAGGAGAGTCACGCAGACGCCGGATTAGCCCGAATAAAAATGGCAAAAGAGATACAGAATATGCCCTTTGACAACCTTATGGCCTTACTCGATAGGGCACTAAAGTTCGAGCAGGCAGGCAGGAAGGAAGCAATTACAAGACGATGACTACAATAACGGAACATAAGGGATTTCTTATAGAAGAAGGCGTCGCCCCACCAGAGTTTGAGCCAACGCCCTTCAATGATTTTGAAAGACAAAGTGGAAAATTTAATCCAGAAAGAGTCTATGGCGGCTGGATAGGATTTAGGGAGAACGAATCATACAGGGCAAAACAATTAAGTTTAATCGAAGCTATGCTGGATTACATACCCTTTGATTATTTGCGCAATGTTAAGTTTATTTGTCACCCACTTGGTTCCTCCGGGAAGGGTTTTTTAGATGAACCAGATTCTTACAGAGGAACCTTTAGCTGGAAGTATGAACCAAAATGACTCAAGTAGGCGAAATATTACCGTCTTTAACGGCGGCTTTTCAGAGAGAATTTGACAGGTGCATTGAGAAGAACAGGCACCGCCGAGAGCCTTACTTCATAATGGCAACGGCTGACTGGTACGCCAACGAGACACAAATGAAACTGGTTATCAGACCGAGCTCCAGAAAGCCACCGATGATGTTAAATACAATGTGCTGGCGGATAGACAATAAGAAAGGAAGAGTCAAGGAACTGTGGGTATTGCCCAAAGACGTTCCCATTGACCCGTCTATCCCTTTAGGAGAGGTAGATGAGGGCATTATCCAGAAGGCGCCGTATTTACCGATATTTTATAATTAAGTTATGCCAAAGGATTTCAACCAATGCGTAAGTAATGGCGGCCGGGTAAGAACGATAACCGGCCCGAACAAGAAGTTTGGCCTCAAGAAAGGCCAGTACGTTCATGTATGTTTTGATAAGAAAGGCCAACACAAGGGACACACAAAAACAAATAAATAGCGGGTTTGACTGAAGCTGACGGGCTGAGGTCACTAAGAATATTAAACGGCTGTGTGGAGCCACACCCCACATGGCCGTTTTTTATTGCCCGCAATAACTTCGTGGCTTGGCGTTAAAGAGGGTCGATTCGCCATCGGCCCATGAAAAGGAAGCCGCTTTTCAAGAAAGGGAACAGTTATGGCAAAGGAAGAAGAAAAACCTGAAGAGAACAAAGAGGCCACCGTACCTCAATCGCGGCTTGACGAAGTAATCAAGGAGCGAGACGACCAGAAGGCCGCAAACGAGGCTTTACAGACCAACCTCCAGCTTATGAGGAACAATCCACCCCAACAGACAGGGAAGGTGGAACAGTTCGACATCTTCAAGCACGTCGGCCTCGACCCGGACGACCCTCTTGATATACCAAACCAAAAGCAGTTGAAGGAGATATTTGCTTATCAACAGGGCTTAATCCGCAGTGAGGGCGCCATGCAAAGGTTTCTTTCCGAACACGCCGACTTTCCCGAACTCGTTGGAACTACCGCCCAAATCCGGGCCGGTCAGTTCGCAGAACCTTTCCTTGAAGTACAGAAAGAACATCCCGCCGAGATGCGAGATGCGCTCGACTCACAAAACCCGCAGTCCGCAGTCTACGGACTGGTAAAACTCCACCAGAAGAACAAGGCCAAAGGCGCCAAGGCGACCAAGAAGGACGCCAAGAACGCCATTGACGAGGCTGTTGAAAACGCGAACCGCGTAAAGAGCTCGTCAAATACCAAAGGTGGAGAAGGTCTGTCCGAAGAGGGCCGCTACGAGAGTATGTCCGATGAGGAATTTTACGAGCTTGCGCAATCGCATGGGGCGGAACCATAGGGAGCTAAATTATGGCTGATAACATAACTGACACCAGTGTAATAACACCGGCAGTCGATTCTTATTTTAACAAATTGCTTTTGATTCGGAACAAACCGAAGCTAATCCATTCACTTTTCGCCGACCGCAAACCCTTGCCTTCCGGTCACGGCAAGACGGTAGTCTTTAGGCGCTGGGCACAGTTGGCGACAAAAACAGCAGAAGTGACCGAGGCCGTTACGCCGCCCGCCGACCTGCTCAGTAAGCAGGACATCCGCGCCACGGTAGCGCAGTATATGGGTTGGACATTGATTTCCGATGTATTGGAGTTCACCTGCGACAATAATATCCTCAACGTCGCCACAAGCGAACTAAACGACCAGATGCACCGCACCGAGGACGAACTGGTACGAAATGTTATCGTCAGTTCGGCATCCGTCACAACGGCAAGTAATGGAGAGCCCGAAGCCACCTGTTTGAACTCTGATGATATTGAAATCATCGCAAACACACTACAAAACAACGATGCGATGACGGTGGCGCCGAAGATTAAGGCCAGCGTGGGCCAGGGCACATCCCCGATTTCCGCTGCCTATTGGGCTCTTATGAACACCGCACTCAACAGGGACCTTAGACGTTGTGCCGGGTTTATTAAGACGATTGAGTACGCCCAGCAGACAGGGGTATTGGAGGCTGAACGCGGTATCGTAGAGGAAGTGAGATTTCTGGCTTCTTCGGTCGCCCATAAAGAGGGAAGCTCGACCGCGGCCTTCCCGACGTCAGCTGGAACATATTATTATATTCCAATCCTCGCGCGGCACGCCTACGGTATTGTCGATTTGAAAAAGGCAAACGCCCGGTTGATTCTCCATCCGAAGGGTTCAGCCGGCTCAGCCGACCCAGGCGACCAGAGACAAACGGCGGCCTGGAAGTTCATGACCGTATGCCGAATCCTGAACGACAACAACATCCAGATTTTGAGGGTGACGAAGCGTTCAGACTAACAGCCGTTCAGATTAACAGCTAAAAACTTATTTAAGGAACATAACAATGCAAATGGCACAAAGAATACTTACAGGGGCCGGTGTTGCTTACAACCTCGAACTGGGCTACATACCAGACAGGGTGGAGGTATGGATGTATCACACTACGCCCGATTCCATTGTCAGGATACAGTGGTTTGGCCAACTAATCGAAGAGGACGCAACTGTAATTGCCGGTGGCGGCATATACGGTCATTCAGTAGATGGAGCCGTTGTCGCTGAGTTAGACGAAGATACCGGCATTACGCCATACGATGGCGCTAAAACACCTGTAGTCCTTATTGATTCACCGAAACCGGCCGGCGGTCAAGTCAAAAAAAGCGTAACCGATTGGCTTGCCACTTCGACTACACCAACCGCAAGAAGCGCAACTGTGGTCGGAACAATCATTAGACCTCCTACACACAACGGTTATGTATATGAGTGTACGACTGCAACGGGAACTTATACGACCGAACCTACGGCCGGCTGGACGACAATTCCGGGCGAAACCTCCACCGATGGCGGTTCTAATGTTTGGACTTGCCGCGAAGAGAACGTCGTAAACGCCGGCGAGCTTGGTATTACGTTAGGAAAGACCCTCGCCGCTGACAGTCAGCTATTGTACGTAATGGCTTTCAAGGCTGATACCGTCGAAGACCTCGGAGACGTAGCGTAACTTATCAGTCGCGTAGACTGATTTTAATAAGGGATTAGTACGATGGCAAAAGAAAAGACAAAGGCCGATTTACAGGCCGAAGTATCAGAACTAAAGGCTGCGGCCGAAAAAAACAAAGCTACAATCGAAAAGCTCACGGCCAAAAAAGCAAAGGTACTTGAGACAAGGCGGGATGACGCAGCGAATGACATGAGGGCGAAGCTCGAAAAAGAAGAGCATCAATGGGTCAGCGTATTCCACAAAGCCTTGAAGGACGGCACTGACTTCTCGTTTGACTATGAAGGCTTGCATTACAAATTGGCAAGTGGCTCTCCCATCAAGTTGTCTGTGAGCGTTATCAAGCACCTCAAAAATTGTCATTTCCCGCAGGCCAAGTATGACCAAGGCGAAGCGGGCCAGGCCGTTAAGACCGAAGGCCAATATCACCGTTTTGCCGTCGTAAATTGTGAAGAGCCTGAAAAGGCCATTGCATAGGAGAACATTATGCTGAAAAAACCAGACCATTACATAGTTACAACTCCGAGACTACTTCAAGAGGTCTTTGGTAAGGTAGTGGACGCTGTAAACCTCAACACAGAAGCGGTGAAACTATTGGCGGACATAGCAAAAAACAACACCTTATCAATTAGGGCATTGACTCAAGCGGCGATATCGGTCGCTGAACCACCCATTGACTTGCCAGTAGAACCACCCACGACCGTTGCCGAAGCAGTCCCGGAGGAAGCCGTGAAAGTTGAACCAGAAATGGAGAACAAAAATGAAACCGAATAAAATTTTGACAGTATTTCTGCTCCTCTTGACGGGAGCGGTATGTTCCGGCGCCTGGCCGATAAACTTTACAAATGTAGACAATCCGAGGCTGCTTGAAAGCCTGTTGCGCGACCGGATAGGAACGCTTGACGACACCGTTGCCCAAATCCAGGCCCGCCAGAGCAAAGGGTCGGGCAATTACTTTTATGTGGATTCGGGCAGGGCCAACGCCACGGCAGTAGACGGCAAGAGCCTGGTCAAGGCCGAGCCTACGTTAGAGGCCGTCTTTGCTGGCGGCGAGCTTACGGCCAATAACGGTGATGTCATCTTCATGCTCCAGAACCACGCCGAGAATTTAACCGCGGCAGATGCCGCTGACTGCGATGTTGCCGGGGTCACGATTATAGGTTTGGGCGACGGGACTGATATGCCTGAGTTTTCTTACACGGAGACAGCCGGTGAATTAGTTATCGGGGCGGCGAATATAACGATTTACAACGTTCGTTTCATAGCGGCAACCGGCTCAATTACGATGGGGATAAGCGTAGAAGCGGCGGGCGATAATTTCACACTTATCGGCTGCGTATTTCCTGAACCCGCAACGTCCACCTGGGAATTTCTCGATGCTGTTGATTTGGCGACTACCGTAAATGGTTTCTCTTGTATTGGCAACATATATTACCATACAGCGACAACGGGACCGGCACACTTCATAGAAGCTGGAAACGGCACCAATCACGAGATGCGCATTATCGGCAATGAGATACAGGGCCAGTTTTCCGTCGCAGCGATATGGTCGGACACAATAGACCTTCGGGCCTATATTGCCTACAATACTATCCGCCAGATGACGGCCGGCCAGCATTGTATCGAGTTTACGACCACCGCCTTAGGCATAATCGAGCGTAACACAATGTATGCCAGCTCCGAGGAGAACTGCCTTGACCCGGGCTCGATGTATCCCATTGAAAACTATGTCTGTACTGCGATAGACCAAACGGGCGTTCTGGTCCCGGCGACGGCAGGAGTAAAGCGGTATGTATCAAAGGCCCAGACTGGAGTCCAGAGCGGTACGCCAAATCTATTTGACGTTGACGGCGGCCCTATTCTGATAACAAACTTTTTCGGTTTGGTAACAACTAACATAGGAGCCACAGTTACCACCGTTGAGATTGCCTTGGACGCTGACTCCGGCTGGACAGACTACGATTTCTCGACCGCCGTAGCAATAACAAGCGATGCGGCTGGCACTCGTTATGTTTTTGAAAGTAACGTAGTTGGCGGAACTGAATCCGTTTTAACTCCTTGTGAAGGTGCAGATGCAGGGGCGACAAGCCAGTTTGAAAGTTGGTACTGCGGCGAAGGTATGATTGAGGCGATGGCAAGTACGGCTGACAATACTGGCGCTATTACCTGGTATATGGAATATGTGCCATTAGCTGCAGGCGTTACCGTAACAGCCCAATAAGCCCTCTTTTTAACGAATAGTTAGGAGCGGGGGCTTCGGCCCCCCTCTTTTTTATGAATCGTATAGACGAAGGCATGAGAATTAACGCTTTCTTGGAAAGCCACGGTCTTAACAGAAAGGAAACAGTGGTTTTCGGAATCGTTATCACTGTGGGCTTCTTGCTCATATTTCTTACTTGTGTAGGAGCTGTAACCGTATGCGGATGGTTCTCTTGATATTGCTGGTTTTTTTGTGCGCGTTCGTATTGAGCGACAAGACAATGAACAGGGTCACAACTATAAGGCTTTTTTTCTGCTCGGTCTTTGCCCTGATTGTCAGCTTAAATCTCGATGTACCGAAAAAGCTCATATTCGTCGCTCTTACGGGTTATCTGGTATGCGCTATTGTTTCACTGTTTTTCGCCCTCAATCCTCAAAAGGGCGTGTTCCTGGTATCTAAAATAGCATTGACCATTATCCTGATTATGGCGGCCTGCTCACTAAAAAAAGACACATTCATAAAGGCAATGACAGCCCTTGGCCTGCTTTTGGCCTGGCATTGTCTTTACGGCCTTGTGACGGTCGGGGACCAGTTCCCCGGCGTGATGGGCCAGAGAAACCTTATGGCCTCGGCCCAACTCCTTTTATTGCCGTTCTGTGTGTATTCTCTGTTGAAGTTCAAACTGAAGTTCCTGAGCGGCCTTGCATCCGGGCTGATCCTGTTCAATCTGATATGGCTCTTTAACAGGGCCTCTTTACTGGCTTTGGTAGTATCATCCTGTGTTGCAGCCCTCTATCACAAAAAACTGCGATATGCTGTCCTTGTTCTGGTGGTTGTCGTTTCGGGATACTCTCTGTTTCAAAGTCTCAACACGGCGTCCATCTTTGCGAGGTTTAAGGTTTGGCAACAGACCTTAGAACTGGTCAAAGAGTCGCCCGTCTTCGGGATAGGTGCGGGTAATTGGGAACTCCAAATCCCCCGATATACCGCGTTGATTGACTATCCGCAAATGAGCTACAAGGTCTTTTTTCAAAGGCCCCACAACGATTACATTTGGGTCTTAGCGGAAAATGGGATAGCGGGATTTATATTCTATTTGGGCATCTTCGGGTTCGCCCTGTTCTATGCCATAAGGTCGAGAAATGTTTTGGTTCTCGTGGTTCTTTCCGGCTATATGGTGATAGCTTTCTTTTCCTTTCCTATGGAGAGGCCGTTTCATTCGCTGATTCTGGCCGTGTGCATAGGACTTGCAGTGGCGGGCGATGGCTTCAAAAGACTCAAGTCAAGAAGATTGATATTTGTTCCCGCGCTGTGCCTGTGCATTATCTTCGGCGTTTATCATAAGGACGCCCGGCACATTAAAACTATGATGATAGCGCGTGACAAGAGAAAGTGGAGCGAAGTCATCAACGAAGCGGCGAAAGTCAGATTGAGGACGATGGACATTTTCACCTTGCCCGTGGCGTGGTATACGGGAGAGGCACACTGCTATTTAGGCAACAGCCGGCAGGCGGTCAGGGACAACCACCAAGCATATCGGTACAACCCCAATAACATTTATGTCCTGGACAGGTTGGGTAATGTTCTTGAGGCCCTCGGCGATTATGACGGGGCAATCAAATGTTATACAAGGGCCTTGGGCATAAAGCCCGATTTCAAATACTCCCAGGAAAACCTGATAAACGCAATTAAGAAAAAGGTACAAAATGGCATTGACCTGGAAACTGTCGGAAATAAGAGCTGAGGTTCGAGTTCTCGCGTCTATCCCGGACACTACCCAGATGTCCAACGATGACGTAGATAATCAGGTAAACGACTTCTATCAAAACATATTCCCCGGTGACGTTTTCGTTCAGGAGTTGGAGAGCTGGTACACATTCGATACCGCCGATGACGATGACTGCGAAAAGGCTTTACCCGCTTCGGTGTTCACTATCAAAAAACCAATGACCCTCAAGGACAGTGACGATGCTATTTCAAAGCTCAAGTTCTATCTGGACCAGGCCAGGTTCTTTGGTATTCATCCAGAGGACGCCAATGACGAAGATGACGAGCGCAGCACACCGCGAGACGCCCTTTTGTATAACCGCACGGTCTATTTACGACCGAAAGCCGATGAGGTCTTTACTTTCAAGGCCGCCAGCACAATCAAGCCGACCGCCCTCAACGCGGCCACAGCTCCTCTGGATGTACGCTGGGGGCCGGCAATAGCACAGGGTACGGCAGTCCTAATCAAACAGAGCCAGCGAGACTTTGACGCCGCGAAGGAATTGGGCGTAGTTTACGCCGCAATGATAAACTATATAAACAGACGAGATTTAATCCAGAAAAAGGGCCGGTCAAAGCCCCGTTGGTAAAGGAGAATATATGGAAGCTAACATAATAAGTCCGTTCAAGAAAACAAAGGCCTGGATCCATCCGGGCGAAGAGGCCGTAAGGCAATATGCCTGGGTAAATGTAGCAGACCTGACGGTCGCAACTTCCGCACTTGCAGCAGGCCAAAGAAACTCCACTTACGTTACCGCTCTTGGTTCGACAAAAATGGGGGTTTACTCGCCGGAAAACGGTCAGGTGGCTTGTGAGGTCAGGGCGAGGTCTGACGGTAGCGACGGCGATGATAATATTGTCGAAATGTATTTCGCGGCCAAAGACATTGTTGCAGACCTATACCATTACCGAAGAGCTGCTACTTTGGGTTTCACGCAGGGAACAGGCGAATATTGGCCGTCGGCCACAGACCCAAATCCGGCAACAATATTCTTCTCTGATGAGCTGGCTGTATCAGCCAACTCCTGGCTGACACCTCCCATAGATGTTGGGGTAGACGCAAGCAATGATTACGCATCTTACATTATAAACGTACACGGATACGCGAAAGTCGCTTTTGTCTTGACCACTAAAGATGCAAATACAACGCATCTATATATAGATGTTCGGAGATTCTAATAAGGCAACATCCTTTATATGGAAAATAAACCAACAAAGATTCTTATAGGTATGCCGGTACCAGCGAACTGGAAGATATTTTTTCCAGCCCAGATGTTTTGCGTCAAGATGCAGTGCCGCCCGAATGTATCATCTATATTTATTCCTGGTGCGTTGGCGGAAAAGGGTAGGAATGTCGTAGTCCACGATATGATGAAGACCGAGCCGGACGTAACTCATATACTCTTTATGGATGCTGACACCGCTCCGCCCGGAGACACCATAGATAAACTACTTGCCCACGATAAAGATATTGTGGCGGGAGTAACTCCGATTTGGACACCTAAGGGCGGCCCTATGTGGAATGTTATGGCCTATGATTCAGAAAAGAAAAACAACTGTGGGTTTGACCCTATACCTTTTCTTGAATTACCTGATGAGTTGTTCCGTGCTCATTATGTAGGCGGCCCCGCCGTTCTAATCAAGCGGAGAGTATTCGAGAAAATGGAATATCCCTGGTTTGATTATAACTCGGAGATTGATGCCGAGCCGAGAAGGGGGGACATTCATTTTTCCGTTAAGGCGAAAGATTTAGGTTTTGAGTTGTGGTGCGACCCTACGATTAGATGTCAACACCAGCACGATGTTGAGTTACTGGGAGTTTTTGATAGTTGTGTCAAACAATTCTTCGAGTTTGCCGCCAAGAAATTTCAGACCTTTGAAGAGCTTAAAAAATGGATGGTAAAAAACGAACTTAATACAGGGGACAAGAAATGGCAACAATAAGTGCGGCCTGGACAGAATCTATATCAATTCAAACAGTAGAAGCAATAAATCCAAGTGCGGCTAAATCTGATGATTTTGATATTGCCGCAGCAGGATACGATACGGTTAAATTGCAGTTTACAGTAGCTTTTTCTGCTGCTGCTGTTAATGATTATAAAGTTGAGATTCTTACCTCCGCTGACAGTGGTTCAACAGATGATACAGTGGCAACATACACCTTGCTTCTTGAAGCACCTGGTAGTGCCTCTCATGTAATTGATTCGATTACTATTCCCAGCGAGCCTTTCATAAGGATTAAAAGAACTAATTTAGACGGCACAGAAACCGCAACTGAAACGATTCTTGCGGCAGGAAGAAAATGGAGTAGTGCATAATGGACATCCACGTTCTTAAAGGTAGTAAATCAAACGGAATAGGCACTTATCACGTTGCCTTTCATATCCCTATTACCAGTCCAAAACCAGCAATAACTTTTCCAAATACTGTAAGTGAAGTAGATGGTATATCCCAGGAAGAGTTGGATTTACTGAAGGCTGGTACACTTATTGAGACAGTCCAAAGTGTAAAGTACAGCAGTAGTGTAGATGCCAACACGTACAAAATCTGGCTCAAAATTGCCTGGCAGGAACTGAAACAAGAACTGAACGCCAAGTACGATTATGAATATGCTTTTTATGGAGTAGCTTTTAATGTCGTTGATTAAGCCATCCAAAGGGCCGCATAAATTATATCCATGTGGAATACCATTTCCTGTCGGTCTCTGGGTAAAGAACGAAAACTCCGGCTCTATCGTCAATGATTTGAGCGGGAATGGGAATAACGGAACAATAGTCGGAGCAGTTTGGAAGCCAGGTAAATTTGGTTGTGCGATAGAGAACGATGATAGCACAGCTAAATACATACAAATTGCCTCTCCTTTTGGGACAACACGAACTTCATGGACTGTTGTAGTTTGGGTAATGATGTACTCCTTACCTTCAGTGACGGGCGATGCCTCTATTCTTGGTATGGAGGAGAGTTTAAATGGCCCTGCTATTTACACAAATGATTCAACTGATACTTTTACTCTCTATACGGGGTCTGCTGTCCATGATACAGGCAAATCCGTTGCCGTATATACTTGGTATCAAATAGCTGTAGCAACAGACGACAACCAAACTACGGTCAAATTTTACGTTAATGGTCGACTTGAATATACAAATTCAAGTTTTCAATGGGATGATTCCGCAGACCCTTGGTATTTTCTTAACTGGAGCGGTGGTTATAAGCCTTGGAATGGCTTAATTGATAATGCCGCCATTTTCAGTCGTACTCTCCCCGCCCGGCAAATCGCCTATCTTTCCCGTAATCCTTTCCCTTGGTTTATAGAGGACGAAGTAAGTCATTTATATCTTCCACCGACAGGAATCAGTATGCCACTACTAATGCAGCAGATGAATCATTTTAACGGAGGTATGGCAGCATAATGGGTAGGCCAATAAAAAAAGGTTCCACTGACCAGTCAACAGTTATCAAGATTATTGACAGCACTACAGGCCTTCCTGAGAATGCTGTTGAGCATAACACTGCTGGCATTGACCTTTGGTGGAGAAGAGAACAAGAGACAAAAACAGTGATTGTCGAGGCGGCTCTTGCTGCACTTGACTCTGCTCATAGCGACGGTGGTATCGAACTTATTGGTGATGGGTACTACCGACTTGACTTGCCTGATGCGGCGGTTGCTGCTGGAGCCGGTGAGAACAGTGTGCAAGTAGGTGGAACGGTAACTGGTATGGTAGTTATTGGTAATGAGCATGCTTTGGTGGACTATGACCCGTATGATAATGGATTGACGACAGGTGGAAGCCCTCTTGTTCGGGATGCGGGGTATGTAGGAGATTACAAGGAAGATGAGACTGTTTATTTTCCTTGGGGGACTATTGACAGGTCGGGCGCTTCCGTTAATCCGACAACCGCAGGCACTATCAGGGTCTACAAAACAGACGGCACCGGAGAAGTCACGGCGCCAACGGGAATAACGGACACGCGAATTTTCGACACTGTAGTAGGGCATCATTTATGCACAATAGATTTAAGCGCCACCACATTCTACGAAAAAGGGATGGATTACTCGGTAGTTCTGGTCGGCGCTGTTATCGACGGTAAAACCGTAAATGTTGTTATAGCAACATTCTCAATCGAGCAAAGATACGTTGACAGGCATTATCATTATGGCGGTGGCTAAATGAGTAAAACTTATGATTTCGCAAAAGAAGAAGAGTTAATCAAATCCATAACCTTCAAAGACGGCAAAATCTTCTGTAATAACGTGGAGATTGAAGTTGCTATGAAGGGCGAGCAGGGCCTTCAGGGGCTTAGGGGCAGAAAGGGCAACATACCCGCTCATCAATGGAACGGGACACAACTGCGCTTTCAAAATGCGGACAACACCTGGGGGGAATGGGTAGACCTCAAGGGCGAACCCGGAACCGATGGCGCACCCGGCAAAGATGGTAAAGACGGCAAGGACGGCGTTGACGGTAAGCACGGACGGGACGGCGTTGACGGCACCAACGGAAGGAACGGGGTAGATGGTAAGGACGGCAAGAACAGTATGGACGGTAAAAACGGGCTGCACGGTAAAGATGGTAAGGACGGTATTGACGGAAAAGACGGCAGGAATGGATTGAACGGAAATGACGGCGCGGACGGCTCAGATGGTAAGGATGGTAAAGACGGGAAAAACGGAGCGCCCGGTCAAGCGATTCAAGGCGCCCCCGGACAGCCCGGAAAGAACGGCGCTGCGGGCGGAATTTCAGTCCACGATTTCAATACTGTACTCAATGACGTCGCCACTATGAAACAACTGATAAATGAACATTTTGGAGTGAATATATAATGGCTTGGGACAAAACCTTAATTGCAGAAGGCGTTGACGCTCCTGATTTGAACAATGAGATACGGGCCAACTGGACGGCCCTCGAAGCGATGCTGAACGCCTGGAATCGGTTTGTAACGGGCGGCACGCAGTCAGGGCAGCCGAGACAGGGTGCGGCGAGGCCGTACTTTCAGGATGCGGTTCCTACGACAAGATTAGACGGCGAATACTTCGATGAGTACGACCTTGGATGTATCTGGATAGACTCCAATGCTACGATAGACAATCAGTTCAATATCCTTACAGCGGCGGACGGCGCGGGAACGGAGGTCTGGACGCCGATATCAACGGAGATAATCGCCGTACTCCTTGCATCGGCGCGGGTCTTTGGAAGTACGCTTGGCGTTACAGGCGATTTTACAGTCGGAGCGAACAAGGTAGTTGTTACTGCGGCCAGCGGCAATACGGCTATAGCGGGAACACTTGACGTTGCCGGAGTGGCAACGCTGGGCGACGGGTCTGTCGCTACAACTCAGTCCGCCGCGGATAACAGCACAAAAATATCAACTACCGCTTATGTGAATACCAACGTGGGAGATAGTTACAGATTAACTGACGTTAATGGCACTTCAGTAAAAGTTTACACGAAATACTTTACGGGCACAACCGATGCTGACAGCGAAACAGTCGTAGCTCACGGCGTTACGGCGGCCAAAATTCTTCTTGTCTCCGTGATAATTTATGACAGCGGCAACAGTAAGTATTCCGTTGCTGAATATAGAAGTACCTCTAATACAGACCAGACGTTCACCATTCGGTATGATGCAACTAATATTGTATTAACAAGTCTGGGTTCCACTGTTCAGGGACAGGCATATCGAATCAGAATAGATTACACGGTTTAGGGAGATATACTATGGCGGATTTTCCAATACAGGGCGGAAGTTCAGGGACCTGGGGTACTGAACTGATAAACTTTTTCAAGAAAGTCTTTCACATGAGCGGTACGTTTGGCGGCTTACTCGCTATCGTCTGCAACCAAAATCAAGTTGTTTGTAATCAAAATCAAGTAGTCACAAATATAGATAGGGGATTGTAATGACAATAGAAAATCCATCAGTATTAGATAATTGCGTGCTGTGTATGGTAGGCCAGGAAGATGCCTGTAATTTAGCGGCGGTGGCTACGACGGAGAAAAACCTTGTCTCCGCAGTACCGACAGGAAAAATCTTCATACCTATTATGGTTATCCTGGACGAATTTTCAGCAGAAGACCACGCTACGGTTCCAATAGTAACTTTTGGTATAGCAGGTGGCGATTGTGATGAGTTTTTAGGCGACCAGACCTTGACGGTATCTGCTGCCTTTGCTACCGAAGTTCTCATAATGCAACCTATTCCACACGGCACGACACCTGTAACCATTAAACTTACGGCAGGACAGGTTTTTGCAATGGAGATAACACAGGCAAATGGCGCCGCCCTGACCGCCAGAGTAAGTGTAATTGGAATATATAAGAACGCCTAATGAGTTTTGAACTATATCCTATCTATGATATGAAAAGCGGGCTGCGCTTAGAGAAAGAACCCTGGCTGCTGCCGGCGGACGCCTTCTCCAAACTTATGGACTGGTATCTCTACCAGGGCGTACTCCAGAAGCGCCACGGATACACACCCTTCGTCCAGTTCGTCAAAACAGTACCCAGCGCATTCGGCGCTGGTCTTTTCGGTGCCGGCAAGTTCGGATTGGGTTTATCTACAACAAACCCCGGCAATGCCATTATGGGGATATTCAATTTTTATTACGGCACGGCCTCCCAGACCATAATCATAGATACGGAACGGTTTAATAAGTACAACACCACCAGCGAAGTATGCGAAGACCTGACCGTCCTGAAAATCCAGTTCAAGACGGGCGTAAAGGAGATATTGGCGGGCGATACCATCACAGGGGCGACAAGCGGGCACACCGCCGTTGTGGACGCCGTTATTCTCGACGATGGCTCTTGGGCGGGGGGCGATGCGCATGGCACCCTTGTCGTTTCAGGTACGGACGAGAACAATTTTGAAGAGGCCGGCGAAGACCTTACGGTTGGTGTGACGGTGGCCCACGCCAAAGGCCAACCGTCCTATGAGCTTCTAACGGGCGATGACGCCGATTTTATGTGGTTCGAGAGCTGGCGGGACGTTGGATACTTCACGAACAACATCGACCAGATACAAAAATACGATGGCAGCCACCCGACAAGACTCACTGTAGACCTTGACGTTGAAGGTGGGCCGGACAATGACGTAAATACCTGCCTTTTAATCTTTCATATCAAGAACCGCATTATGATCCTGCGGACGACCGAAAGGGGAGAAGCCCATTACCAGAGGGCAAGATGGTCTGAAGTCACCTCCAGAGGAGAGGCTTTGGTCTTTAAGGATGAGAACTATAGTGACGCCGACAGGGACGACTGGATTATGGGCGCCGACTTTATAGGTAACGAACTAATAGTCTTTTTTGAGCGCGGCGTGATGAAACTGGTTTATACCGGGGACCCGGACATTCCGTTCAAATGGGAGAACGTACCGAGCCAGGAAGGATGTTACGCAACGATGTCGCTATCGGCTTTCTCAAACGAGATAACGGCGGTCGGCCCCACAAGATTCATAGCGACGGACGCCCGCGAAGTATATGGCGTGGAAAAGAAAATACCCGACCTTATGCTCACTTTTAATCAGGAGACCGTCAATTATTGCTACTCGCTGGTAGTCGAAGAAATGAGGCAGGTTATCACGTCTTATGCCTCGGCGTCCGCAGACAAGCCGGACAAGGCCCTTGTGCTCAATTATGAAGAGGACACCTACTCCATTTTCACGCTGCCTATTCACGTTATGGGCTACTCGACACTCGAAACAACTATAAGCACGGACGATATGACCGGCATAAGCCTGGACGACCTCGACTATTCCCTTGATGACAAAGAATTGCTGGCCGGCTATCCGGTTACATTGATGGGATGCAGGGACGGATGGGTCTATAAGATGAACGATGGCGGCGCCGATGACGGCTCAGACATCGAATGTGAAGCAGTAACAGCGCGGATGAACCCATATACAAAAGAAGGCCGAAAGGCGATTTTGGGATGGGTCGATTTTCTGGTGGATAGAAACGCAAACGCGTCCTTCGATGTGAGATTTTACAGGGACACCGAGACCAGCTTATACAAGACGGGAACGATAGCCTGCACGGAGACCGGCACATCCAAAAACAAGGTTTACAAAAGGGTTTATTGTGGCTGCGAGGCCGAATTTCACAAACTCAGTCTTTATAACAATGCGTCCGCAAACCGACCAAGAATCCATGCCGTCATCCCGTATTTCAGGAGAGGAGGCCCAATCATCTAATGGAAAGAATGACGGAAACAATACGCCTGGTTCCCTTTGTACCGACAGAGGAGCTGAAAGGGCCGTTGGAAAAATTGCCGGCCAACCTCAAAACTTTGGTCGGGGATGTCGAGAAATTCTACGCCGATACAGTTGAGAGGGTCAACTGGCTTCTCAATGAAAAGCTAAACATCGAGGCGCACACGGCAAGCGACACTTTATTGGAGAATGAGTCCGGCTCCGTCCATACCAATCTCGGCGCTACGGGCGCCATAACATTTACATTACCAAGTTCGGCGACAAAGGGCGTAAATTACAGGTTCGCAGTCCAGGCGGCCCAGGAATTAAGAATCGACCCGGGCACGGCGACCATCAGGGACGATTCCGGCCAGACGGCTGACAAGTACAAAACAGCCAACGCAATCGGGGAATGTATCCATATAGTCGCCGATGCTAACGGTGACTGGGAAACAATATCAAAGTACGGAACATGGACAGAAGAAGCGTGATAGTATTTATGAGCAACAGTGGCGAGTCACTGCCGATAGTCTGGCGTATGAAGCGCGAGGGCGCTGATGTTGATATCTACATCCACAACCCGCAGTATAGAAACAACTATGACGGTATAATGCCGAAAATATCATTCTCCGGCCTCAAAAAAACTCTCCGAAACGCTGATACTGTTATTTTCGACATCACCCACCCAAACGAAAAATCAAAGCAGGACATCGCCCTGCTAAAGACCTTCGGATTGAAAGTCGGCTCCAAGTCGGTTTTCGGGCCGCTCGCCGACAAACTTCAAAAAGAC
>Ga0307379_10004516_pt1 | contig 19829 bp, 28 predicted proteins | sample UN2MG_FD_202237 | JGI IMG/M metagenome (GOLD analysis project Ga0307379, IMG submission 202237) | Soil microbial communities from Risofladan, Vaasa, Finland - UN-2 | ecosystem: Environmental > Terrestrial > Soil > Coastal area > Acid sulfate soil | place: Finland: Risofladan, Vaasa | collected... | reverse complement strand
CTGACCGAGGGGAAGCTGTACAAAGCCGTTACCGCCAGTGCCGCGATCCCCGGAACGTTCTCCCCCGTCGCGCATCAGGGACGCTACCTGATCGATGGTGGGGTAATCGACAAGGTCCCAGCGAACGTCACAATCGACATGGGAGCAGACGCCGTCATCGCCGTCGACACGGGAGCTTCCCTTACACGCAGCGTCAGGACCACTCTCGACGCCCTCCTTCAATCCCAGCGCATCACCTCACACGAGCTGACCCGCCTCCAGATGGAGAAGGACCGCCAGCGGGTCGATGGCCGCTTCATCCTCCTGCGACCCAAGGTAAGCTGGATCACGATGCTTGCCTTCCAGCATGTGGCGGAGGCAATCACCGCCGGAAAAGAAGAGGCCTACGCGCACATGGACGAAATCAAGAAACTGTGCGGGCTCTCTTGACCATTCGTAGTGTTCAGTTCGCGATCGAGAATATCGGGCTCGCCGCCTCACCGACGTTCCCATCGACGTCTTTCACCACCACCTTCAACAGGTACTGGTCGCCGTTTTCCACCTCCGTCGTGTGCCACACATAGGAATCTCCGACCAGTCCGCTCACGAGGAGCGTAAAGGTCTCTCCCCCATCGGCGGAGACGTAGATATCAACTTGAAGCGCGTCATCCTCTCCGTCCGGGTCCTGCGCCTGCCACGTGATTACCAGGCTTCCGCTTACGGCCTGCCCCTCGGAAGGACCGTTGATCGTCACGGTTGGGATCGTCTCCCAAATGATCGTCGCCGAGTTCTTCGCCCTCGGAGTTCCGTTTATCACTTCACCGTTTGAGTCGTGCCCGCAGGTGATCAAGCCATTGTTGGACGCCCAATTGCCGGCAACATCCAGACCTGTCGGATCGATCCGCTCCATAGTCGCGTACGGTATCTCTCCCTCCTTGGCGCTTCCGGCCGCCCAGCCCGATTCCTGACCGTCGTTCGCCGTATCGACTACCGTTCCCGTTTCGTCGAAGAGGCTCAACGCCATCCCTGAATTGGTCAAGCCACCGGTGTAGACCAGATCGGCGGGAACATCGGATACCGTGTCATCGTCCGACCGCTCAAGCAGGAAGTACCCACCAGGCTCAACGATCGTGTTTGCGGCTTCTCCTAGATCGATCACAGTATCGCCAAAGGTCAGCACCCATCCGCTCAGATCAACAGCACTATCCGTAGGATTGTAGAGCTCGATCCACTCATCGCTCGTATTGCTCACAGCACCCGCCCACGCCACTTCGTTTATTAGTATCCCTTGTGCATACGCACCTGCTCCCACCAGAGTCACGATAAGGATCCCTAACAACATCATTCTCCTCATTTTGACCTCCTTTTACGCTCTTCTGCTGTATCTACACGCTCTTTGATTTGCGTGCATCTCCAGTATAGCGATATCTTCTCCAGAGTCAATAGCCTGCTTGCGCGGCGCAAGACATGAGGACCACAAAACACTATGGTACAGAAAGGACAGACTAACATATCATGGACGTTATAGCACTGTCCTCGGTGATCTCTGCGCCCAAAAAGGTGAGAGTTGCGAGCAAGCGAAGAAAGGGCTGACTCCTCGCTTTTGGGTGTGTGGCTGGGGCGGAATGTGGGGCAATCGCTAAGCGATGCTGGCCATAACGTGAGCACGGAATCCCTATTCGCTGGGCAGAATTCACCTCGCATATCATGATCTGTCAAGCCCCGCCCTACCCGTTACACTACCGCTAGGCAGATCCTCTCCGCCTTTCCTGTGAAGTCTGAGTTTGCCGAGATTCCAGCTGTTTCGAGATAACTTGACGTTGCGACGCTATGATGCTATGCCGCTTATGAGATGAGCCTGAGTTGCACAAGGCTCTGCGACTGAAGGCACTTACCACAGAGCGTTCCATCTCCAAACTCGTCAACGACGCCGTACGCCTTGTGCTTCAAGAGGATCAAGAAGATCTAGCAGCATTCGAGGAGTGGGCAGCCGAGCCGACGATCACGTACGGGACGCTGCTCGAAGACCTGAAAACACATAGCAAGAGATAAGTTGCTGTTTAAGAAGTCCGTTCCAAAGTACCTGCGCGCCGTTTCAAGGAAGGACGTTCGGCGAATCCTGCACAGAATCGAGATGTTGGCTGCGAATCCCCGGCCTGATGGGTGCGAGAAACTGACGGATCAGAAGCATTGCCAAATTCGCCAAGGTCCTTGCGACATCATTTACGAGGTCCAAGATGATGTCTGTGTCATCAAGGTTGGCCACCGCAGAGATGGACCTCTTTCATGTGAACAAGAATTCAAGCAAGTAATCGATGCGGTACGTAGGGAAAAGTATGCGAAGGTAACAGGGCGGGAGAGGAACGCAATCAAGGGACTGATGTATCTGCTCTACATTCACCGGGGGAATCTAAGGCGCAAGGATAGGCGGCGACTGGATGAGGCATTCAAGCTGAACAGGCGACTGTTCACTGTGTACATGCTCCAGGAGGGACTCAGCCATCTGTGGAGCTACTCCTATCAGGGGGCGGCAGTCAAGTGGTTTCAGCGTTGGTAGGGTTGGTCCATTCGTACTCGGATCAAGGCGGTAAAGGACTTCGCCAGAAGTCTCAAGTTGCACTTAGATGGGATCTTGGCTCATTGCAAGCACAACATCTCCACGTCATTCTTGGAGGGGATGAACAACAAGATCAAAGTCATCAAGCGCATCGCTTTCGGTTACCGAGACGTTGAATACTTCTTCCTGAAAATACGTGGAGCCTTCCTATGTCCTACCTTGTCTGGAGCGTGAGGAATCTCTCTCTCTCTTGGAACCCGCCTACCGCGCGAACCTAAGCCAGAACTCACGACCCGCTCGAAACAACAAGGAACCTCGTTATGCGGCTGCCGCCCGTTGATGGAGTTGTATTCTTCCCCAAATCACGCAAAATAGTGACCAGGAGGGAGTAAATGAGGCCAGTAGGCATGATCCTGTTCGTTGTGGCGGTTCTTATCGGCATAAGCATCAGTTCTTCTGCCCTGCAGATCACACAGATCGAGTTTGATCTGCACCTAGCGCCCGGCGCAAGCGATACGTACACGTTTCAAGTGATCAACAATGAGTCCGATCCGCAGGATGTTACCGTATATGTCGGCGATTGGACACGCACAAGCAGCGGGGACAACGACTTCCTGACTCTCAACAGCGCCCGCTGGCTGTTCTCACGCGCCTTTTCTGCCGGTGAGGAGCTCGACATCAGGTACCGCGTCCTCATCCCCACGAACAGCATCACCATGAACGGTACCTACGCCTGCGGCAGTCCATCGGCTCAAGGCCAGGTTTGTGGACGCGACACACCTTCTGCCTACCGAGTACGAATCTCCCGTTGAATCGAGCGATGGGCTTGTAGCCATGACCCGCACGGTCGTTTCTACGGATGCGGATGGTGCGACCACGCTGAACCTGCGCGTGCGTGCCGCAGGACTTCGGCGGCCTGCGCATAGACGAGGTATTCTCCTCGCACGTTGACGTCGAGCTGATCGATGATGGAGGAGAGGAGTTCAGCACAGTGTCCCGCTCTTGCGGCGATTGGATCACCACATCCCCGCAGTCGTTCAGGATCGCACCTGGAGCTACACAACCGGTCAGCTTCCGCATAGACGTGCCAAACGGCTCATCCGGCATGTACTGGGCGATAGTCTTCGTGCAGGGTGCTCCTCGGCCACAGCAGCGCGAGGGAGCGACTGTCCTTGCCATCGAACGCTTCGGGGTCAAGACTTACGAGACGATCCCGGGATCGAAGGTGCTCTCGGGCGAGGTCAAGAGTGTGCGCGTCGTAGAAAACGATCCACTGACGTTCGACATCACCTTCGCTAACACAGGGAACGTACAGCTACGTCCAACTGGTACGATCAACGTCATCAACCAGAGCGGAGATACCATACGAACACTGGCGATAGATGAGTTCCCGATTCTCCCGGGAAGCGAGCGCACCCTTGTTATCACCGACGAGTCCGAATCTCCTCTTCCCGCTGGTATCTACCGCGCACTCGTTACAATTGATTATGGTGGAGACAACATAGCCGGCGGCACGCGCGACTTCCGCTTGCACTAGATCAGCGTCTCTAAGTGAGACGGATCCTTTCCTCACGCTTGCTCGTTCAACTGCCCAACACGCCAAGAAGCTACCAGCTTTCAGCCGTCAGCAATCAGCTGTCAGCTACCAGCAGCCACCTGGTGCGCTCTGTCGCATAACCCATGACCCATTACTGCTTCATGTCTCTGCGTGAGTCACAAGCTTTTTCTCACACCCGCCATGTTAGCACACCAATAGAAAAGCGGCCCCCAATTACACTGGGGGCCGCTGAGACTTCAATACTCTATGGCTCACCTGGCCACGGACCGACGACACCCTTCACTGCCCATTCCAGGGAAACGAGGGAATCGACCGACAGCCACGCCCCTGCAGCGACTTGCAGGTTGCCCTTGCGGTCGTAGATCGGGCCCTGATACGGGTCGAAGGTGATCCCAGGATCACTCATCTGGTTCAGTCGAGTCTCGATAAGATCGTACACGCTGATCTTCCCGAACGTCGGGTGGTCGATTGTGATCGCCTTCAGCTTGTCCACGTAGACAGGGTTGATAGCCATTCCGGGCTCGGCGGCCATCTCCACGCTGCCCTGGCCGAGAAGCCACCAGTAGTCGACATTCTGCAGGTTGTGTGCGGTGTAGGTTCCGGCATAGATCTTCTGAAGGAAGTCCGCGTAGATCTTGTCCCAATGTACCATTTCCCCGGAGACTACGTAATCTGGAGCAAACTTATACATCGGGGAATAGTGGGCAAAGCTCGGGAATCCGTTTTCAGCGGCAACCTGGACCACAGTTGGAGTGTCTTCGGTGAACGCGAATACATCGCAACCATCGGCGATTAGAGCCTCGGCCGCCTCTTTCGCTGCTGCCGGATTCAACCATTCGTTGATCCAACGCACGTCTACTGTCGCTTCCGGATTGACTTCTAGCGCCCCAATGACGAAAGCGTTGAGATGGCGTTTTACCTCCGGAATCGGGACGGCACCTACATATCCCAGCTTGTTCGTCTCAGTAAGGGCACCGGCGGCAAGGCCGTTCAGGTAGTAGACCTGGTAGAAGTCGGCCATGTAGGTCGCTAAATTCGGCGCGCGCTTGAATCCGGAGTTGTGAGCGAAGATTACGTCCGGGTACTTCGCCGCCGCGGCAACCGTCCCATCCATGAAGTCAAAACTGGTGGTGAAAATCACGTTGCAGTGCTGGTCATTCACCAGTTTATCAACCGTCGAAACAACTTCCCCCGTGCCCACGGTTTCAACGTACACCGTGCTCAGCCATGGGAACTCGTTTTCGACAATCTGCCGCGCCACGTCGTGAGCGTGACTCCAGCCGTAGTCACCTACCGGCCCAATGTAAATGAATCCTGCCTTGATCGGGGCACCAGGTACGTACTCCGCAGCCGTCGCAACTACGACAAGCCCCCCAATTAGCACCATCGCTAATACTGCCACTAGCGCAATCCTTTTATGCATATCTTCCTCCTTTTGTGTCGTGTGTTGTATTGCCCGTGATCTCTACTTAGTATGCTATCACCTCCTTCTTTATTCCTCACCCCGCGTGTAGGGTACCCCCAGAGCGGCGGGCGAACCCATCCGCTTCTGCAACGTTCCCCGCGATACGAAGATAAGGATGATGATGGCGAACACGTAGGGCATCGCCTTGAGCAGCTCGGGCGAGACCCATGTTTGCAGCCGGTACGAAAGGTGGTACAGGGCTGCGAACAGATAGGAACCAAGCAGCCCGTAGACCGGGTTCCAGAACGCAAAAATGGTGAGAGCGATGACGATCCACCCCATCCCGCCGGTCATTCCCTCCGTCCAGGCGGGTCGATAGGCAACGGACAGATACGCCCCGGCGATCCCCGCGAAGACCCCTCCTACAACTACGCACAGGTATCGCACGCGATCGACGTTCACTCCGAGGGAATCGGCCGCCGCCGGATCTTCACCCACCGCACGGATGGTTATCCCAATCCGGGTATGAAATAGGATGTACCACAATATCGGGACCAGCAGCATCGTGATGTACACAAGCAGGTTCTGGCGGGTGAATAGGCCAGGGCCGATGATCGGAATCGCTGACAGACCGGGCACGGTGACATTTCTCAAAGTTGTGAACAATGGAAGTCCCACCCAGCTTCGTCCGAGAACCCCGGACAGACCCAGCCCGAGCATAGTGAGAGCGAGTCCGGAGACGACCTGGTTTGCCTTCAATGTAACGGTAGCAAAAGCGTGGATCAGGGAAAACGCTCCCCCAACCACGGCGGCAACGAGGATCCCGAGCCAAGGGTGTCCAGTTGTGTATGTGACCACGAAGGCAGAATAGGCTCCCATGATCATCATCCCCTCGATTCCGAGGTTGAGAACCCCGGATCGCTCGGCAAAAATCTCTCCCAGTGTCCCCAGAAGGAGCGGAGTCCCATACGCCAACGCACGCGCAAACGTCGAGATAACCCAACTCTCCCAGCCCACTACGCCCTCCGCAGCGCTATCCGGTACCGCATAAATATCTCACTCCCAATAAGAAAGAACATGATCACCCCGTTGAACACGTTGATCAACTGGAACGGAAGCCCCAAATTTACCTTGATCACGTCACCCCCAGCCATCAAGACGCCGAAGAAAAAGGCAGTAATGATGACACCGAGTGGATTCTTACGGGCGAGCCAAGCGACGATAATGGCTGTATACCCGTAACCCATAGAGATTTGATTCGGATCCAGAAGACGCAGTTGCACTCCGGCAACCTCACCCACTCCGGCCAGTCCGGCCAGCCCTCCGGAGATGAGCATCGCGATGACCACCGTCTTAAGCTCGCTCATCCCAGCAAAACGCGCGGCGTGAGGGTTCTCCCCCACAACCTTGATCTCAAACCCGCTGCGGGTCCGATTCAGCATGATGTAAGCAACTATGGCGAGCACAAGCCCCAAAACGAGGGTCGGCCAATGGACGTGCGTGTCCCCGATGGTGGGGATGCGAGCGGCCGGGGGAAAGATGTCCGTCAATGGGTATCCACGTACACTTGGACCTTTCCACGGACCATGGATCAGGAAGAGGGCGACGTACATTGCAATGTAGTTCATCATCAACGTCGTGATGACGTCGTTTATCCCCATCTTCACCTTGAGGACTGCCGGGATCAGCCCCCAAAGCGCTCCCGCGACAAAACCGGCCAAGAACATCACCGGAATAACGAGGGGCCCCTGCAGCCCGGAGAACAGGGCGACCCAGGTAGCAGCCATCGCTCCGAACAGGAGCTGGCCATCTGCGCCGATGTTCCAGAACTGAGCACGGAAAGCAACAGTCAATCCTACCCCACAAAGCAGGAGCGGGATCATCCGGCGCAGCGTCTCAGAGAAACCACGCCAGTTCCCCAGCGCCCCATGGAGAATCGCTCCATATGCCCGCGCCGGCGAGACCCCGTAAGCAGCGAAGAATATCGCCATGACTATGAGAGCGGCAACGATGGCGAGGATGGATACGGTGAATATCGTCCTCCCAGACGGAATCGGCCTCCGTTCGATGTTAAGCCACTTTGGCGCTTGCACTCTCCACCCCTTCCTTCCGTTCCCCAGCCATCATCAGTCCGATCTCCTCGATCTTTGCCCCTCCGGCGTCTACGATCCCCATCACCTCTCCCCCGAATAGGACCATGATCCGATCCGACATGCTCATCACTTCCTCTAGGTCTTCGGAGATGAGGAGGACCCCCGCACCGCGATCGCGCTGAGCGAGAAGTATCTGCCGCACCTGTTCCGTCGCCCCAACGTCCAGGCCATACGTGGGATGAGCGGCGATGATCAACCGCGGGTCTCCTGACAGCTCGCGAGCGAGGACAACCCGCTGGATGTTCCCGCCGGACAGTACCTTCACCGCTGTGTCGATGCTCGGCGCCATGATCTGATATTCGCTCATCGCCCGACGCGCATTCTCCCCCGCCGCATTGTTGTCAAGGAACATCCCATGCGAGAACGGCCGCTGCCGGTAACTCTTGAGGATCAGATTCTCGCGAATGGTCATGTTGGGCACCGTGCCCATTTTCTTTCGCTCCATGGGGACATAAGCAACGCTGGCGTCGGCGATCTCGCGTGCGGAACGATTCGTCACATCTTCTCCAGCCAAGGTAACGTGCCCGCGCGACGCATGTCGCAGGCCGGTGAGGACCTCGGCCAGCTCACGCTGACCGTTCCCCGACACCCCAGCCACACCCAGTATCTCCCCCTCATGCAGATCAAACGATGTTCCGCGCAGCGCGGGAAGGCCACGATCGTTCAACGCATGCAGGTCATCGACAACCAGAAGCCCTTCACCACGATTGACCTCATTTTTTTCCAAGCGAAAGACGACCTCGCGGCCGACCATAAGCTCCGCCAGCTGTGGCTTATTCGTATCCGCGGTGTTCACCGTGGCGATCGCTTTCCCCTTGCGCAAGATCGTCACCCGGTCGCTGATCTCCATCACTTCGTCCAACTTGTGGGTAATGAAGATGATCGTCAGGCCATCATCAACGAGAGTTCTCAGCGTAGAGAAGAGCTGATCCACCTCCTGCGGCGTGAGGACGCTCGTCGGCTCATCCATAATCAGGATATCCGCCTCGCGATACAGCGCCTTCAGGATCTCCACCCGTTGCTGTTGGCCAACCGTCAACTGCCACACCTTTGCTTGGGGGTCAACGACAAGTCCGTATTTATCAGCAATCTGGGAAATCTTCTTGCCCGTCTGTCTGTAGTTGAGAAACGGCCCCGTTCCCTCATCCAGCCCCAGCACCACGTTCTCGGCCACGCTCAACGTGGGGACAAGGCGGAAGTGTTGGTGAACCATACCGATGTGGTAAGAGAGTGCGGCACGAGGAGACGAGATATGAACAGGATTGCCGTTGAGGACGATCTCTCCCTCATCCGGTTGATACAGACCGTACAAGATGCGCATCAGCGTCGTCTTGCCGGCGCCGTTCTCTCCGAGGAGGCAGTGGATTTCGCCCTTGCGGACGCTCAGATTAACGCCGTCACTCGCCACAACGCCTGGAAAGCGCTTGACGATTCCACGAAGGTCGATAACACTGCTAACAGTAGCGCTCAGGATTGCCCCTTTCTACCTAGCCGTTTACGATGCCTTTACGAAACATGATAGTGACTCGCGTCAACTCCGTCAAGCAGCTTGTCCGATTCTCGCCATGGTGATCGAGCGGTTCTTGCCAAGGAAGATCAGGAATCGACGCACGTATCTGGTGAGGTCGTTTCACCATGCGCATCTTTGGACGCCCTGCGGCAATACCAAAACAGGAGAAGGATGATGTTAGCTCCTGCAAGCGAGACTCCCGTCCAGAGGAGCGTGGCATTTCCCATTCCGACCCCACGCCCGATGAGGGCAAGGCCGATGATCATTACAACAACAGATGCTCGGTAAAGATGTGAACGCATTGCCTCACCGTCCCTGACAGAAACTGGTTGAATCATCCAGATAGATATGCTACAGAGATTGCCGCAAGCGCGCGCGGGCAGACGTCCCAAGCGATGGTGATGTGATACCGATTCTTGCAGACGCAACGCACGGATGGCGAGCTTGGAATGCCGACAAACTCGGAATGCGGAGCGCCCTATGAACGCGGAACTTGGACCTCGGACTTGCAACAGCTGTTCTCGCGCAAAGAACGCAAAGTCAGTCATTCGTGCGATTCGTTCTATTCGTGAAATTCGTGGTATCTCTCAATTCACAACAAACCACGCATGAAAACGGCAATCACGAATGACACGAACATGCCGAATGGCACTAATGCTTTCCCAGATACTGCGTGCAGTGCGATCCAGAAGCTTTGGCTATTTGATGAGCGAACAAGAGGAAACAGACAAAGGTAGTTCCTGGCAATTCTGGCATCTTGATCCAGTAAGAATGCGTGTCGCAGGAACGTCGCAAACGAGCTGCTTGAGGGATGCGATAAATGCCACACCGCGCATTGCACTCTCGATCTACGAAAGCACAGTCCACATCTGGTTGTCTTGTAGCGTCGAGCGCTACCCGATTGGCAGGCCTGTGCCCAACGTTCCCTTTGTTCTCACTGCACACGACAAGGAACACAATTTTGCCATGGAGCGAATCACAAGTATAATACCCACATGGCAACACTTGACGATCTGGCAAGAAAACTGGGAATCTCCAAGCGGGCAGTGCGTTTTCGCGTTGACGCGTTGAGCGACCTGTTGGAGAGGTACACGTCCCGTGACGAGCGGAACCGTCTCATCTTCACCGGTGAGGCTGTCTTCCTCCTCCACCGATTGGAGGAGCTGCGACTAGAAGAGCAGCTGCCGATCCGACAGGCTGCCGTACGCCTGAGAGGCGAACTGCAGCATCAAGAGGGAGACACGACTCTAGATGACACGCTCGGCCTCGAGATCAAGCTAGAATACCTGGCGCGGGCCGTGGAAACACTCAGGCACGATAGAGACTACTGGCGCAGCGTAGCTGAAACGATCCAGACCGTGCTCCCGCCGGATCGGATGTGGATTAGCAAGCTTTTCCCTCCCACCTCAGACGATATTCGACTGAACTGAGCCAAGTTCGCTCCAGTCTCGACGAGCCCTCTTGTAGAAAAGGGGATCTGCCATTGGATCTTACGGGTGACGGGAATGCCGCTGTCAACCGAAATGTCTGCTTGATGGGAGTGTGGCTCACGGAGTCCGCAAGTCACAACAAGAGCCCCATCTTCAGATACTCCACCCTCTTCTCGAATCCAAGTGCCTCAGCCGCAGCAACGACTGGCTGCATCCAACGCGGGATCTCGATCTCGACTCGCGGCACCGGACTCTTAGACACGATCTTGTGCAGCATCAACCTGACGATAGGCCCGGCAAGCTCAGGGTATGCGGGGTCAAGGCGGACGGAAATCCCGTTGACGCCCTTCCCTCTAAGCGATGCGGAGTACTTGCAGCGCGCGACTGCCCGTCCATCGCTATCCTTGCGCACGACGTACTCCTCTTCCTTCGTCCGTTGAATAAGATTCATGATTGGTACAAGCAATCGAAGGACCAGCGGATGATGGAACCGTCCCTTCTCGATCGGCTCATACAGACGAGCCTCCTCGGGCACAATTTGCTTCTCTAAGTCCATCCGGGTCTTCCAATCCGAGCGCGCGAGGCGCGAGATGCTAAACCCTGAGGGAAGAGGCGATACAGACGGTAGTGTTGGGTCGCTCAGCGAGTAATATGCAGTGGCGTCATAGACCTCGAACCCGAGGCTTTCGTAGAGGCGCTACGCCGGCGAGTTGCCGTTGATTACGCCAAGCCAGGTCTTCTCCGCCCCATGCTCCCGCATCAACGCAAGCGACTTTTCGAGCACGGAGCGTGCCATTCCTCGCCTTCTGTAGCCGGGAAGAGCGCCGACCGTTCCCACAACCCAAGCGTTCGTTGTCCCATGGCGTTGAATGATCGTCACGCCAACGATCTTGCCATCTTCGATGGCCACGTAGCCCCTAAACATGTCACGTAGCGATGGAGCGAGGATCTGCGCAACCCGCATAAGGGGCCAGATCCGGCGGAAGCTTCTAAGCATATGAGAGATCTGTTCTTTCTCGTCGGTCTGGACGCTCCATGCCGGGTTCTCCGGATACTGAAACGTGTCGTAGAGCATCTCCCCCAAAGGGTTCAAATCACGCGGCCACTCGAGTGGTCTCAGTTCCACAGGCAAACGTCCTCAATCGCCAGGTCAATGAAGTATCGCCACGGCTTGCCATTCATGCAACTGCGAGGAACCACCTGACTGCCTAAGAGATGTCCTCCTCACCCCGAACAAGCATCTTACACAGAGAGGAATTGGCACAGCCCAATCTTTTTGATTCAGCCACTTGCTGTGCGACCTCACAACCTCAAAAAGCACTCAACCAACGGAATTATGTTTGCAGGACCGTGTCTATCAAACCGAGCTGTATCTTTACCACATGCTCTACCTTTCGCATGTCAGTATGCGTTAACTCGCCTGCTTTGTCGATTAGGCGCCGTTTGCTCACTGTGGCGAGTTGGTCTGCCATTGCCTTGCTTTGCCTGTCTTTGACGGTCACAATTGCTTCACTTGGATAGACGTGTCCCACCTGGCTTGTCAGCGGCACAACCTGCACTCGGTTAAGGTGCTTGTTTGCAGCATTATTGCTGATGATGACCGCCGGTCGCTTCTTCTTAACCTCACCGCCAACCGACGGGTCAAAGCTCAACCATACCTCACCGCGTTTCATCGCTTACTTCTCCCACGGTGGCTTCCGCCCATTCAAGTGCTTCCGCTTCGCGCTCTTCATCCTGAGCCATTTGCCTGTAGGCAGGTTCCAATTCTTGATAGAGCACATAGGGGCGTACCAGGTCTTCAATGAAGCGGCTAATGCGACGGCGTCCTATGACCGCATGCAGTCCCTCATAGACCTGCTCATCAATCGTAATGGTCAGTTTCTTCTGCATTTTGCGCCTCCCCGCGAGCATATACGTATACTACACGTATAGTAATAACAAGAGGGGGTAGAATCAAGAAGCAAAAACATTGCCCGCAGAAAGTAGGACATGAGGCATCCGGTCTTGCCATGAGGTACTCAACACCTTCGCCCGCTAAACCAATTGCGCCCTCCAAGAGATCTGTTCTTTCTCGTCGGTCTGGACGCTCCATGCCGGGTTCTCCGGATACTGAAACGTGTCGCAGAGCATCTCCCCCAAAGGGTTCAAATCACGCGGCCACTCGAGTGGTCTCAGTTCCACAGGCAAACGTCCTCAATCGCCAGGTCCGTGAAGTATCTCGATGTCATGCTTGCTGTGCAAAGCAGTTGATACGATCACCGATGCCATAAGGCACGTCATGCAAGGTGTCCAAAGTCCTCTACCCACAGGATCAAGCTGGATTTATCCCTGATTGCGTTGTAGAGGCGTTTGTCGGCTGTGACAAGCGGGATCTGCTCCCTCTCCGCAAGGGCTAAATAGGCAGCATCGTAGGCTGAGCGGCTATAGGTATAGGCCATTCTTAGAATATCCTGAGTTGCAACTTTGCGCTCAGGCAGGTTAAACGCTTCAAATTCGCGAAGCGCTGCTTGTGCATCGTTCAACTTCGTTCTGCCTCTGGAGATGGCCTTCCAGAGCGCGTTTGTGATCTCAAACCGCAGCAACGGGACGGCGAGCAGTTCCAAGTTGCCAGAGAGAAAACCCTTCAGAATGCGCAACGAAGCGGCTCTGTACGGCTCATCAGGCAGCAGGCTCGCAATTACAACTGAAGCATCGATCACCAGTTTATCCACCGCGCTTCTCCAATTCCTCGCGGGAGGGGTAGTAGACGTCATCCAGGGTCATCCCTTTGAACTTCTCCCCCAGCTCCATCCAACGATCGAGCGCTTCTCTGCGCAACTGCGCTACCGCTGCTCGCTCCAGAAACTCGCTTCGCTTGCGGGGTCCTACCGCCGCGTCAATCTGACGGACCACTTCCTCAGACAGGTTCACTTGTGCTCTGATTTTCGTTGCCATGACCGCTGCCTCCGCACAGCCTGTTTTTGCAGCCAAATTATACAGCTAGATTCAGAGGCTTGCAATCTCTGGGGTTGGGTCGCGAAATGCAACGTCAACTCTTTCCCAACTTCCTCCGTACATGCGGGATCGAGCCCTGTGTTCGAGGATGACGAGGATTTCTTTAGCTATGAAGTGCAGAAACTGATCCTAGCATTAGCTAACAGCTCTATGAACAATGAATAGATTCTGCTGCTTGATTGCAGACGAACCCACTTGGCATCCCAATACCAACAGGAAGCGATCTTCGCCCAAGCCGAACCGAATCCCTGTGGAACATCGGTGCGGACGTTCAATACACAAGAAGCTGCCGACCCCGGCCTAGAGCAGAAGGAAGAGCCCCAGAAGCTGCCGTGAATCGCCGCAGCAAAGCAGGCCGCACTTACTTGCCATGCAATTCACTAGAATAGCGGACCCAGAACTAACGGCTCTGGTGTGGGACGCGCGGCTTTTTGCGCGTCCCTACCAGCAGATTGTTATGCGGCCTTCCTATTTTTTGTGCAACTTCCAGCCCATTTAGGACCATCCCCTACATGTTCCAAATCTCCCCCTTAAAAAGCCAATCTGGAACCTCGATTCCTGAAATCTTCACTTTTGGGTGGTTCGTAAACATCAAGCGAATATTTCTGACCGCTGTGTATACTTTGATTATGAGTTGTCTTTGTCGCTTAAAGTATTCTTGGTCAAAAACATCCTCTTTTACCGAGTGTGCAGGCTGTTGTCGCAGTTTCCGCAGATTCTTGAATGCTGACATTGACTCTTCCCAAGGTGCCCGTTCGGAAGTTTTCCAGTATTTCCGCATCCAATCATCCAAAATCTGCAACGTCCCCTTTTGAACAATCTGAATTTTACCGTCCTTCCGCTCCAATTCGGTTTCGTATGGCACTTCATTCATGAAGAAGTCTTTGCTAATATTGTCCGAGACCATCTTATCGAAGAGCAAAGCGAATGCATTAAACTCTTCAAGAGTAGGCCTTATAAGGAATCCAAATCGTTTAGGCCGCTTATCACCGTATTCGCCAAAATCATCTCTGAAAAGTGGGGGGCGGCCCATAGCCTCGGCCATCCGGTTGATAATATACAGTTCCTTGAGGAACGCTGAGCATATAGGTACACGTTCACCCCAATCCCCAATTATAGTGTTCCGGTAATAGTCTGGATGAAGCTTGAAGTCCCCAGCGAGTTCCTTATTTTTCCAGATTTGCTGGTGCTCTGGGGTAAGGTCATACAGGTACCTGATAAAGACGGCTACAGCACGATTGAAATCAATGTCGTATGAGAATCCAAATGTCTCAAGGAAGGCCTTATCTTTTTCCTCCAATTCGTCGGAGTCGTAATATATACGACCATTTATGTCATCTGTCTCATATCGATACCTTGGATCATTCCGGTAAAATTCCAGAACAGATAAATCAAATGACCTATAAGAAAGTTGTGGCTCGCCAAGCGCTAGTTCAAGGCCATATGGTACACCATCGAATTTGGATTTATCCACAACTTCTCTTAAAACCGACGGTCTTGGGTATACACACATGTGAGTAGGTTTCTCTTTATCGAGCTTCGTAAGCTGATTTTGGATGGGCTCGAAGCCTCTACGTATGATATGAGGATTAACATCAGTTTCTTCATCAATTAATCCAATCATGTCTTTTTCGACCAATGGTCGAAGCTCTTCCCGAATATCATGCCAATCGCCATTCAAATCCGCGGTCAGTGTCCATATAGGAATCCCATTGAAGTCGTGAGAATCCAAGAAGAAATTAGTGATTCTGGTAAGCATATCTGTCTCAGGTTGAGCCGCCACTTCTATTAATCCCTCCTTCTCTTAACCCATCTTAATTGCTCAAAATACAAGCTATGCCCAATGTGATTACCAGACTATAGTATTGTTTAAAATTACAGCCGCATAACGGTTCACCTAACGCGCAAGCGAAAGGCGAGCGCAGCGCGGCCTTTCACTTGTCGCGTTCAGGTGGTTGTTGGGGCGGCTCCTCGTCTTTCGCCAGGCCTCCAAAATATTCCTCCGCCAGCATCCGGTGTTTCTCAATCCTCTCGCGTGGATACTGCAGTCCGACGGAATGTGTGTCGGATTTGTTGAGGTAGAATTTAATCTGTTCGTACAGTTTCGCGGCGGTCTGCCGTGTTGCATCGTCTCCAGCCCACCACTGGTAGAGACTGCTTTGGAAGCCGCTCCCCGAACCGTCGGACAGTTGCGGGTAGCTCTTGGCGGAATCGTCAACGAAAACGCCAAAAGGTGGTGCACTACGTTCGGCCTCATACGCAAGTACCATTGCAGGGCTTAGCAACACATGGTGCCGTACGTCGTCAAGGGACGACTGCTCGAACATGTCACGCGTGGTCGTATAACCGTGATAGGTTCCGTAGAATGCCTCGTCACTAATGTCGGCTCCATGTAGCGTGAGGCCAAAGGCAAGCCCGGCACGCATCATGTGCATGTTCTTGATCCTCGGCCTGTTGATGAACTCGCGTGCGAGTTCATCGAACGCCGACTTCAGAACCTTTTGCATATCGCCTCTGGTCGGACTCGTAACGTAGACGCCGTCCATGACGGGGTAACACCTCACAGCGCTGAGTGATTGCCGCGCGATCGAGAAGGCGGAATGCAGTTTGAAGACGGAATTTGCGGCCCCATGAAGCGACCTAGATAGGCACTGCCCTGTTCCCATTCCGTCACACCACGCAACGAACTCGCCTTTCGCGGCGGGTAGGTGTTGCGAATCGAAGTATAGATGTGTTTCCATCGTAGTCTCGCCCCAACTTGTTATTCTACCCAAAATCTCCCTCTTGCCAGGAAATCAGGCTCCCAACATCACCCATTCTATGACTCCGTCCCTCTATTGTCAAGAGAAGACCTGAAGAAACCGTTTGATCGGAATCAGCCTGGCAGTTAACATAACATCGTGACTGGCAAGTTATGGAGATTGTTGATAATCGGGAATCGAAATATGGCCAAAGTTGAGAAGGCTCTTGAGTCGGTGCTGGAGGGTTACGCTAGCTTCCTGCAAAAGAGGATGTTAGCGCCACTTAAGCATCAGTCGTACTTGGTACGGTGGGTGCAGGAATTCCTCCTCTTTGCTGAGCAGCATCGCGGCTATACCTTCGAGCAGACGCTGGAGCTGTTCTTAGCTGCACTCGGAGAACGAGTCGGCATCAAGCCTTGGCAAATCCAGCAGTGAATGAGATCCATTCACGACCCAAAGCAGAGGGAAGACCCTGAGAAGATGCCGTTGATCGCCGCAGCAAGGCAAGCCCCGCTCATTTGCCATGCAATTTACTAGAATAGCGGACCCAGAACTAACGGCTTCGGGATCTGCTGCGGGCGAAACCCGTCAGCAGCATGCCGCTGTTAGCAGCCGGGTTACCAATACTCACGCCAGTGGACACCGCGAAACGCCAGCGTTCCAGTTATCTCAGTCAAGAAAGTGAGGAACCGCTTGAAGCCCTCGGCTGCGTCCATCACAAGCACGTAGTCTGCACTGTCTCGCTGTCGGACGAGGAGCCCATGGTTCCGTACCAAGAGCCCCTTGCTTAGGTCAAGCAACAGGTCAGGCCTCGACTCAACAGGAAGGTCGCCAAGCTTAGAGGCGTGTGCCTCGAGGCTTGAGCCGCCGTAGGTCACGACCGACGTGAGAATCTTGGTGGCAGGCCAATTGTGAGTCACCGCCATCTGCACAGACGCCACCTCGCCTCGCAATAGCTTTCGCACGCTTGAGATGTTCTCGCACACGGCAGCCACCGTCGAAGGGCGAAGTTCGGTTTTTACTTCGATCGTGGCGACAACGCCCTCCGTGTAGATTAGGTCGTTCCCGCTGGCAAATGGCAGCCGAGGCATGCTTTTGAGCACGAGGACAATATCCTGCTGTCTGGAGTAGTTATTCTGAGAATCGAAGATCTGTCCGGAGACCACAGAAACGAGCTCCGGCAAGTGCGCAGACAGGAAGTCCTTGATGATCTGCTCCCTGACGGTACCGACTGTGGCGGAATGGGCCAGTACCTTCGTGGCATCATACTGGCTATTCAGCACTGCAAGCGCAGCCTCGCAATATCGTTGGAGTACCTTCGTCTGCGTCATCCTCAACTCTCCGTGCTGCTAACGGTTCTGCTGTGGGGCGCGCGGATGTTTGCGCGTCCCTACCAGCAGATGGTTAGGGGTGCACCAGTTTTCATAAAAGTTCTCCGGTGGATACCCCCCAGCTCGCTGGGGGGAGGAAAGCGGAGATTCGCCGAAGGCGAATCAGCTTGTTGTTCGTAGTAGCTACATGAGTTCTCTCAGGACTGCCAACTTCAACTAAAAAAGGAGTGTGGCGTCGCAGCTTGTGTGCGATGTTACTTCCGATGCAACAAAGCTCTACATGAGATTGCAGCATGAAGATCAACTCCGACCAAATCTTTACGGCTTTGCTTCTCAATGCCTCGCAGCTTGCTGCGGGGTTTTTTACTCGAACGGCGTCCCGCAATTTGGGCACTTGTCGCTGTTAATGAACGCGAATTGGGAATTGCATTTCTTACATTTCACATTGGCTGTTCCTTTGAAGTTGCTGTCAGGCACCATAGGGGTTTTGCAGTTGGGACACAAACTTGCATCGCCTTCAATGTTGGCGTGTACTCCGATTCTTGTTTTACATTTAGGGCAAATTTGGCCGAAGCCTGCGCTCGCCTTCATTCCTTTCCTCCTATTCTTGTTCCCGTGATATTTCCGATTCCGGAAGCCTTAGATACAGTTCCTGGTTTGATCTTTGCGGGACCTTGTATATCCAAGCCGGTTATATTTCCGATTCCGCTTGCCTCATGTGTCCCGGCGACCTCGACCATTCCATCTTCCTGCAAATTGAGAATTCGGTTTGTGGTCAAAATGTCCATCACTTCCTCAACACGCCCCCTCAATTCCTCGATTGATTCGAGGACACGAGCAATTTCTTGCCGCTTGACCTTTTCCCCAATGAAGTTTTTCAGGACGCCGTAAACGGCATTGCTCGCAACGCTCAAGCCTATTTGCGCTAGTATCTGCGCGATTAGCTCTTGCATATGATCCTCCTTGCAAAGGTTTTGTGCACTCCTAACTTGTTATTCTACCCAAAAACTCCCTCCTACCGGACGATCATTCACCAGGTCTTATGCAGACTATCACTCCGTCTCTCTATTGTCAAGAGAAGACCTGAAGAAACGGTTTGATAGGAATCAGCTCGTCGGTTAACATAATGTTCTCTAAGTACAGCTCGGTCGCTTCCTTCAGGTTTACGAGCGCCTCAGAGGGAGAATCGCCCGCTCTTGCTACTCCAAGTTCGGAACACTTGGCAACATACCCTTCCGGCTCTTTCCAGATCGTCGCTGTCCGCCTAACTGCTGGCATACCTATCACAACCCTGAGAAGCACCGATCATCGCTTCCTTGACCCAGGCTAGCACTGCAGACAGAGATTGTCAAGCGGAAAAGACCATCACACCTTTCCCAATTCCTTCCTCACATGCGGGATCAGGCCGCCGTCTTCTAGGATGGCGAGGACTTCCTTTGGACGGCCGGGAAAGTGATATTCGTTACCTTCGTGGATCACGACGCTTATCTCAAATTGGGCCTTAGCTCTTCTCAGCAGCCTTCACCAGAGGTCTAGTAATCTCGAAATTGACTGTGGAGAGATCAGCAACGGCGAGATGGGAGGAAGCATCTAGAATCTCGATGCCGATGATGTTTCCATCCACATCGTAGTCAAGGATGAACCCATCTCGGATCTCGTCGCTCTCATGGTACTCCCCTTCCCGGAGCTTGATGTAGAGGGCATCTGCTTCTTCATCGTATCTAACTCTCATCGCTTCCCCTCCCTATATTTGCCAATCTTTATGATAGAGAGCTATATGGCTGCTTTTACCGCGGTGAGGCGCGTCGATGAAACCAGCCTTGCGAAACACGCGAACGACATCGGCTGACGAAACCGATGGTAGCCTAGCCATCGGGCAGGAAGCTTGAACCTCGAAAACCGAAGTGAAGCGCTCCTCACCGGCAAGGACATCCTCTAAGTCATCAATCATTCCAAGGGCCCTGGCATTCTCTAAGTAGAGCTCAGTTGCTTCCTTCAGGTTTACGAGCGCTTCAGAGGGGGAATCGCCTGCGATTGCTACTCTAAGTTCGGAACACTTGGCAACATACCCTTCCGGCTCTTTCCAGATCGTCGCTGTCCGCCTAACTGCTGGCATACCTATCACAACCCTGAGAAGCACCGATCATCGCTTCCTTGACCCAGGCTAGCAC
>Ga0307379_10004515_pt1 | contig 19831 bp, 21 predicted proteins | sample UN2MG_FD_202237 | JGI IMG/M metagenome (GOLD analysis project Ga0307379, IMG submission 202237) | Soil microbial communities from Risofladan, Vaasa, Finland - UN-2 | ecosystem: Environmental > Terrestrial > Soil > Coastal area > Acid sulfate soil | place: Finland: Risofladan, Vaasa | collected... | reverse complement strand
CATACTTTCACTCTGGAGGAGCTTATTGCCGATCATCTACCTGACGTGTCCGATTACCCGTGTTACTCGTGGACGGGACCTCAAAATGGTTCCGCAAAAAAGGCGACAGGTCTTGACTAACTCACCGCAGCTTCAGCAAATATGTGGTTCAACCAGTGCTTGAGTGCAATAGGATTCTTTAGCAGGTCTCGTGCTCGTGTTCGAAACACACCTTCTGGTGTTCTCTCGGGATAAAAGTCTAAAGCGTCTGCCAGGCGGAGTAACCCTGCTAGTAGACCTAGTCGCACCTGACCAAGCCTTGTTGGCCTATCCCTGTAACAATTGCATCCCTGGCTCCGGAGATTAGCGTTGCGATGCCCTCGGCAGATCGTTATTACATCAGAAATGTCTTCTGATGCAATCCTGAACAAATACTTTCCTTCTTCTACGACAAGATATGCACTTAACAGATGATGAACAGCGCGAATTTGAGCGTCTATTGGTTTCCCAAGCAAGGTCTCGCAGTATGTTGCCACACTGTCACACGAGTCTTCTGGACAAAATCTAAGAGCATTTTCAATGTTGGGCAAAATGTCGTCGACAAAAGACGCTTCGCTGAAGAACATACCCACATCATGCAAATACGCCGCCACAGCGAGGAGGTAAAATTCGTGCTCCGACAATTGCAACTCGAAGTGCTCTGCCAAGCGACCTATCAATAGCACCACATTATCTGAATGGGTTTCATTGTGCAAAGTAAAGTCGGGGGCTGTCGATATGCCTGGTGAAGCCAACTGCCTTACTTGATCTCGTACGTCACTCAACCACGCGACTCTTCGATTGTTTAGCTTACAAGTATTCTGTAAGACTCTTCTGACATTAAGCCATGATTCTTCGAATGTCATTCTTACTCTCTCCCCTTGCTCGGCATGCAATTCAAGAAGCAATGATGAATAAAGCAAACAGCCGATCACTCACATGAAATCATTCCTCTCGATCGGCTCTGTATCTTTATCATTGTTGACTCCCCTGAAATAACTCCGAAATGGCGGAATCGATAGGGACAATGCCCCACTTTTATCATAGAAGTGGGGAAATTTAGGGACAGCATTGTCAATAACAGCACTTTTTGGCCCAAGCTTCCCCACCGGCCATCGGTGAAGAACCTTTTTTCAGTAGAGTCATTGTTTTCCCTCCCCGGCTTTGCAGAAAGAGTGAGCTACATTACTCTGTGGTTGACCACATTCTACCATAAATCAGGAGAGGGAGCGAAGACAGGCCAACGATCCTTGTCTCCGAGCTTTCCTGTGCCTCACCTTCTCTCCGAAGCGCCACCTAACGTTACGGTCGGCGGGGCGGTCGCCCAGCCCGCCGCCGATTCAGACCTGGACGTGAGACTTTTGCACTCATCCGGCTCCTCAGTTACGTGGGACCTTGTCAATGGTACTGCCCGCCGTGTGCCTGGTCGTGACAGTGTGCGTGAAGCAACACCAGGTTGGAATACCGGCTGTTTCTCCGGTCGCCGTCTCGATGGTGGGTTTCCATATGAAAAAGAAAGTACCCGCACCAGCCGTCGATCGCGCCGTGACGGTGGGCGGGTTCTCCGTTTCAACACCCCTGCTTGTGGATGGCCCCACCGCCCCGGCCACGGCCTGGGACTCGACCGGATCGCCAGGCCCTTTTCATTGCAGTGTACAGGGATAATTCTAGTATACACCCGCTGCGGCCATAAGTCAAAACGGGGAGCGAGCCTCCGTTCCGCTTCGGGCATGCACCACCACTTACGGTCCCGCTCGACGCAGTTGAAGCAGGGTCCCTTCCCTCCGATGGGGTTGGCAACCAAAGGTTGCACGTTGTCCCCATCATCATCAGTCACCCGATAGCACTGGTTGCCTGCTACGTGGCCTCCTGGCAGTTGCTACGGTTCGACCTTCGCCAACCAGCAAACGACAGCTTATCAGGACGCACCAAGCCGCGGTCAGGCAGCCTTTCGTGCCCACTCATCCATCAACGGATGAACACCGACCACAGAAACATCGAGACGGAAAATACCGCCAGCGCGGTTGTCACCGCCGCCCAGGGTGGAATTCGCTGAACACGTCGAATGGCGATGCTTTCCAATACAATGATCCACGTATACTGCAACCCGAGATATACGCCCCAAAAGTACACGTTCCAGATCGCGCTGATAGTGCCGAACTCGCCTTGCATCGCTGTAGTCCACCAGTACCTGTGACCTGTGAGCAGATCAATCGGCACGCCAAAGATCCATTCGGTCGCAGCACCAATGACGATGTTGGGCACTGCGGAGGCAAAAGCCAGCATATTGACCATCTGCTCGAATGTGCCTTGCCCACCCCACAACTTGCCCACCAGGTGAGCAATGCCCGATGTAGCCACCAATCCAAGCAGAGCCAAGAACGGCATCAGGACCGCCAAGACGGGGATGTAATCGGCGAGGTTGATGCGCCAGTGTCCAAAGCCGGCGACGAGGGTGGGGTCCGCCAGAGATTCCCTTGTGCCAAGCCAGTCTTGCCCGAACGCGGCATGCAGTGCCATATTCCCCCAAACTTGAAACACACCCAAGAAGGACGCCGCGATTCCCCAACGCACAGTATGCTCCTCTGCCAGCGCGTCAAAGGTGATCCGTGGGCGCACGATCGTACCCCAGAAGTATCGGATGAATTGTTTCATGGAACATCCTCGTTCGGAATAAAAAACACCCGCACCAACCGTCGATCGCGCCGTGACGGTGGGCGGGTTCTCCGCTTCAACATCCCTGCCTGTGGGCGGCCCCACCGCCCCGGCCACGGTCTGGAAGTCCGTGCAGTGCCAGGCGCTTTTCATTGCAGCGTGCAGGGATGGGCTCAGCATACACCCGCTGCGGCCACAAGTCAAAACGGGGAGCGAGCCTCCGCTCCGCTTCGGGCATGCACCATCACTTACGGTCCCGCTCGACGCAGTTGAAGCAGGGTCCCTTCCCTCCGATGAGGTTGGCAACCAAAGGTTGCACGTTGTCCTCACCATCATCAGTACTATGAACCCCTCCAACTTCTTATCCGGCTTCTCCCTGGATGTCACTTCTTCAGCTTATACCAGTGGTTACAATGGATGTGGACCACCGACCGAATGAGACCTCTCCTGTTCCGTCGCCTACTTTCATCGCATCCCGCTCCCTCTACGTCGGGGAGTTCTTCGGCGCTGCCTTTCCAGGTTCTTCACGCCTTCCACCCTGTCGTTAGACAGGCGGCCTTCGCTCTCGCTGAAAAGCTCGGCTCTCCCTTGTTTCTCTCTCGGGGCTAACCTTTCGACGCTGCCTCCTGTCCGCAGGACAGGCATTTGCTTGATGCTACGGGCTGCGACTTTGCACTCCCTTCTCAGGAGGATACAACGCTTCAGCACCTCCGGCTACCCAGAGGCACTGGTTGCCTGCTTCGCAGCTGCCTGACCATTACCGCGACCGGACTTCCACCGGCTAGCAGACGACAGCTTTCAGGACACACCAGCCGAATTGTTAAACATCAGCGAGCCCACCATCGGCAATTGGTGCAAGGCCGGTCGTTTGGACGGTGTTCAGACAGTTCCCAGCGGCCCCGGTGGATCAAGCTGACGCTGAAGATCATCGCTGAGTTACGCAAACCGGTTCGGTGAAGTCGACGGCGTCGTTCGTTGAGAATGACCAATCGATGACATACTGGATGGGTCAAGTCACTTGGCCCGCCCAGGCCAGAATTCCACAGCCCGTTGTAGGAGGTGCAGTGTGAGCGACATATCCTGTAGCGGGGGGCGGGGTCAGGAGGCCCCGCCCTACCGTAACTTGGGCAGCATTAACTGGATTGAATTACTCACGCAAATATGAGATTATTCGTTCTTTTAGTCTTCGCTTGATGGTATCTCTAATCCCTTTGAAGTTGAAGCCTGTAATCAGACTGACGGCAGACAAGACCACCCCGATGAATATCAGGAAGCAGTTGAGTATCTTGTTATTTCCAGTAATGGTTGGTATAGCTTGGCAAATCGACACTGCGACAGCCACTACAGCGGAGAATACATAGAATAGCACACCAATGCACTTTGCAACTCGCTCAGCTAGTGCTTCTACTTGTCCCTCGATTTTCTCCTTCGCTGCAATTGCTGTAGACTGTTCTTCCTTTGTCAGACGCACGTTCCTTTGCGCCTCTTGCAGTTGAGCTTCGTATCTTTTCTCTTTCTCTAGATACGCTTCTTGTTCTTCTCTTCTAATCCTCGCTCGAATCTCTTCCAGGACCATAACAGGCGTCTTGTCGGTAAACCGATTTGGATCGCCTAACGTCTCCCTCTGGAGTAGATTCCTCGCAACCCTAGATTCTTTTAGAAGGGTGACTTCCTCATCTGTGATTTCTCCTCCGTCTCTTAGATGATCAGCGGCATCTACAAGTCTCTTGAGGAGTGCTTTGCTCGGCTGTAGGGCTGCATAGCAGTTGGCTATCAGCCTTCTATCGTTGATACTGACTTTAGAAGGTGAGTGAATCCAAACCAATGTACCAACGAACATGTCCGTCAGTACTGCGGGTATGAAGAAATAGGTGCAATCAGCCTCTTCTAGCTCAAATAGCCTGCTGGCATAGGCCAAGGATGAATTGGTCGTCACAAATACATGGTTGGCGCTTTGCAGTCTTGTAGGCCTGTGCCCCTTTCGCAACTTGCAGATTGCAGAGATTGATCTTACATCCTGATAAATGGTATAATCCTTATCTTCCTCATTAAAATAGGGATCACTTTCTTTGTAGACTCCCACAATCAGTTCCTGGAGTCTTTCTTCATCAATCTGGTAGGCTTGATCTATTGATGAATCAGGTCGATTCACCATCTCAATATCCATCTCTGACAGGTTTGAGTCTACGCTGAGGATAAACTGCTCGACATCACTTGCAGTGAATCCTTGATCCTTGAAGCCCTCTGTGCTAATATGCGTTGGACAACTCTGCTCTGGAAATTAGTGTAGAATATAGGGAGCAGAGGAGACAAGCTGATGACATTTCACGACTCACCAAATGAGATTCCTGATCCTGAAGTGGTGCCCAAGGCCCAGCGTCGCAAGTTCTCGGGCAAGTACAAGCTGCGTGTCTTGGATGAGGCCGACAACTGTACGGAGCCCGGCCAGATCGGTGCCCTCCTGCGCCGGGAAGGGCTGTACTCGTCCCACCTGTCAACCTGGCGACGGCAAAGAGAGCAGGGGCTCCTTGAGGCGTTGAGCTCCAAGAAGCGTGGGCGCAAGGAGAAAGACGAACTGGATAGAGAGCTATCCAGGCTGCGGCGGGAGAACGAGCGCCTGCAGGCCCGACTGGAGCAAGCCGAGACGATCATCGACGTCCAAAAAAAACTCTCGCGTCTGCTTGGTCTGGCGACGGAGGAGAACGGGACAGGCAGGCGCGCATGATCGAGGCCGCTGAAGAACTGGGCAAGAACACAGGCATTTTGAAGGCCTGCCAGGTGCTGGGGGTTCCGCGGAGCAGCCTGTACTGGACGCGCCAGCCGAAGCGACCGCCCGCGCCGCGGCCGACGCCTGAACGCGCGCTGGGCTCGGAGGAGAAAGCCGAGGTGCATCAAACGCTCAATAACGAGCGTTTCTGGGACTGCTCGCCGCGTGAGGTATATGCCACGTTGCTGGACGAAGGGCTCTATCTCTGTCATTGGCGGACGATGTATCGCATCCTGGATGAGTACGACGAGGTGCAAGAGCGACGCAACCAACTGCACCACCCTGCCTATACCAAGCCGGAACTGCTGGCTACGGGACCCAACCAAGTCTGGAGCTGGGATATCACCAAGCTCAGGGGACCTGCTCCTTGGACCTACTACTACCTGTATGCCATCCTCGACGTCTTCAGCCGCTACGTGGTCGGCTGGATGATCGCCGCGTGTGAGTCGGCCGAGTTGGCCGAAGAACTGATTGCGGCCACCTGTGCCAAGGAACACATCGCGCCTGACCAACTGACGCTCCACTCCGACCGGGGCAGTGCGATGGTGTCGAAGACCGTCGCCCAATTGCTGATCGACCTGGGCGTCGCCAAGAGCCACTCCCGGCCCTACACGGCCAATGACAACCCCTACTCCGAGGCGCAGTTCAAGACGATGAAGTATCGGCCTGGCTATCCCGACCGATTCGGCTTCCCGGATGACGCCCGATCTTGGGCGCGTGACTTCTTCCATTGGTACAACCACGAACACCATCATACCGGCCTGGGGCTGATGACCCCGGCGACAGTCCATCACGGTCGAGTTGATGCCGTGTACGCCCAGCGCCAGCAGGTCCTGCAGGCAGCATATGAAGCGCATCCCGAGCGCTTCGTGCGCGGGATGCCCACGCCGTTGGAGCCGCCGAAGGAGGTGTGGATCAACCAACCGCAGAGCAATGATATTGCTGTTCCACCGCCTGACCCCACCCAGCCAGGCGCGCAGGCTGTGTCGAGGGTGCCCGAAGGGCAAGCACAGCGATCCCTTGACACAGCCGAGCACATGGCTACAGTGGGGAAGGCGGTGGAACAGCCGAGTTGGACAGAATCGTTCGACACTAATTTCTCGTCAGAGTTGTCTAAGAATGCTTGACACATTCCGAAGTACATCAGTGCACGACTAGCTTTGACTGGATCGAAGTAATCGCTGTCAATCCATTGCAGACAACTCTCCATGATCCCCCTATACTCATCATATGTGTGGCGAAAGATCAAGGTGCGTGCTTTGTTAGAAGAAAGCAGTTTGACAAACTCCCTATATGCCTCTCTCTTTTCTGGTCCGTCGATGCCCATCACATTGAACAGAAACCCGATATCCAAGTAGAAATTGCAGTTTTCCAGCCTTCCCTCGAATTTGTCATAATCTCTATGAAGTAAGGTGTTGGCAATTATGTGGCCGACAGATATGTCAGCAATGAAAGCGAATACCTCTGGCTCGCACTCATAAGTATGGGTCACAAAGCTCTTCACAAGGAACTTGTGGGCTGTTGAGGTACCAAGCTCAGGCAACAAGCTGCTTCGCTCTTGAGCAATGAACAAAATGTCCAAGTCGTACTCTCTCAGGAAGGAAACAAAAGCGGCATCTGCCTCTGACTCGGATACTACAATGTCATACTCCTCTCGACAGTACTTTAGGAAGTCGTTGATGACTTTTCTGTACTTGCGATCTTGCTCTGCGGCTATGTCCGTGAAACTATCAACTGCAACCTTTCGCTCAACGGGCAGGTACAATCCAGTGCTGCTTCTCCTGATGTAGCCCTGCTTTCTTGCGCGATCCAATATGGCAACCATAGGGTGGTATGGTATGGAGAGCCCGTATTCAGACTCAAAATCGTCCTTAATCGTACTGACTTCGACCGTGTTGTATCGTTTCTTTTGCATGAGTGTGACAACAAAAGGGACAAAACCGTCAACATAATCTCTACGCAGATTGTCCCAGTTAGCTTTCAAGAGAGCCAAACTTGCCACTGCTTTGTTCATGACATCATCTCCCCAAACGCGCTGAATACCCTAACTAGTCGTGAAGATACGACATAGTCCCTAATTAAGGACGGGCCCCCTCTTGAGTGTTGTTGGGAGGGAAGGCCTGTTTCTACCTGAGCCAAGTTACGTCATACCCCAATTCTACTCTCTACCTACCTGCGCCGTTCTATGGATTTTCTGGCAGCTACTGGCGTAGCCTGGGCAAACCTGTGAGTTTCTGCACAAAAAAGTACCCGCCCCAACCGTTGATCGCGCCGTGACGGTGGGCGGGTTCTCCGCTTCAACACCCCTGCCTGTGGGCGGCCCCACCGCCCCGGTCACGGTCTGGAAGTCCGTGCAGTGCCAGGCGCTTTTCATTGCAGCGTACAGGGATGGTTCCAGTATACACCCGCTGCGGCCACAAGTCAAAACGGGGAGCAAGCGCCGCAGGCAGTGCACCGGCCCGGCGTCTCGCCCGCGACGATGGTCGTGCCGTCGGCTGAGCCAAGCCCACAGCCTGGGCTAGCTGTCACGCAGTCTTCCCCCTCGCCCGCTGGGAGAGGGCCGGGGCGAGGGGTCACGGGTCTTGTTACATCCTCAGTGCGTCTGAACGCACTTGGCGTACCAGCGGGTGATTTATGAAGACCAAGAAAATAACCGGGTAACGGTTGCCCCCGGCGGAAGCCCGAGGCTGAAGCCGTCGGGCTGAAGTCTGTCCTGACGGACAGGGAACGAATCCCTATGGGCTGTTTTTGGCCCAAAACAGGGCAGATTTTAGCCCCGAGGGGGGCTTTATCCTGTCCTTTGGACAGGCCCTGTCCTGCGGACAATCCTCAGCGCGGGGACTTTAGCCCCGCGCGGGCGGAAGCAGGGTTACCCGGTTAAATGCTTAACCTTCATAGGACTTTCGCGCGGGAGAAATGATGGAACGCGACGAAGATCAATCCTATAACAACGCCATACCAAGCGTCAAGCGGACTGCAATTCAGGAATATGCAGCACCCGGCCTTGGATCGACTCCACAATCGAATCCCGAATAAACCGACTGGCTTCCAAGATTTCAATTCCGATCAGTTCACCCTTGGCATTCAGTTCAACGGTAATGTTCGGAGTAAGCTCCACACTCCCCGCCTCAGGTTCATCTGAAATGGCTACATGCAATACATCATCTTGTTCAAAATACATCATCCGTGTCTCATTCATTCGCAAACCTCCCCGTTTTGAGCCGTAAGTTGATTTGCTGGCGCGTTGTAGCATGAATGGTTACAGGGGTGATGGTTTTCGACTCAATTTTATCGGGCGCTTCATCCGTATAACGCGCTTACCTCCGCTAAACAACGGGTGCAAAATGTCTCTTCAGCAGTGTACACCAGCACATCGAAAAAGACAAGCCCAATCGGGGGGGGGCGGACGAGATCGAGGCATTTCTCACCCACCTGGCCGTGGATCGAAACGTCGCCGCCTCCACCCAAGACCAGGCTCTCAGCGCGTTGCTCTTTCTGGACACTGTTCGATTCTAGTTCCGACGCATCTGGCCGGTGAAAGCGCACGATGGGAGAGAGAGAAGCGACCGTGGTAGCCGCAGGCATCCCGATCCGCTCCGCCCACGCCACCACCTCCCCCTTGAACAGCTCCACGGGCACGCGCTCCTCCAGCGCTGGCGATAGCGGGAGCTCCTTCTCCATCACCGTCATCCCTCCGCCTGCTCCACGACCTGGAGGATCCGCGCCACGACGCTTGTGACGACGTAGGTGGGTCCCGGCTCCCCCGTGCATCTGTCCGCCGCGCCCACCTGTGGGGGCCGGAGCAGCAATTTGTATAGCTCGGTCCGCACCTCGCGGGCCTGCTTCTCGCTCACCTGCCAGTGCGGGTGCTCGGCGAACACGTCCGAACTCCTGAAAAAGAAAGTACCCGCACCAACCGTCGATCGCGCCGTGACGGTGGGCGGGTTCTCCGCTTCAACACCCCTGCCTGTGGGCGGCCCCACCGCCCCGGCCACGGCCTGGGACTCGACCGGGTCGCCAGGCGCTTTCCATTGCAGCGTGCAGGGATGATTCTAGTATACACCCGCTGCGGCCATAAGTCAAAACGGGGAGCGGCTGCCTGGGCTGGCTGTCACGGAACCCCCCACTGCGTAGGGGGCTTGCGTCTTCAGTGCGTTTGAACGCACTTGGCGTGCCAGCGGGTGATTTCAATCATCCGCGGATGCCTGGGCTAGCTGTCAGGGAACTCCCCACTGCGTAGGGGGCTTGCGTCTTCAGTGCGTTTGAACGCACTTGGCGTACCAGCGGGTGATTTCAATCATCCGCGGCTGCCTGGGCTGGCTGTCACGGAACCCCCCACTGCGTAGGGGGCTTGCGTTTTCAGTGCGTTTGAACGCACTTGGCGTACCAGCGGGTGATTTCAATCATCCGCGGGTGCCTGGGCTAGCGGTCACGGAACCCCCCACTGCGTAGGGGGCTTGCGTCTTCAGTGCGTTTGAACGCACTTGGCGTATCAGCGGGTGATTTCAATCAACCGCGGATGCCTGGGCTAGCGGTCACGGAACCCCCTACTGCGTAGGGGGCTTGCGTCTTCACGCGGGTGCCTGGGCTGGCTGTTACGGAACCCCCTACTGTGTAGGGGGCTTGCGGATTTTCATCCCCCGGCGTCTCGTTCCACGATGACCTGTGTGAGCGTCTCGCGTCGCGGCGTGGGCGGCACGAACTCGCTGACCAGCGCGATGGCTCCCTGCGGGCAACTGTCTGCACACTGGCCACAGTAGGCACAGCGGTCGCGATAGTGGACCAACTGGAACCGGCCACCCCCCTCGCGCTCCAGCTCCAGCGCAAAGGCTGGACAGTCGCGCACGCACAGCCCGCACCCCCGGCACAGTTCCGATTGGACGATCACCTTGCCCCGGAAGTACACTGGCTGTTCCAGCGGCTCGAAGGGAAAGCTCACCGTGACCCGCCGGGCAAGGAGCGTGCGCACCAACTCCGGCAACAGGTAGGCGAGCGAACTCGGACGGGACATCATCAGGCTCCGATCCAGATGACGAACAGGATCTGCAGGAGCGCCAGTGGCGCCAACACCCGCCAGCCGACGTGGGTCAGTTGATCGATGCGCAATCGGGCGTACAGGACACCGGCGACCGAGAGGGCCAGCAGGATGAGCAGCGACTTGGCGCCAAAGGTCAACGCGCCCCAGATGGTCGGGCTGCCACCGCTGCCGCCGAGGAAGACGTCGACCAGCAGAAAGATGCCGACCACGGTTTTCGTATGCAGCGACAGATGCCACAGCGCCAGCTTGCGGCCGCTGAACTCGGTCAATGGGCCCGCACCGATCTCTGACTTGGCCTTGGGAATGTCAAAGGGCGAACGCTTCAGCTTGCCGATCAGTCCGACAAAGGCCAGCAGGAAGCCCACCGGCTGCACGAGCACCATCCACACGGTCTGCGATTGTAGAGCGGCGATGCGCGAGATGGACCACGATCCGCTCAGGATGGCCGGGCCGCTGAGGGCCATCAGGAAGGGGACCTCGTAGGCAAAGTATTGCAGCAGCGCGCGACTGCCCCCCACGACGCTAAAGACGCTCGCGGAGAGCCATCCGGCCAGAAAGTAGGCCACTGCCGGGAGGCTGAGCAGGACAAGCACCACGATCAGATCACCCTCGAACGCGCCGACCACGTGCCCGCCGACCGGGACGTACAACGCGACGGTCAGCACGGCCGCCAGCGACACCATGGGCAGCAACGCGCAGGCCCGTTCGTGGGCGCCGATGGGTAGCATGTCCTCCTTGGCCATCAGCTTGATAAAGTCGGCCAGCGGTTGGAACCAGGGTGGCCCGATGCGCCCTTGCAGGTGCGCCACCACCCACCGGTCGATCCACTGGAATCCCAGCGCGCACACAAAGAGAAACCCGAAACCGGGAAAGATCAATATGGCGAACAGGATGGACGTCAATTCGAGCACGTTTTCCTCCGAAATCATCGGTGTGCGGCACACCCTCACCGGTCCGCGCAGGCGATACACAGGTCTACGCCGGCCAGCACGGCGGGCACGTCGGCGGTGTGGATGTCCCGCAGTTGGTCGGGCAGCGTCATGAGCGTCGTCAGCGTGGGCGTGCGTATCTTGATCCGCGCGGGGCGGTCGCTGCCGTCGCTGCGGATATAGTAGATCAGCTCGCCGCGCGGCGCTTCGCACCGGCTGACGGCCTCTCCGGGCGGCACGCGGCGGGGGGCGCGCGCCGCCAGCGCGCCATCAGAATGGCCCTTTTTAAAGAGTGATGGCGCGCCATCAGAATGGCCCTTCTTGAAGAGTGATGGCGCGCCATCCGGTAGTCCGATCAGCAATTGACGGCACATGTGCAGGCTCTCGACCGTCTCCAGTGCCCGCACCATCGCGCGCGCCCACACGTCTCCCTCGTCGGCGGTGATGACCTGGAAACTGAGCCGGTCGTAGGCGGCGTAGGGGGCGTCGCGCCGCATGTCCACGTCTACGCCCGACGCCCGCGCCACGGGCCCCACGACGCAGTACCGGCGCACCTGCTCTGCCGACAGGTGCCCCACGCCGCGCGTGCGGGCCTGGAACGTGCGCTCGTGCCGGATCACGTCCAGAAACGTCCCGATCTGCCGCTCCAACTCGTCGAGCCGCGCCAGGATCGCATGAACCTGGGCCTGGCTCACGTCGATGCGCACGCCGCCGATGACGTTGACGGCGTGGGCCACGCGCCCGCCGGAGAGTTCCTCCATGATATCGAGCGCGATCTCGCGGTCGCGCCAGGCGTACATAAAGATCGTGGTGAAGCCAATGTGCTCGGCCAGCACGCCCACCCAGAGCAGGTGGCTGTGGATGCGCTCCAGCTCGCACAGCAGCGTGCGCAGGTAGAGCGCGCGCGGGGAGACGTCGAGTCCCAACAGCGCTTCGACCCCCTGGCAATAGGCGGTCGTATGGGCGTGCGAACAGATGCCACAGACGCGCTCGGCGACGTGGACGTTCTGCACATAGTTGCGGTTCTGCAAGATGCGCTCCAGCCCCCGGTGGACGTAGCCGATGCGCAGGGCGCTCTCGACGATCCGTTCTCCCTCGACGGTCAGCAGGAAAGAGACCGGCTCCTTGAGCGCCGGGTGTTGGGGGCCGATCGGGATCGTCATCCTGCTCATTGAACTCCTCCTCGCTGCTGCCGCAATGGAGGCTCACCATCCCAGTTGTCGGGCAGCAGCAGCGTGCCGGGATCGGGATGCCCGTCAAACGTGACGCCCAGCATCTCGCTCACCTCGCGCTCGTAGAAGGCGGCTCCCGGGATCAGGTCGGTCAGTGTCGCGATGTGGGCCCCATCCCGTGGCAGCACCGCGCGCAGCGTCAGCCCCCGTCCGTGCCACAGGTGGTAGAGCAACACGATCTCGCTTCCTGTGTCCTCCCCGGTGATGGTCGAGAGGTGGCGCAGGCCGAAACGCTCGATGAGTATCCGCACAGCGGGATGCACGCAGTCCGGCGGCAGGGGGACGAACGTCTCGTCTACCGGCACGGCTCGCGGTTCCAGAGCCTCCGTGGGAAAGGCCTCTCGCAGCGCTTCCAGCACCAGCTCGACGTTCATTCTATCGTCTCCAGCAACTGTACGATTCCCTGGATGATCGCCTCCGGCCGGCAGGGGCACCCCGGAATGTACATGTCGACCGGCAGCACCTGGTCGATGCCCCCCAGCACGTTGTAGCCGTCGCGGAAGACGCCGCCGGAACAACTGCAACTGCCGACGGCTACCACCCACCTGGGCGCGGGCATCTGTTCGTAGATGCGGCGCAATCGATCCCGCGATTGCTGCGTCACCGGGCCGGTGCACAGCAAGACGTCGGCGTGGCGCGGCGAGGCCTCCTTCAGGATGCCCAGCCGCTCCACGTCGTAGCGCGGTGTGAGCGTGTCCACGATCTCGATGTCACAGCCGTTGCAGCCGCCGCTGTTAAAGTGGAGCACCCAGGGCGACTTGCGCCGCGCCCAGCGCACGATGCGGCATACCATGCGGCCTGGCACTAGGCTTCTTCTCCCTGCGTCAACACGAGCACGCTGACGACGATGCCAAACAGGTAGACCAGCGCGACGCGATGGGACGTTCTGCTCGCGGGCAGCGTCGAGACGACCACCGCCGCCAGGTGTAGCAGGGCGAACATCAGCGCCAACTGGAAAAAGGCGTGATAGGTCAGTTGCGCCTCCGGCGGCAGCAGATCCTCGCCACAGGCGTAGGGTTGGCGTTTGCCCGGGTGTGGGTCCCCTTTAGCGGCCAGTTTGCCACCCAGCCAATAGAGGGCGTAGGCCAGCGCGAGAAAAATGATCCCGGCGACCGGTGGGCTCGACAACACGTCTGTGACCGTCATTCGTCATCTCTCGACAGATTCAGGGGACAGCGTCCAGCAGGCAGGCGCCCGCGTCTGCCGTCCAGTCCAGCCAGGGGCCAGGGTAAAGGCCGATGGCGAGCACCAGCCCTCCCAGCAGGGTGATGGGCAGTGCCATCCAGGGCGAGACCGCCGTGGTTTCGTTTGGGCGGTCATCTTCAGGAACCTGGCGCGCAAACAGCGTGCCAATCAGCGGCAGGTAGTACCCCAGCGCCAGCAGCGAGCTCAGCAGGAACACGATCAATCCCGCGATACCGAGCGCACCTGGCGAGCGCAGCGCGCTTCTCAGGACGAACCATTTGCTGGCGAACCCCGCCAGCGGCGGCACCCCGGCCAGTCCCGCCAGCGCGACGCTGAATGCCACCCCGATCAACGGCATATGCGTGGCCGTCCCGCGCAGCTCGTCGATTGTGGTGGCGTCTCGATAAAAGTGGCATGCTCCCTTGCACAGGAAAGCCAGTCCTTTCGTCGTGGCCTGGGTCAGTATCAGGAAGAACCCAGCCTGGATGGCCGAAAGCGTCCCATAGTGCAGCCCGACCCCGATGCTGAACATCACGGTTCCCATCTGTGCGATCGTCGAGTAGGCCAGCAATCGCTTCGTGTTCGTCTGCACCAACGCCAACCCGTTGCCCAGCACCATGTTGGACATGGAGAGCACGATCAAGAGTCCTCCCAGGCTGCGCGCCGGAAAGCCCAAGCCCAGGCAGACTTTGAGCAGCGTGTAGAACGTGCTCTGGACGACGACGCCTGAGAGCATCGCGCTGATGCTGCCGGGAGCTCGCCCGTGCGCGTCGGGCAGCCAGGTATGCAGCGGGACGATCGCGCTCTTGAGGCCCAGGCCCACCAGGAGGCAGGCCACCCCGGCGCGGGCCCACGGGCCTGGAGCGCGGATCGTCTGCGGCAGCGCGGTGCTCCCCGTCTCGCGGTAAACGAGCGAGATGCCCATCAGGATGATGACCGCGCCCGCGCCGCCCATGACCAGGTACTTGAAACCGGCCTCGATGGCCGTGCTGGTGTGCCGCCGGAAAGCGACCAGCACGTAAGCCGCAGCGCTCATCAATTCGCAGAACATGTACAGGTTGAACAGATCTGCCGCCAGCAGCATGCCCACCGAGCCGGTGACCAGGAGCAGCAAGAGCGGATAATAGGTCTCGTAGCGTCGGTCGAGCGCCAGGTAGCGGCCAGAGTAAACGGCCACCAACAGCCCCAGACCCAGCGCCACACCGGCGATTGTCAGCGCGCCGGGATCGGCCCGCAGGAAGGCGGCCCCTGGCGCGGCGGGCCCCCAGGTCGGCCGGTCGGATGGCGTCACCATCGGATGCAGGACCGCCAACGCGGCCAGCGCTGCTCCAAACGCGACGGCCGTGAGCGCAGCCAGCAAGCCGTTGTGCCGGGTCGCGAAACGCGCCACCAGGTAGACACCAAACGCGCCAGCGGCCAGGCAAGCCAGCGGTAACACGACCCACACGTTCCCCGTCACCAGTTGCCTCCCAGGATCAGTTCCAGAGCCTGGTCCACCCAATAAAAGGCCGGCGCGGGGAAAATCCCCGAGACGAGGGCCAACGCGGCCAGCAGGACGGTGGGCGCGACCATGGCCCAGGGTAGCGGGTCTGCCGTCGTTCCTTCCGCTCGAGTTCCCATAAAGATCCGCCCCACGAACCAGAGCGCATAGGCCACCGTCAGCAGCGATCCGAACACCGCCAGGACCGAGAGGCCGACGTGGGGTGTGTGAAAGCCGCCGGAAAAGATCATCCATTCGCTGTCAAAGATGCAGAACGGCGGCGCCCCGGCGATGGCCAGCGCCCCCACGCCGGTGCAGACCGCCACCACTGGCATCGCGCTTCCCAGGCCGCCCAGCTCTGCGATGCGCCGTCGTCCCGTCGCGCGCATCACCAACCCCACGCCCATAAAGAGCAGCGCCTTGACGATGGCGTGGAAGACGACGTGCAGCGTCGCCCCGGCGATGCCGTCGTGGGTCAGCGTGCCCAATCCGAACAGGATGTAGCCCATCTGGCTGACGCTGGAATAGGCGACGATGCGCTTGACGTCCTGTTCTGCCAGCGCCATCAGTGCGCCGTAGATTTCGGAGACGACGCCCGCCGTCATCATCGGTACGGCGAAGGGCGCCATCTGGGCCGGGGAAAAGATGCTCAGCGGGAACCTCAGAACGCCATAGGTGCCCATGCTGAGCATCGCCGCCGCGAGCATGATGGTGACCGGCATGGGGGCCACGGCGTGGGCGTCGGGTAGCCACAGGTGCAGGGGAAAGATGGCCATTTTGACGCAAAAACCGGCCAGGAAGAGCGCGGTCACGGCCGTCACCAGGCCCGGGGCCAACGCGACACCCCCCTGCAGGGATGCGAGGCTGTCGTCTCCGGCAGCGCCGTAGAGCACGAGCAGCCCGACGAGAACCATCAGCGAGCCCAGGTGCGTAAAGATAAAATACTTGAGCGCGACTGCTCCCCTCCGCTCCCCCTCGCCCCAGATGGCGATCAGCGCGCAGGAGGCCACCAGCATCAGTTCCCAGAAGATGTAGAACAGGAACATGCTGCCGGCCAGCGTGGTGCCGGCCATCCCCACGGCGAACAGCAGCAACAGGGCGTAGAAAGCCGGCGTCCTGCTGTCCGGGCGGTGGTAGCCCCAGGCATAGACGACGGCCAGCAGCGTCACCGCGGCCTCTGTGACCAGAAATGGGAGCGCGAGCCAGTCCAGCCGCAGCCACATGTGGATGTTTGCAGCCGGGACCCACCATATTCTCAACGCGGGCACATCGCCCCGCTCAAGTGCTGGCAGCAGCGCAAGCGCCCCGCCCAGCGAGAGCGCTGCGGCCAGGCCGGCGATCCATCCCGCTGCGCGCGTGCCGCGCTGGCGCAGCATCAAGAGCAGCGGCGCAGCGGCTAGAGGCGCGCCCACGATGACCACCAACCAGGCCGTCTCTGAATTCACAATCACTTCCCCCCAAGGCTTCTCACTACCATCCCCACGCCACCAGCGCCAGCATCGCCACTGCCAGCGCGACGAGCACCCACAGTGTATTGCGCCGCAACTGCCCCGTGTGCCAGCGTTGCATGGCCCGGCTCAGGTTGAGGACAGCTTGAATCACGCGCCGCAGCAGGTTTTCCAGGCCCTGTTGTTCCACCATGCGATAGGTGACGACAGAGCCGCCGGCCACGGTCCGCGCGATCCTGTGCGTAAACCGCTCCAGGCCTCCCTCTATGGCCCACACAGCGCGTGCACCGTTCGTCACGACGCGCGCGACGAGTGAAACCATCCGCTCCAGAATGCCGGTCTCGACCGCCGCGCGCAACACCCGTGCCGCGCGCCCCAGCCCTTCTCCCAGGGCGTGCGGTTCTTCCACCGGTTCCGGCGCTGCAAAAGCCCTCCATCTCACATGTCTCTGCAGCCGCCGCGCCGTCAGGCTCAGGATGATTGCCAACAGCAGCGCCTGGACGGTCGAGGCCGGCTGTAGCAGGGCGGGCAGCGTGGGCAGTGGTGGCAGCTCCACATGGCAGCTGGTCGTCAGGGCGTGGGCCAGCGGCCTGAACGCCAGTGCGCCGGTCAACACGCCGGCCCCCAACAGCCCCAGCGCAACCCACTGCCTCCAACTGGGCCCGGACCCCGGGGAGCTCTCGAGGCCCCCATCGCCCGGGGCGAACGCGAGCCGCCACGCCGCGCGCGCTGCCCAGATCCCGGTCAGCACGACGGCGATCTGGGCCACGAACGGCGCGTCTACCAGCGCTCCCACTCCCCCGGCGGAGCCCGGGGCGAGTTTCCGTACCCACCAGGTGGTCAACAGGCCAAAGCCCGTCAGTGCCAGCCCGCCCAGCCCAAACAGGCCGGCCAGCAGGCCACGCTGCCTGGTCGAACCGGCCCGCTGTGCGGCATCAGTTGCCAGGAAGAGCACCAGGCGCACCGGCGTCAGAACCAGCACGCCCAGCCAGACGGCGGACTTGATCCCGGCGGCTGCTGCCAGGAGGGCCAGCCCTCCCTGCGCGGCTCCGACGTGCACCATCGCGGTGCGTGGGTCCGCCCGTGTCAGCGCGACGAGGGCTGCCAGCGCCGCGCCGCCGGCCCCCAGCCAGAGGAGGGGTGTTCGCAGCGAGCTGGCCACGGCCAGCAGTGGCGTGACGCGGTAGAGCAGGTACGCGCCGAGGTTGGGCACGAGCGTGGCGTAGAGCCATGCTTGCGAGGCCAACGAGAGCCCACGCCCGGCCCGGCTCCAGAGATGGAAGGGCCAGCCGCCCAGCTTGACCCAGGCCGCCAGCGCGAAGCCAGCCGCTATCCACTCCAGTTGTGTCCCGCCCAGCGCGGTGCCCGCTGCGAGTGCCGGGCCGATGTGCAGCGTCCCGCTGGCGTCGCTCAGCAGGAGAACGGCGGCGAGCATCCCGGCGTCGCCTGCGCGCAGCAGGAGGTAGGTGCGCCACGCCCGGTGGGTGGCCGTCGAGCCTTGCATCTCGGCCAGTGGAGCCAGCGATACGCACAGGGCCACGACCTCCAGCGCGACGTAGCGGGCCAGGAAGTGATCGGCGAGGAAGGCGACGTTGGCAGCGCCCAGCGCCAGCAGCGTCGTTGCGCCGCGCAGCGGGCGCGGTCCTGTGTTGGGCGACGTGGCGCCCAACATGATAAAAGCTGCCCACGTGGTCGCCAGCACGACGTACAGCGTCGAGACGCCGGTGGCCAGTCCCATTCGACCGGTGCCCGGCAACCACGCGAGCGTGACGGCCCGCCCGTTGCCGGCGTGGAACAGCAGCGCCAGCGCGCACGATGCCGTCAGGCCGGTTATCGCCAGTGTTGCGCGGTGCACCGTCGACGGGCGGGCGTGCCACGAGGCGATGACCACCAACGCGCCTGCCAGAAGCGGCAGTCCGGTGATGGTCACAGCCAGCACGCTCATGGGGTCAACCTCGCAGGCGAGTCAACCGGTCGACGTCGCCTGTGGGGTGGCTGCGAAAGACATTGACGATCAGGGCGATGGCGATCGCTATGACGACCGTCTCTACGATCAAGGCCGAGACGACCATCGTCTCGGCAAAGCGCACGTCCCCGCTCAAACGGCCTGCGTGTATCAGTCCCAACGTGGCACCCTGCAGCATGATCTTGAGGCCGATCACCTGTTTGATCGCGTTGCGCTGTGTGAGCAGGCAGAGCGACCCGACCAGGAACAGCGACACGCTCAGCGAGGTGGTGAGTGTGTCCAGCCAGGGGAGTTCTGCGCTCATTCTTCCTCCTCCTTGCCCCGGGGCAGCAGCGCGGCGATGCCCAACGCGCCGGCAAAGATGAACCCCACCTGCACCAGGAGATCGAGCGCGCGATTCTCCCAGAACCACTCCCGGAACGAGCCGGCAACCACGTCCTCGGGGGGTGCGAAGAGAAGCCGGCCGATCAGCAGACCGGCAATCAGCAGCGGGACCAGGACACCGATCCAGGTGATGCGCTCAAGGTTCACGCCGGTGCCCCCGCATCGACTCGGTCAGGCTGATGGCGATGATGAAGAGCACGCTGATCAACCCGGCTCCCACGCTCAACTCGAAGCCGCCCGCATAGGGAGCGTCAAACAAGAAGAACAGAATCGCCAGCGCCACGCTGCCTGTGCCCAGCGCGATCGCTGCCCACAACAGATTCCTGGCCAGAACCGCCGCGATGGCCCCAGCGAGGACGACTGCCGCCAGAATGACATAGACACAAGCGCTCACATCGACCTCCTTACCGCCGACCTGGATTTTACAGGCAACCGCCCACCCGCGCAAGTTCCGGCGGTGCGGACAACAGCGTCCAGCGCTTCGTCGAGAGCGGCGCCGCGCCGCGTGTGTCGGCCAATAACTCGGGCGTTGGGTTGGGGCAGCCCGGCCAGGTGGTCGTGCATACGTTCACCATCCAGAACACTGGGTATGGGGTCTACCTGACTCTGTTGAAAAATGACTCGACATAATCTAGGCCGCCGAGTTGTGGCGGCATCTATACTCGACATAAAACAGGCAACGGCATCACCCTGGCCCCCGGGCGCACTGCTCGACCGCCATTGCACCTC
>Ga0307379_10004513_pt1 | contig 19836 bp, 36 predicted proteins | sample UN2MG_FD_202237 | JGI IMG/M metagenome (GOLD analysis project Ga0307379, IMG submission 202237) | Soil microbial communities from Risofladan, Vaasa, Finland - UN-2 | ecosystem: Environmental > Terrestrial > Soil > Coastal area > Acid sulfate soil | place: Finland: Risofladan, Vaasa | collected... | reverse complement strand
ATTGCCTTACACAATAATATATGATATGAAAATTAAAATATAATGGGGGCATAATGTGAAAAAAGATTTTGTGATTAAAGATAGCGGAAAAAGACAGGGATTTTCTTCGGGAGCAGTAAGGGATACAAAAGAAGGAAAAATTCTTTGGGATTTATTGCCATTTGAAGCCCTCAAAAGAGTAGCTCAACATTACACAAATGGAGCAAAAAAATACACTAAAAATAATTGGAAATTGGGAATCCCAACAGAAAGATTTTTTTCTTCTGCTCTTAGACATCTAATTGAATATAGACTTGGAGAAACAGAGGAAGACCATTTATCAGCAGTAATATTCAATATATTGGGAATTATCTTTAATGAGGAAAAAGATAAAGAAGGTTTCAATCGAGAAGAGTACATTGCGTCTCTTTCCTTATAAAAACAATCGTACGTGATATAATGTCTATCCCAGGTAGTACAGTGGGTAATTTAGAGGAAAGGAGTGAAGATGATGAACTTTAATTTAAATGTGGGGATAATAATACTTATTCTATTCTGTCTACTTGGCTTTTTAGCAGGAAATGCTTATTCGGAAGCTCTAATTCCAGACCTAACAGACTTTAAGGTACAGGTTACGGATTCAGACAAACTTCTGATAATTGACTTCTGGGCTGAATGGTGTAAACCCTGCAAAATTCAAAGACCGATTCTTGAAAGATTAGTATTATTTAATGATAGATATAATAAGGGTAGAATATCCTGGCTGAATGTCAATGTAGATGATAGGAAAATGTATAAGAATTTTAGACCATTAAGAGGTCTACCTGTTTTATTATTTCTAATAGATGGTAAAGAGATTTATAGAATGATTGGTTTAACTCCATTCACTACCATTCAGGACGTCATTAACAGAGTATTCAGAGAAGAAGAGTTAGAGAATAGAAAGGAAGACGAAAAGGTCGAAGACTGTAGTGGTGGAGCTTGTGAGCCACCACCAGGTTACTAAATAAAAAGAAAGGAGAGATTAAAATGGCATTAGATATGAATTTGTTAGTAGAAGCGGCTCATAAAGTCGCTAAGCCCTATATAATGGAAGGCTTAAAGAAAGGCATAGAAAAAATTGATGAAGTAGTAGAAGCGTCAGGTACTGTAGCTGATAATTTAATATGGGCTGATGTAAAAGAATCCTTTCAGGTTTCCGAATAGGACTTATAAAATAGATAAAAGGGCGTTGACCCAATTTGCCCTTTATTTAGCTTTTGAAGTTTTAAAGAAGGAAATTCTGAGAGCAGTAGTCAAGGAGTTTATTTCCAGGGGGCTCGATAAGGTTTATGCCAAGGAAATACAAGAATGGAAGGTATATTTAGACCAGCAAAAATTCGCAATAAAATTAGATAAACAGATGATGGAAGAAATAAAGAGATTCAGGGGGACAATAAAGAGTTGGAGTCCTACGGAGTTAAAAGAATTTGTAATAGAAGGACTCGATTGTTTAAAAAAAGAATAATACCCCCAGAAAGCGACTAATGAAGAAACGCCCCCGATTCATTGTCGCTTTCTGCTTTTAAAAATAAATTTGCAATTTACAAAAAATAGGAGTATAATGTTAGATATCAGGTAAAAATAAAGAAAAAGGGGGATTTACGAATGGTATTTGTAGTAACAATTTTATGTATAGTAGTCGTAATTGGGATAGCGAAAATAATATCTTTAGACCGAAGAATAGATGAGTTAGAAGATGAAGTCTATGATTACGACAGTGGGTGGTAAATATGCCGACAGGAGTTTATGAGAGAACGAAAGAATATGGAAAAATAATGAGTAAAGCAAAAATGGGGAATATTGACGCTTTAAAGGGTGGAATTATAAAAGATGGTAATGGTTATTTCAGATTTAAAGTCTTAAAGGGTTGTAAATTCTCTTGTATGGGAGACCACCAAAGATATATTCCCATACATCGTTTAATAATGGCGGATTATTTGGATAGACCATTAACATCAGAAGAGATAGTCCATCACGAAAAATTAAAAAAGGGGGAAAATTAATTTATGAGAATCATTAAGTTGCAAAGTGAAAATGTTAAGAAAGTAAAGGCGATAGAAATAAGTCCCAAAGAAGATGTCATTATTATCTCTGGTAATAATGGACAGGGTAAGACTTCGGTTTTAGATTCAATATGGTTTGCTTTACAGGGTAGAGCAGGTCTCAAAGATACACCTATGCCTATTAGGAAAGGGGAAAAGAAGGCTTCTGTTACTTTAACCTTAGATGACTTTATAGTAACTCGTACCTGGACAGCAGATGATAAAAGTTATCTTAAAGTAACCAATAGAGAGGGTCTTACCTACAATTCACCCCAGGAACTCCTGGACGGTTTTATAGGAGCATTAACCTTTGACCCACTTGAATTTGCTCAGATGAAAGAGAAAGACCAGAGAGATTTACTGTTGAAATTAGCTAATGTTGATATAGATAGTTATAATGAGAAGATTAAAACATTAACAGAGTATAGAAGATTGCAGGGTCAGACAGTAAAACTTTATGAGGGAGAGAGAGATACCAGGGATTTCTCCGGTGTACCTACAGAAGAGATTTCAATTATAGAACTTCAATCAAGGTTGGAAGAAGCCATAGACCATAACAGGGATATGGATGGAGTGAAAGATAAAATAGGATATTCTCAGGAAGAGATACGCAAAGGTGAAATACAAATCATTGAATTGGAGAATAAAATTAAATCTTTGAAGACAGGTATTTTGACATACAAGAATATGATTGACAGCGACCAGAAATTTATAAGAGATAACGAAAAAATAGACATAGAGGCTATGAGAGCTACGCTGAATAAAGCCTTAGAAATCAATGAATTAGTACAGGCAAAGAATCGAAATGTACTGATGGATAAGAAAAGAGATTCAGCTCAGGAAGTCTATGACGATTATACCGACAAAATAGATATGCAGAAAAAGGGTAAAGACACAGCCCTACGGTTGGCTAAAATGCCTATAGAAGGTCTGAGTGTGAATGAGACAGGGGTCATCTATAACGAAATTCCCTTCAGTCAGCTAAGCTCTTCAGAGCAGTTAATTGTATCTCTCTGTATTGCTATGGCTCTTAATCCAAAATTAAGGGTCATACGGATTACAGATGGCTCACTACTCGATGAAATGAGTATGAACATAATTAAGAAATATGCCAAAGCAGAGAAATATCAAGTGTGGTGCGAAAAAGTGTCAGGTACTGGTGAGGTAGGTTTTTATATCGAGGAAGGAGAAATAGTAGCAATAGATGGAAAGAAGATTGGAGAAGGGGAAGTGAAGTAATGCCAACAGGAGTTTATGAGAGAACAGATAAGTATAGAGAGAGAATGAGTGAAGCAAAAAGCAATCAATCAGAAGAAACAAGGAAAGCGATAGGTAAAGCGATGATAGGTAATACTAACAGTAAGAGGGAGAAGAATGGTAATTGGATAGGTGGATTTACTTATGATACTAATGGTTACATAAAATTTTTAGTGCCAGAAGGTTGTAAATTCTCTTGTATGAAAGATAATCACGGTTATGTTTTAATGCACCGCCTGATAGTAGCTGAGAATCTACAAAGACCTCTCACTAAAAGAGAAGTCGTCCACCACATTAATGGAGATATTACAGATAACAGAATAGAAAATCTAAGATTATTTGGAAACGATGGTAAACACAGAGCTTATCATCGTTGGGAATTGAAGGGGGGACAATATGGAAAGATTTAATAATTTCGCCAATGAATTGGTATCTACAGAAGGTCTAAGTAAACAAGAATGGCTAACTTGGAGACAACGAGGGGTAGGTGGCTCTGATATAGCAAGTATCTGTAATATCAACCCTTGGAGTTCCCCATTGGCAGTTTATTACTCAAAAATAGAGAAAGTTAGTGAACTGGAAGCAGAAAATTTACCAGCCGAACTTGGTCTTTTTCTTGAGCCTTTCATCAAAGTAAAGTTTGAGAAGTGGCTTCTGGCAGAGGAAGGCATAAAAGTAAATGTTTTATCTAAACCTTGCATACTCCAACATAGAGATAATCCCATTGCTTTAGCGAATTTAGATGGACATTTCTTTCACCCATCAATACAAGAAAATGTTATAGTAGAATATAAGACTACTTCAGAACGAAATTACCAGGACTGGGCTGACGGAAGTTTACCAGATTACTACTATCTTCAGATTCAATGGTATTTGTATGTAACTAATGTCAAAAAATGTTACCTGGCTTTCTTGATAGGCAATAACAAATTCAATGTAACAGTAATAGAACGCAATGAAGAAGTCATCGAAATGATAGTGAAAAAGGTGGCTGAGTTCTGGACTGCTTTTGTAGAAAAGAAAGTAGCTCCTGCACCAACAGGTGATGTTTCTTCTAAAGAAATCTTAGATAAGATGTATGAAAATGTAGTGGTAGGAAAAGAGATTGTTATTGAAGATGTTAAATATCAGACATATTGTAAAGAGATAGCAGACCTAAAGAAGAAAGCTACAGAGATTGAGAAGAATTTAGAGCAATATAAGCAATGGATTAAAGAGAAAGTAGGTGTTGCAGAAACTGCAAGATGTGGAGAGTGGATAATTACCTGGAAGCAGGTAGAGAAAAAGGAATATCTCTGTAAGGCTACTAAGTATAGAACGTTACGGATATCTAAGAATAAGGGGGGGGAATTTAAGTGGTAGACTTAGTGGAAGCCAATAGATTAGTGGATTCAATAACAGCAAGGTTGATGGAAAAGTACAAGAAGACTTACTATGTCGAGATTGATGTTGAATTAATGAAAGAGTTAGCAGATTTAAAAGTATGTATAAAGGGGGAAGTAATTAATGAATAATGTAGAGATATTTTATAAGAGGAGAGCATTATTGCAAACAGTCAAAGAAGGTATCAAACACAGGGAAATATGTTATACAAGCAACGAGGGAGACTACGTCAGGGTATATTTCAATGCGGATTTAAAAGGAATGTTAAATGCTGAAGATAGCCGAGCTATCCTTGATATCGTGAAAGAAGAGATAACAGGGTCAATGGCCAAGGTAGGAAAAGAGGTAATCAGACAATTAACAGCAGATATGGAATATGGTAGAGGGAAAGTCTTGAAAGATTTTAAGATGATAGGAGATTTAAAAAATGACAACAACGAATAAGCAAGGAACTGAAGTTTTAGCAAAACTTCACCAGACTACCAAACCTGCAACGTTAGAGGATTGGTTAAAGAAGATGAAGCCTGAATTTGCGAAGGCTCTACCCGAACATATTAAACCAGATAGATTACTAAGGATAGCGATGACTTCTCTGAGGGTTACACCTAAACTCAGAACTTGCGACCCGATGTCCTTCCTGGCGGCAGTTATGACATCAGCACAGTTAGGATTAGAGCCAAATACTCCATTGGGTGAAGCCTATCTGATACCTTATCACGTCAAGGGGAAGCCCTGGGTACAATTTCAGATAGGATATAAGGGATTACTTACTCTATGCTATAATACAGGTCAGTACAGAAGTATCTATGCTCACCCAGTCTACAAGAATGATAAATTTTCTTGGTGTTTGGGTCTACATAAAGACCTACAGCACATAGAAGCAGACGAGCAAATAGGAGAGCCTATATATTATTATGCGGTTTACCATTTACTTAATGGTGGATTCGACTTTGCAGTATGGAGTAGAAAAAAAGTAGAAAGACATAGAGATGAATACAGTCCATCAGGTAGTTACGATTCATCGTCTTGGAAGACTGCTTTCGATGAAATGGCGAAAAAGACAGTCCTGAAAGCGGCTCTGAAGTATGCACCTAAGAGTATAGAATTAGCCAGGCAGTTATCCTTAGATGAGACAGTAAAATCGCAGATAGCACCTGATATGTCTGAAGTACCGCCAGAAGAAATTGATATTACCAATGAAGTAATTAATAAGGTAACAGGAGAAGTTGAAATAAACACTAAATTAGAAGAAGCAAAGGCAAAAGCAGAGGAAGTATTTTCTAAAGATGAAACAATATCCGATGAGGATATTCCAAACGTATAAGTAAAAAAAGTCCTGCCCTGAAAAACTCTCGATATCGGGGTGCAAGTAGGAAACCTTGCCAGGGCAGGTAATAAAATAAGGGGGAAAAAGTATGTGTACTAAATGTCGTGAGGTTAAGAATAAATGGTTTCTAATAATTAGAGACAAAAAAACGCTTACAAGTTTAAAGAAAGAATTTGATATAATGTATGGTAAGGGTGAATTTGATAAGATGATGAATGGGAAGGATTGGACTGGTAAGTGTCGTAAATGTGGAACAGCCTTTATGATAAGAGATTCTAAATATGGGGGGTAAATTAAATTGGGAAAGAAAGAAATAGAAGGAAATTTTGAACAAATGAAGAAAATGTTAGGAGTTACAGAAGAAGATACTGTAGCCCATCGTGAATTAACGGAAGAGAAAGAAGTAGATTATGGGACTTGTGGATTCTGTACTGAATATGATTGTGATAATTCTTACTGTCCTCATAGGGGTACGATGTATGAAAAGGATACCTGTGATGGATTCACGCCAGAAGCAGAATTATTAACAGAGGAAGAAATGAAGGATATTAAGGGCGATATGGAAGCTCATAGAATAATGGTAGAGGGGGAAATAGTAGAGTGAAGAAACTGCTCATTATCGGATTACTTCTTATGGTATTGCTTACTGGGTGTGGTACTTTTAATCTATTTCCCTGGGTAATTCCTGATGATTTAGAATTCATTACAGTTGTAGCCGAACTTGATACACCCCAGAAGATATGTGATTACCTAAAAGATAACTTTACCTTTACAGTCCATTATCTTTATGCACCATCACCTTATTGCTTCTGGTTAGCGAAAGAAGGGGACTGCAATGACTTTGCAGACTTTGGAAGATTCGTAGCCCATCAGCACGGTTATGAGACTTATAAACTTATGATTTCTTTTAAATATACTATCATCGGACACGCTATGACAATCTATGTCCAGGACGGTAAATATGACTACCAGAATGTCAAGAGACTGTATACTATACAGGCTGACACCTTCAGAGAAGTAATGGAAGATTTTGAGTCCTACACTACTAAATGGTCTATAAAATCATATAAAGTGTATGATTGGGATAATCATTTAATCGAGAAAGGAGATATGTAATATGAATCTTAGACAATTAGCACTACAAAGATATGTGTTTGAGAAAGTAAAGAATGGAGAAAAATTAGAGATAACTAACGATGAAAAAGTAGACTTAGATTATATTCATAACTATTGGGATAATATCATCTTGGAAATAGAGAAGGAACTGAAGAAGAAACCAAATATAAGAGGTTGTACGTCTAAGCTCAATGTGATGATAGAGGAGTAAAAATGAGTAAGAACCGTTACGTTAATACTGAGTTCTGGGATGATGGTTGGATAAAAAAACTCAAAGTTGATGAGAAATTTCTATATTTGTATTTATTAACTAATCCCCTAACTAATATTTGCGGAATATATGAAATATCACCAGAAAGAATGTCTTTTGATACAGGTATGGATTTAAGTAGAGTTATTGAAATATTGCGGACATTCAGCAAGGGAAAAAGAGTAAAATATTCCCAGGGACATATCGCAATAAGAAAATTTATAAAACATCAAGCTAAAAATTCAAAGATAAGAATAGGAATAGAAACATTATTGAAACAAGCTCCAGAAGGGTTGGCACGATGGGTAGAGGGATATCCTATGGATAGCTCATCAAGACCTATAGATAGCCCATCACATCTTAATACTAATCTTAATTCTAATATTAATTTCAATTATAATACTGGAAAATTTGAGGGAATGACAGATGAATATAAAAATCAGTTAGACGACACATATCCTGGGATAGATATTGAGAAAGAAATAACTAAGATGGAAGATTGGTTACAAGATAATCCTTCCAAAAGACGACAGGGTAAAAGGACATTTATTAGTAAATGGCTGAGCAAGGTAAAGCCAGAGCCAGAGTATAAAGGATTACAAAAATTACCACAAGGAAAGGATATTAAATGAGGGGGAGAGTATGGGTCTAAATGCAGAAAAAGCAGTTTTAGGAAGCTGTCTAATAGACAGAGAAGCCTTGACCTCGACTTATGAGGCTTTAAAAATAGAGGACTTCAGCTCAGATAAACATAAAAAGATATTCCAAACAATATCAGCTTTGATAGAAGGGAATATAGCTATTGACCTGATTACTGTAACAGAAAGGCTACAGAATACTGGGACACTCGAAAAAGTAGGGGGTATAATTTACCTTACTCAGTTAATAAATTCTGTACCCAATGTAGCTAATATAGAACACTATCTTAGCCTGGTGAAGAAAAATTCAAACCAGGAGAGAATCTTGACGGTGTTACAGAATCTAAAAATGGAGAATATTGGTATACCAGAAGCATTAGAGGAAATATCCAGTATTCCTATAATAGAGGTCAAAGAAGAAACTTTAAAAACTTTAATGAAAAATACCTTGATAACTTCGGCTCAGGGTGTGGCTCATAGATTCAAAATCGTAGACTTGAATCATTACTTGGGTGGGATAGATAAAGGTGAGATAATGACTATAGGCGGATTTACCAGTCAGGGCAAGACTTCGTTGGCGATTCAGTTAGCAATAGACTTCATAGACAGAGACGAAGGTAAAAAGGTTTTGTATCTTACTTCGGAGATGACAGCTATGGAAACCGCCAGAAGAATTTTAGCCAATCTAATGCCAAAAAACGTGATGGACTTTAGGAAGGGAATATTTGGGGAAGGGGACAAAGAAGCCCTGGATAGTATCGCAGAGATTGTCGGAGAACATTGGAATTTGAATATTAAAAAGATATTCGAGATGGCAGATATGAAGAAATATGTCCGCAAGTATAAACCAGAAATAGTATTTATTGATTACTTGCAGAACTTAGATAGAAGGGGAGCAAGGTCAGATTATGAGAGAGTAACTGGCAATATAAGGGATATACAGAGTCTTACTCTTAATAATGAGATAGCGACCTTCGTGCTCAGTCAATTATCAAGGGATAAGACAGAGATAAGAGAGCCCAGGATTACCGATTTAAGAGATTCAGGTCGAATAGAAGAATGTAGCAATATAGTTCTTTTACTCTATTGGGCGAATAGATTGAAATTGGAAAATATTACAAGGAAAGGGGGAGAAGCACCAGAAAAATTAGAAATTAGTATTGTTAAGAATCGTGATGGAACGATAGGAAAACTAATATTAAATTTTGAGCCAGAATATTGTAGGATAACAGAATCTATATATGAGGGGTATGATAATGATTAAATATGGTTTTGAGGGGAGACCTTTTGAAGACCCTTATTATTGCGGATTTAAAAAGAGAGAAGGAATGACAGAGGCAAATGGTTACGGTAAATGGAAGAATGTGAGCACTTTCAGTAATCAAAAAGTTGAGCCATTGACAATCAACACAATTAATGAAGCCTGGGAAGCAATAGAGGAAGAGCATAAAATGAAGATAAAAGAGAGAGAAATAATAGACAGAACCCTTAGTATGCAGGAAGCCTGGATAACAATAGAAGATTTCAGAGAGAGGCAGAAGAAGTGGAAGGAACGAGTAGAGATGAAGAGGATACAGGAAGAAATTAATGAGAGTTTTAGAAAGTGGAAAGATATTGAAGATAGGAAAGATGTATTTAGTCAATATTTTGACGATATGACGAAATACCAAAATGCAGTCAATAAAATAAGAAGTAAGATGTTACATATTTTAAATAATAAAGGGGAGAATAAAATGTTAAAGGTAATAGTGAAAAATATTGAGACGGGTAAACATCATTGTATTGATATGCCATTAGCCCAAGCAGAGACATATAAGAATTTGAAAGTGGGGACTACAGTACAATATTATGATGGTAAAGGTATGGATTTTGAAACGTGTAAGGTAGAGAAGTTAATAGATACTGATAAATATGCACAGAGCGATATGGCTAACGCCCTCAATTATGGGTGGGTGTCGCAAAAAGGGAAACCGCCGAGACCTGGGTGTGCACCAAAGGAAACAGTATTTAGTGAATTTGCCAATACACCAGGTAAGGTTTTCTCAATGCCTATGCCTAACCCGTGGCAGAAGTATTTTTACGATAATATAATCACTCCAAGAAATGCTATGAAAACACTTTGGCTTTACCCCAGGAAAGCAGGTAAGAATACTATGGCTGATTATGTAGCTGACGCCCAAAAGATTACTAAAGAGAAGAAGGAATATCAGGAGAGACCTTACTTCCTTGCCAGATTAGATACCATTAGAGGAAAGCCAGAAGGGAAAGAGAATTTAGAGAAAATGATGTTCCCTTGTTATGTGATTTGGAAGGGAAACGATGAAGACCAAGACAAATTGGGTCAGTTGATTACAGGATTCCCAAGCACAAAGATAGGGACACAATATCAGTTGATAAATTTAACCAGACAAGTATCAGTAGGGCAATGCTGTACTGTAGATAGGAGCGTAGATTTGAAGGAACTGATGGACAAATGGTTCATAGAGGTAATCAAAGGAGAAACTCAAATGTGGAAAATAGGTGGAGTTAATGTCTAAAACCAATGACCTTACTGATAAACAGATATTAGCAATGGCAAGAAAGACTCCGAAAGTGAAGAAGAGAGTTCTATTTAAGGAATATGCAGTAACCTATGTAAATCTGGGATTAGAAAATAGGGACGCAAAAATGATGAAGAAAGAATTACCTGCTATAGCAAAAAGGGGAGCAGAATTGGTTATGAACGATATACTGAGGAAGACCACAATGCCTGGTAAATTAAAAAGCCATCAGCAACCTCTTATAACCATAATTATCTATGCAGGAATAATGGAAGAGGTAGGTGGACATACTAATGTCCTGTACCCTGACCCATTAGAAGATTATGGATTAGAAGAGGTATAATATGAAAAAAATAGGCTTAGAATTACAAACAAAGATAGTTTCAGCTTATCTGGACGGTATATCTTATAAATATATCCAGGATATTTTTAAGGTCTCTCAGTGGAACATTCAAGACGCCCTCTCTAAGGCAGGAATCAAGACTAACCGAATTGAAAAGCCACCCAGGCTTCCAAAATTTTACACCAAGAAGGAATTGAAGAAGATGTATCCTGATAGGAAAGGTACTCTAATGGAACGTTATCACGATGGAGATTATCTTCCGCCATTGAAACCAGGGAAAAGTACAAAAGAGATTTATGGCTCAGAAATATTAGGACAGCACGATTTTAAGTGTGGCAAAGAACTATTTGGAAAGAATCCTGTCTTAGAAGACGACCTGGATATTATGGAACGTTATGATTTGGCAGGAACAGAAGAGTCTGAATCAAAATATTTAGAGATAGATATTTCAGAAAATGATGAAGTGAGGTATATAGAAAAATGAAACTATGGGTTTTGATGTTTAGATTAAGAGAATGGTTTAAGACCCTATTGAATCATAGGGCGATAATTGAGAAGTTAGAAAATAAGGTAGACTGGCAGGACAGGAATGGAATGGAAGTAATTAACCTGATAAGTGAAGCTAAACTTAAAGTAAGGATTGTACCTTGTGAGACTTCTTTCTTCCATAGGGTTGAGTTGCAAAGGGAAAAGACTTATGGTTATTTTCTCTCAGCGTATAGGACACCAATGTTGAAGGGGGTAGAGCAGTCTATAGAATTGATGGACGAGCACGATAAGAAGAAAGCAGGTAAAAAATGATTAAACTAACATTAACTGGTAGACCAATTACCAAAAAAAATAGCCAGATACCAATAAAGACTAAGAGTGGAAAGTTCTTTATAATACAGAGTAAACAGTATAGAGCTTATGAAAAAGATTGTTTATTACAGATTAAGGAGCAGTTTCCGTGGCAAATCACTACAGCCCTACACCCAGGATTACCTATCACAGGAAAATTACACTTAGAAGTTCTGTATTATATGCCCGATAGAAGATTGCCAGACCTACTCAATCTTTTAGCGGCGACATCAGATATAATAGAGAAAGCAGGGGTCATTGAAAACGATAGGGATATAGTGTCTTTTGATTATTCAAGAATAATGGAAGCTGATAAAGAGAATCCCAGGGCAGAAGTATTCATAGAGGAGATGATGGAAGTTGAATGTTAATACAATTTTCTTAATGAAGATGGGAATAATTCTATTTTCTGTCTTTGGGCTTACAATATGGTCAATGTATAAAACACGCAATGATTTTGTAATGGTATTGGTGATAGGTATACTTATACTCTCGGCTGTATTGCTATCACTTGGTATGCAGGTAAGCGACCTACACAAGCAAAACAATATCATTATATCGGCAACAGATGATGAATTAATAGAAGAAGCTATGTCAGAGGACTTTGTAGAGTTTATTGATAATGAATAAGAAAGGAGATAAATAATGACAGCTAAACAGAAACGAGCTTTAGAATTAATTAAAGCGATTAAGGAAAAGCTTTTAAGTCTAAAGCACGGATATATTGCAGACGAAGAGTTGAAAGAATTAGAAGATTTAGTTAGTAAAATCAAATAAAGGAGAAGTTCAATGAAAAAGTTAATAGTAATTTTAATGATGGTAGCTCTATTTTGTCTACCAGTATTTGCTCAGCAATACCCGACACCCCAGATAAGCGAAAAAGATGTAATAGAGTTTATAGAAATGGTAGGAGTGCAGGTAAGGATACCAGTAGTTCAAGTTTTTAGAAGCGTATCTTTCTATAAAGCTGAAAATGGAGCTAAATTAACCGAGGAACAAATAAAAGCATTGAATGAAGATGAAAAAAGATGGTATACACAGGGATATATAGCAATATATGGAGAATGGATTGGAGATGACTTAAAGGAGAAAGACCAGAGAATACAGACTGCAATATATGGTACTGGAACAATAATATATTCTAATGTACTTCCAGAAGCCCTACAGTCTAAGGATTCTCAAATCTATGCTCAGACTTTAGTAATGACAAACTATCACGTTGTACAACCTTTAGTTGATAAACTCAATTTGGGGACTCAGGCTTTACCGCTTAATATATATGAAACACAGGATATAATTACACAGGTAGACCCCCCATCAGCTAAATTCAGAGAGGGAACAAGACCTATTCAACAAAAATATTCTCTCTTGGTAGACAAGGCCGGAGAGCCTTATATCTGGTCAGCAACGACTAATGTAGCAGGTATTAAGGTAAGTTCAGACCAGAATTATGAGATTACTGGCACAGTAGTAGGTTATGATAAGGGATTAGATGTAGGAATTATAGCAATTAAAAATGTAGCTTTCCAGCCCTACGCAACCTTTAGAGATACGTCCTGTATTGTAGGCGAAAAAGTATGGATTAGACACGCACCTATGGCTATGGCTTTTAGCACAGATAGAGGATACGTCAACCAGAAAGGATTAGATTTAGGTATAGACGAAGATGGCTTAGGTTGGAATGACCAGGTGAAATTAGATATCCCATCAGCCCCAGGGAGCAGTGGCTCAGGAATATTTGACCAAAACGGATTCCTTGTTGCCCTTTTCCACGGTGGATTAATACATCAGATGGGACAGGGTTATAGTTTTATTGAAGGTGGTCATCTGGCTCACGAAGGTACAGCAGTAGCAGAATGGTTAAATTGGAAAGGATTTAGTTATGTATTCGACAACCCTATATACAAGAAACAATTAGAATTACTTGGTAGAAATTTACTTGAAGGAAAATTATAAACTTTAGTTGGAGCAGTTGGAGCAGTGAGAGCAAAAAAATAGATATTGGACAAAAAATGTCCGAAAAAAAAGACAAAAAAATAGCCCAGGAGTTTTTAAGCCCCTGGGTTATTTTTGTTAGTTTATCAATGGCTTACCATATATCACCCCGATTATACCCAATACAATATAAGCTATTACAATATACCATTCCAATTTACTTATTTTAGTCATCCAAATCATCTCCTTTTTTATCCTCGTGATTGTCATTAAATTCACTATCAGCGGTCAGCGGTAATGTCATATTAATTATATCGCTTATCAGCTCCACGTCTGTTTTATCGAATCTTTTAAGTATATCTTCCCTGGTATAAATTTCACTCACTGATTCACCCCCTTTACATAATATCCTTATCACAAAAATTCATACACCAGGAGTCAAAAGATTTTATTAAGTCCCAGGCGTCTCTTTCCTTATAAAAACAATCGTAGTATCTATCTTTTAACTTCATAACTTCTTTTTGCCCGAAATTTTCGTATATCCCTTTACTCCTGGCTCTGTTAATTAAGTTAGTTTTACAATTTCTAATATCTAATAATATTTTTAATTTTATATTCACCATTATCTCCCTTCAAAAAGTTTATTAAGTTCTTCTTGTTTTTCCCCAGGAGTCAGTTTAGATATATCAATTTTTGTTACTTTGCTTTTACCTTGTAGTTCAGTCTCCCAGTTCTTCTTAGTTACATAATCCTTATGGTCTCCCTTAGGATTATTCTGTTTGATTATTTCTTCTAAGCTATACATTATATTAATTCTCCTTTCTCTGTAAATTCATAGTCATATTAATTCTTCTATAGATTCGTCAGTATAAGAATACTCCAAGTCATCTTTGCAACACTTTAACCAGTTATTTAAACATTTCCTGATTATCTCCCAGGCAGTAGTATTTTTGTAAATTGAAGGTTTTTTCATTAATTTTAATATAGGCTCTAAAATATCATTATCTACACAATAACCAGTTAAACAACAATTATCATCAAGCTTTTTATATCCTTCTTTGTATAGTTCTTTAATTGTTAGATAGCCATTATTCTTTAGATACTTATAAAATTTATAACCGGTTTCTGATCTAAAATCTTCTAAAACCTTTTCTTTTACATCCCATTTACTCAATTCATCAAATTTATATACATTCACTTTTATTACTCTCATTATTTTTTACTCCTTTCTTATTTTTTATAACACGCTTTTTGAAATTTATTCAAGTCAAATTTATCATAGCAATCAGCCTGAAAAGCCTGGCTAAATTCCCTGATAATTCTATTATGTTGTTTTTCTTTCCCATAGTGTTCAGTGAAAGATTCCATAAAATCTTGATTTTCTTTATTGTCAGGGTCAGTCTCTCTTAGTATCTCAGCAACCTTAATATAGTGCTTTTTCACAAATAATCTCATTTTTACCTTTTCACCCCCTTTTTCTTAGAATAAATCACTCCAGGATTGCACCAGGCTTGAAAATTGAAACAGCCTGGTACGAATCTACCTGGCTTTTTAGAAATCACACCTTGATAAAAAACACTTCTCTTTATGGCTTAGGTCTCCGAAGTATACTCTTTTAAAAACACTATTATAATACGACCTTCCCTTAAAAACTATTCTTCTAATTGTCTCTATTATAATTAAAGCACCCTTTAAAGACTGGAATCCCATACCCGAATCCAAACTGCCTTCTTTGATTCCTTTTTCGATATCCTCTTTCAGTTCCTTATAACTATGATAGTTCCCCTTTTCAGCAGGGTATGCACTCATACCAAAGCCCCAGTCCTTACCATATACCAAGCCACTTGTCTTATAAAATTTCATCGTTTCACCCCCTTTCTTATTTTAATATAGTAAACTTAATACAAGGGTATACGAATATACCCCTGTTTTAAATCTGCTATACTTCTTTATAATACTTATTCAATTCCTCTGTTAATTTTGTTAGCTTTTCTAAGATATCGGGGACGTCTTCCCCCTGGTATAATACTTCTGAAATTTCACTTAATTCCTTCCTGGCTTTTAGTTTTAAGCTCTTACCGGCCGAGTCCTTAAAATAGATACCTGCTTTTCTTAATTCCCAGCCTGATAAACTATACTTTTTCACCTTAGATTCCCCCTTTCTCTTTAATTTATATTCTTTACTTTCTTTATAATCTAATTGATATAATCTCCGTGTAAAGTCTATTAACATTCTACTCTTCTCCCTTCAGGGTCAAAAGTGATACAAGTAGACGAATTGACTCCTGATGGAATAACAAAAACCCTATTGACTTTTTCCTTAGCTATTTTCTGAGCCTGAGTTATTGCCTCAATAAAATCGTCAGTCTCAAAAACTAAAGTCCCTATTTTAGTAGGGTCAGTATCTTCAAAAACCAAGTATCTTTTCATAATTCAATCCCCCTTTTTAATTTTAATATCAATCTATATAATCTTAGTCCAGGGTACTCTTCCTAAGCCCTTCTATCTGATTAATTTATCTCGACTGGCGGAGTACCCCAACCTAAAACTACATATTTTATTTATGTTAGTTCTATCTCGTCTTTGCTTTTCATTCGGTCAGTCAAGTTTAAGCGGAATCACCCTGGCTTATTCTCTTTCCTTTTTCGGTTGTCAATGTTCTCTTCTACTTATGTTATTCCCTATCTCAGTATGTTTTAGACATCTTTTTAAAAAATAATTTTTTTATTTTATAGTATACCTATTTTTAGCGGTTGTAAAATCTAATTCAGCCTGGTGTGAGACGACCCTGGATTCTCCTGGCTTAATTTAATATCATTATCTCTTCAGCTCGTACCTATACTTTTAATAGCTCTTAATAGCTCTGATTCCTATAATTATTATAAACTATTTTCAATTATATTCAATATAAATTTCCTGGAAGCCGAAAATAGGAGTATAATATATATACACACTCAAAAAAGAGGTCAGTTATTATGAAAGATACGAAAACAATTCATCAAAAGGTCAGCAACATTAAAAACCCATCTGATTCTCAATTAGCAAGTCAAAAACAGGCCTATCTAAAATCTATCAGCTCTGGCGTGTCCAGGCAAGAATCAGCTGAGGCTTGTGGAGTATGCACTACCACTGTTTGGAATTGGCGTCAGCGTGATAAACAGTTTTCTTTAGACGAAGAGGCTTGTTTACAGAATAGAATCCAGGTCGTAGAAGATGCTTTATTTACATCAGCCACTAAGGGTATTAATGGTAAAAATATGGTTATAGCTCAAATATTCTGGTTAAAAAATAGAGGCAAGAATTGGAAAGATAAGTCAGACGTGGAATTTATAGTTCCCAAGGTAGTAAAACAGAATACTTTTATACAGGCTGGGGAAGAACCCAAGATAATTGAAGAAGAAATAGAAGAGATTGAAGAGGATAAAAACCTGTCAGAAATCGTCAAAACTTTGTAACTTTACATTAAAACTACGTAAAAAAATATTATTTCGTATACGAAATACTTTGTTAGGCTATACCTAACGAATTTCAACGACTCTAAGACCTGGTACTACACGGAAAACAGCGTACCAAAACCCTTGATACATAACGATTGTAAAAATATAGCTCATACATAGCTCATACATAGCTCATACATAGGCTATGCATAGCCCTTGAACTATTTAATCTTAATTTAATTTAATACTAATACAGAATCTAATATCCTATCTAAGAAGTACCCAGGACAGAAACCAAAATTCTAAAAAAAAAAAACCTAAATCGGAATTGGGACTCCATACATTCGGTCAAGGGGCAAATAATAGGAAGACTCTCAGATATTTTTTTTCATAAAAGACGAGTTTAGTAATAAAACTCCACACTTCTTTATAAGTGCAGAGGTTTTAGATATTTTTTTCTATAAAAGATTTGGAGATGTCAGGAATACAGATGGGAAGAGGAATGAAATACTTCATACAACCTAAGCCACCTGGTGTGATTATATCACCGTCTCCACCATTATGGGGACGTAATGGATTCGATGGTAGAGTAGCTTTGAAATTACACATATAACTACCAGCAAGTAGTGCAAACCGCTACTGGTAAGATAATTTAAGGTGAAAACCTAATACCTGGGTTCGATTCCCAGCGTCTCCACCATTATAAGAGGAAGATGGTTTTGGTAAACCGCTTTGTCCCCAAAACAAGGTATTGGTGGGTTCGATTCCAACCCTTCTTCGCCAATCGTGGTAGTAGCCTAAGGGTAAGGTCATACGCTGTGAACGGAACTAATCGGATTCAAACTCCGACTATCACCCCATTTTGCTTTCATAGCTCAGCAGGTAGAGCAATCGCCTTGTAAGCGATAGGTCGTCTGTTCGATTCAGACTGAGAGCTCCATTATTATATCGAATATGTACATAAGCTACAGCAGATGGAGTATATTGCATTTACAATGTAACATTTACTTAGAATAAGTGCAACAAGAGTGCACTATTTGAAGATAGGGAAGCGGTAGATAAGTAAGTCTATAGAGTGGGCTACCGTAGAAGTACCAGGGGTTAAGGGTACTTCAAACAGCAATTATAAGAATGTCGGTAATAAATGATACAGAAGTGTACCAGCCGACAGGCATTAAAATCAAATTTTAGGTGGGTAGGCTTTTACTGGCAGAGAATCTTGGGTCAGGGTGGTACGAATCTATGTCTTTTGCATTAGACCCCCCTCAAAATCAAAAAAACGAGGTTTTTAGGTGCAAATATACACTCCAATAGAGAATAAGAATTTAGAGACAATCACAATTCCATACCAGTTTTCACCCTATTGGTGGCAGATTCCTTCCTACAATATGCTCAAAGATGGTTTTAAAAGGGGTATCTGGGTAGACCATAGACGATGTGGTAAAGACGCAAGGGGTTTTAATCTTATCATAGAAGAAATGTGGAATAATCCTGGATTGTATTATTATGTGTTTCCATCTCAGACTCAGGGTAGAAAAATCTTATGGGAAGGTTATACGAATCCAGATGATTTTGGAGTAGCTCGTAAGTTCATTGAAAAATACTTACCAAAAGGTCTAATAGTAGGTAAACCAAATAACACAGATATGAAGTTTTCCATTTATACCAATGGAAATAGAGAACATTCATTATTTCAGATTATAGGAACTGACCAGAATCGTTACGAAGCAATGAGAGGAACTAATCCCAGAGGGGTAATATTCTCTGAACAGGCACGACAACACCCAGGGGCTTGGGACGTAGTCAGACCGATACTTATGAATAATCACGGTTGGGCTATATTCCAGTCTACTCCTAACGGAAAGAATCACTTTAAAGAATTATATGACAAAGCGGTAACTAATCCTAAGTGGTTTCATTGTTTACATACGGTCAACGATACTTATGATGACAAAAATAGACGTCTTATCACTAAGGCACAGATAGCCGAAGAAATTAAGATGAATATGACTGAAGACTTTGCACAGCAAGAATTTTACTGTAGTTGGTTGCAAGGTGTAGAAGGTACTTATGTAGGTAAATTAATGAATCAATGCGAATTGGACGGTAGGATTCTTAGTGTACCTTATGACCCATCATACTTAGTAAACACACATTGGGATATCGGGGTAGGAGATTTCGATTCTCTATGGTTTACACAGGAGATAGGGAAAGAAATAAGATTTATTGATTATGAAGAAAAAGCAGGAGTAACCTGGGCTTATTGGAAAAGAATATTGAATGAAAAACAATATTTGTACGGTAAGCATTTTGCTCCTTTTGATATAAGAAATAGGGAAAAAGCAGGGAAGGAAGAAGTCGCTAAGACCAGATTAGCCTGGGCAAGAGATGTAGGTATTAACTTCTCTGAAACACCAAGAGCAAGTTTTGAAAATGGAGTGTTGGCAATAAGAAGTATCTTGGGTTTAGCGTGTTTTGATGAGAAGAAAACAGAAGTAGGTAGACGTCATTTAGAACAATGGGGTAGAGTTTGGAATAAACAACAGCAGAGATATACAGACTTTGAGGCACAAACTCCTCATACTCACGCAGGAGCAAGTGCACGATATACAGCATTGAATATCAGGGCGGCTCAGGGTTATGACGTTAGTCAAAGCAGTGAGGAAAAACGATTCAAGGAAGTATTTAGATACCACGGTAGAAGTGG
>Ga0307379_10004512_pt1 | contig 19839 bp, 29 predicted proteins | sample UN2MG_FD_202237 | JGI IMG/M metagenome (GOLD analysis project Ga0307379, IMG submission 202237) | Soil microbial communities from Risofladan, Vaasa, Finland - UN-2 | ecosystem: Environmental > Terrestrial > Soil > Coastal area > Acid sulfate soil | place: Finland: Risofladan, Vaasa | collected... | reverse complement strand
TGGAATACTAGATGAATCTATGACTATAAACCAACCCAATATACCTCAAGAAGATGATGAGGCAGGTTCCGGAAAAAGCGTATCGCTTTTTGATGACTAGAACCTAAAAACCAACTAAAAAAAATATTCTAATCGTACCTCTGCGGAATCATATACGCATAGGTTTAGGATTTATTGTTAAACTAAATTAGATTTTATGAGAAACTTAAAGAAACAAATTCAAAAGGAGGCAGAAGAAGTATCTAAAGCCTTGTTTAATTTGCTAAGTAAATTTCGATTCCCAAAATTTAGAAATGCCGCTATGAAAATTGTACTAATGCTAATGTTAGCATTCGTCAGTATCGATGGAACTAATTCAATTCCGGAAAGTGCTGGAGCAAGTGCAATGGGATTACAAAGAATGAGCCCCGAAACAGTATATGTAAATACTATCAAGGACAAATTCCAGGAAAAATTGATAACAGAAGTAGAGAACTATATAACAAAAATGGCACCGGAGTCACAGTTAAGTCCGGAATTCCTTGTTAAAAAATGTTTAGAGTATAAGACAGATATTATATTTGTATTGTCCCAAGCTCTATTGGAATCGCATTTTGGAACAAAGGGAAAAGCAGCAGAAACAAATTCCGTATGGAATGTAGGAACTTATGACAATGGACAAATTCTATATCGTTATGAGACTCCTGACGAATCTCTAGTACCCTATTTGACATTAGTAAATGAAAAATACCTTATAACTGTAACTACTAGCGGTGATACAATTTATAAGGATCTTGCTCATTTAGTAAGAGATAGGGGATATATTAATTATGATGGAAGAAGATTTGCAAGTGCAAGAGGATATGAAAATGGTATGAGAAAACTCATGGTAGAAATTGATATGGAAACTTCTATATCTTTTTATCAGGATATTATAGTATTATCAGAATCTGAAATGCTTGCTTTTTTCGCTCCACCAGAAGATTTAAAACTGGACTATTCGAGGCTTCAAGCAATGAATATTCCATAAAAATCAACAGTGAAAGAAAAGCGGAAATTAACCAAAAAAGAACTCGCTAAGGAATCCCATTATTCAGGAGTCCTTAGCGAGTTAATGTGGGATATGAGTCCTCATCAATTAGAACTTTTAACTCGACAGGCCATAAAAATATTGAACGGAGATCCCGTTGATAAATAAAGAAAAAGGCTATGTCAGAAAAATTATTTGGATTAACTCATAGCGGTGGAAAGATTCTTCCGCCAGAGACTGATCCGAGATTTAATTGGGAGTCTGAAGATTCTCAGTGGTTTGTGGACCAGGTCAATAAAATGATGCTGGAACAAAATGAAGCTTGGGATCCAGATGGAGAAAATGGCAAAGGCGATGCCATCGGTAGAAACTTCGTATCTTTCTTCAATTATGGGGATCCAAGATTTCTAGATGGTATAGAGGCTTGCTGGGAAAAAGTAGAAAGAAAAGGTCTGAAAAGATTACTATTCGGAAAATATTACTACCAAGGATATAGATATCCGACTCATGATCAACCGGTGGGTCTATCTAGAGATCACTTAGCTTATACTGTTTTAGCATTTAAATATGCAGGATATTCAGATGCCTTTATGAAAGATTTTGTTAGGCATCTTAGATATAGGATTAGCGATTTTCAATTGATGACACCATCACTATGGCTCTGGGTGCGCGCTGCAGCTAATATAAAGCCGTATACGACACTCTTTCTCCTTCAAGCATGGTTAATCAATAAATTGAATGCGTGGTGGAATAGGAGCTTATATAAGTTTACAGGATTTGGAGAAGAAAGTCATCAGGATGATTTTATTAAAGTCCAGAATGATTTTAAACCTTCTAGGGTCCGTAAAATGACAAAACTATTCTATCCCATATATGCTTTACATTTCGGATCTTGGAAAATGAAAGTACTTCCGGAGTCAAAATTGAAAAAGAAAGTTCAAAAAGTAATGCTCACGATCTGTCCTAAACACAATTATGTTATCAAAATTCTTCTGGGATATAAAGATTTAGTAACTCAGGAGGAAGTAGATGGATATAAGTCTATGGTCGGAGGTCGTTGGACGGGGATTCTTAATACTTGGCTTAATGATAGGGATATGAAAATCAATAAAGATAAGGACAAATTGAAGTGTAATGTCCAGGATGTTGATTATCTAAAAAAGCTCTATTATACAATTTCTTGCTCCGATATATAAAATAAATCCTCACATGTAGGATCTTCTCTTAACGTTTCTTTAACGTTTAAGGATTTTTTAGTCTAGGATTTTTTATTTACATTTGCTACAAATCTATCGGCTATGTATAAAAAATACGTAATAAAGTACAGAATTATATTTGTTGACGAAAGTACTTTAGAGAACAAAGAGATCAAGATAGCTAAATGCTATTCCGGAGTCATGGCTCAGATAAAGTTGGAAGAGTATCTCAAACGTAAACATACAACTTTTAAAAAGCTGGAAGTTACAGAATGTAAAGAGGACATTTCTCTTGATAGCCTCTTCTCCCAATTTGGAGATATATTTGGAGGAAATATGAGTAATATGTTTGGGGGTAAATAATGCAAACACACCAAAGAATAGTTTTTGGGAATATGGGCGGCATGCCTGGTCAAGAAAAGATCAAAAATGCCTGTGATGATCCCGATTATATACATAACACACTTATCTTTGAAATGGCTGCTAACTGGCCTTGGGTAAGATGGCTAATGGATAGGTTCAACCGCCAGGAAGTAAAAGAGGTGGATCAGTTAGAAAGAGATTGGCTTAATTTTATTTTACAAAATAAAGTCGATGTTGAAAAGTACGGAAAAGATTCAGACCAGTTCATAGAGGAATGGTTTAAAAATAAAGAATAAACAATGGCAAATCAATTGGACATAGTTCCGATAACCAAAGTTTTTAGTATTATTGATTCATGTACTAACGAAGATCAGCTTAAAACCTGCGAAAGAATTGCAGTAGCTTACACTCAACTCGCAAAAGAAAAGGGAGTTGTAAATTTTAAACAAGTAAAAAAGATATTAGACAGAAAAATACACGAAAAAGAAGCTGAATTAGAATACATTGAAACTTTTGTGTAATTTTACGCTAAGTATTAAAACTTTTTATTTTCATACGCATATATACATTACAATAATTTAATAATATTGATTTAGAGATGACAACTTATTTAACATATTGCCCACAACAATTACTCGAGCAACTACCGGAATGTAGTCGAGGCGGCAGTATTGAGGGATAAGCACACAACTATCCCTATATAAACTTGCAAAGGCCTCCTATACGTTAGAGAGGCCTTTTTATTTGACATATATTTAACAAAATTATAATACGTTCTTTGAAAATTTTTATTACATTTGCCCTAAATTAACTTAACTGATTAATCATGGGTGCAGTAAAACAACAACAATTGGAAGATTTGGATACTATTTCGGGAGTAATTCATGAAGCTGGTAGATACCAATTAACTTCGGAAGTTCTATTATCAGCTCTTTATTTTATGAAAGAGAATCCAAAGTCTTCTATAGAAGCAGCTCTCTCAGCCGGTATGGATGAGTGGGATGTTTAAAACTTAGCAGTAGTAACAAAAGAGATACTTCGACTGACTGTAAATCAGGTGTCCTTATGGACGTGGGGGTTCGAGTCCCTCTGCGGGTCAGTAATGACCTGTATGGCGGAATTGGTAGACGCGCTTAAAGAAACGCTCTTTTATTTTTCTCTGCTCAATGGTCATGTGGCGAAGCGGTCTAACGCGCTAGTCTGCAAAACTAGTATTCCTCGGTTCGAATCCGAGCTTGACCTCTAAACTGTAGTAATGTAAAGAGATACTTCGTATGGGACTAGCGCCCTCGGGCACTGGAGGTGAAAACCCTTCTTCCCCCACCAGATACTAAGGGGGAATGGCGAAAAATAAAGACGCACTAGTAAGAAAAAATGCTCTAACAAAGATTCTCAGTTTAATGCCGGTGTAGCTCAGTTGGCCAGAGCAGCTGATTTGTAATCAGCAGGTCGTGGGTTCGAATCCCTCCACCGGCTCTAAAAGTAATTGCCCTGTGGTGTAATTGGCTAGCACGTCAGATTTTGGTTCTGAAGGCTTCTAGGTTCGAGTCCTAGCAGGGTAACAAAGTTCTTTAAAATATAGTTGTAGTAAGATACAGAGTTTCATCGTAAATTTAGGTTTTATAAACAAGCTCTAATCAAATTTCTCAACTTAATTTCGGGATGTTCCGCAGTTGGCTAAACGGGCCTGTTTTGGGGACAGGTGTTCGCACGTTCGAATCGTGTCATTCCGACTAATAGTACTTTGACGTATTGATAATAAACAATGTTTCCCGGGCCTTACTAACTATCACGGCTCACTCGGGAAGCTTCTTGGATCCGAGAGGATCAAAACTCCCTGCATAATTAGTAGGATGCAGGGTTTAACGGGGTGTGGCGCAGTTGGTAGCGTGCCTGGTTTGGGACCAGGAGGTCGTCGGTTCGAGCCCGGCCACCCCGACTATCGCAGTGCTGAAAGTAGCCAGGCTGGTTTAAGAATGTGCACGTTCTTAAACACGTGTCCGAAGGACGTACAGGTACTAAGAACCCTGTCTGCGATTACATGGCCCCGTGGCGGAATTGGTAGACGCGCTAGATTTAGGATCTAGTTCCGTGAGGAGTGAGAGTTCGAGTCTCTCCGGGGTCACAAATCGAAACATCGGCAAGGTACAGCCAAGAGTACGAGATGAGGTGCGGGTATGATCGAAAGTAAGACTGCACGAATGCTTGAAAATAAAAGATAATTTGCTTTCAAGTTCGTATGTTTCGATTTATTTTAATGGTGCTTTCGTCTAAACTAGGACCAGGACCTCAGGCCTTCAACCTGGATAATGCGGGTTCGATCCCCGTAGGCACTACAAAAAAAGTTCTTTGAAAGTTTTTTTCCTAAGGAACTTATTCGTATATTAGCTGAGTAATCAATAGACAAAAAAATGGAAACCAGGGTAAAAAGAATAAACGGATTTGATAGAATGAGTCTTATAGCTAAATTCCCCTCGGGAGCAAGCTTAAAATTCTCAGTTGGAAGATCTGGAGATCGCCTAGAATTGGCTTTTTCAAATGATTCAGTTGAACTGAAGAAACAAATGAAAATCGTTTCTAAGTGGCTCGATTTTCAAGGAGATGAAAAGAACCAGGACAGATTTGATCGCCTGGAAACTCTCTGTAAAAAATGTAAATCAGGCGCAGAGTTTATGGCCAACATAAAATAAGAAATGAAAAAGAAATTTTTACAAAAGATAGCCAATGCTATCTACAATAGGACTAAAGCGTCTATGGACGATCCTTTTTTCTTTCCCTTTTGGTATAAGACTGGGAAGAAATTAGATGCATGGTGTGTAAACAGAAAAATTTATCTTAATTAGATAACGGGCAGGTGGTCGAGTGGTTAATGGCGCTGGACTGTAAATCCAGTCTCGAAAGAGTTCGCAGGTTCGAATCCTGCTCTGCCCACTTTAAAATGCCCGAATAGCTCAGTTGGTTAGAGCGCCGTCAACTAAGACGGAGATTGATCATATCTTTTTATGCGTTGGTACCAGCAAGTGGAAAGATATGTGTATCAGAAGTTGGAGTCGAAAAGCACATAATAGGGATCATAAAAGTGTAATAAATTTCAATGGAAGGGTCAGAGGTTCGAGTCCTCTTTTGGGTTCTAAATTTTAATTTTAAGAAGATGGGAAAATCAAGAAAAGGATTAAAAAAAAGGAAAAGTCATTCTTCTGCAATAAAAGATCAGAAAAGAGTGAAAAAGAATCAAGAGGTTCTTGATAAACTGAAGAAGTAAATAGTACCTGCCCGGGTGGCGGAATTGGTAGACGCGCTGGACTTAAAATCCAGTCTCCAGTAATGGGGGTGTGGGTTCGATTCCCATCTCGGGTACTAAAGTTCATTGAAATTATTGATGGGGATGTAGGCTTGGAAGCAGCCATCATCTAAGGAGTAGCAAGTGGAAGTGCTCTGTCTGTTTTAACTTAAAATAGGCATCACAAGATCACCAGTAGGAAAAGAGTTATTGAAGAATAACACGGCAATCCATAGTCAGACTGGGCAACCACAGATAAGAAACAGCTGATGCGAATACGGCATATCGTCAAACGTGCTAATGAAATTTTCCGACGATCCCGTTATTGTCAGAGTCAGCCAAGTTAGAAAATTATAGTACGTTGTATTAGTACCGAAGGAAAATGCAATTAAGATTAGTTTTGGGCAGTGGAATACGAAACTTTTCAATGCTATAATTTGGTCTTGGAGCTTTTGGCGTAAAAGCACACCCTCAATTTTTTAAAAAACAAAAAACAAAACAAAACAAAATGGGATACAAAGAAGATTTTAAAAGAAAAGAGCTAGAGCATGAACTAGCTGGCGAAGAAGAAGAAATGTTTCGCAGTATGAGTCTTGAAGAAGTAAGACAATATCTAAGGGAAGAAGCTGAAGCAGAAGCTCGAAGACACAGAGGACTTTATTAGTAGTTGGCCCGTTCGTCTAGTGGTTAGGACGCCAGGTTTTCATCCTGGTAACACGAGTTCGATTCTCGTACGGGCTACAAATATATAAATTAAATAACGTACCGAATGAATTTAATTAAAAATGTAAAGGTACCAACAGGAAATATTTGTGTAATGGAGGGCGAAAAAGGCCCCATTGAATTTCTGGTAGTTGGAGATTACGGAAAAAGCTTAAATATAAAAGCAGATTTTCTCGGAATTACTAAAGAACTAAACGGTGTCCCTAATGGAGACATCATGCCTCTCATTGAAAAAATGGTAATTACAATCAGCACTCAATATGGGTGTTCAATGGATTGTAAATTCTGCGATGTCCCATTAGTCGGACGTGGAACGAATGCTACTTACTATGATATGCTAAACCAGATCAAAGCTGGTCTATCATTGCATCCTGAGTTAGATTACACTAAAAGACTTAACATTCACTTTGCAAGAATGGGAGAGCCTACTTTCAATGGAAATGTATTGGACGTAGCAGCTTGCTTAAAAAGAAACATCTATGACTTCTGGGAAAAGAGCGGAACAGTTCACCCAGTTGTCTCAACAATGCTACCCAGAAGGAATAGACATTTGTTGCAGTTTCTTAAAATCTGGACGGAAGATATAAAGAATAAATTATATGAAGGTGAAGCCGGATTGCAATTCTCTATCAATAGTACAGATAATGAACAAAGAGAAAAAATGTTTAGTGGGAATGCCTACTCATTATCTAGAGTTGCAGCAATCGGAAGACATCTTCCTTACCCAGTAGGTAGAAAATATGCTTTGAATTTTGCTTTGGCAGATGACTATATTGTAGATCCAGCAGTAATGAAAAAGTGGTTTGATCCTGAAAAATTCATGGTCAAAATAACCCCTCTCCATAGAACACAAAGTTGTGATGAAAATGGTATTACAACTACAAATGGCTATGAAGCTTTCACTCCTTATAAGAAAGTGGAAGATGATCTAAAGAATGCAGGGTTCGATGTAATTGTATTCGTCCCCAGTTATGATGAAGATTTAGGAATGATTACTTGCGGAAATGCAATTCTCGCTGGTAATATGCCAAAAGTTAAACATGAAAATTTAATATAATGGGACGTTCACCTGGAATGCAAATACCCGTCAGGGTAAAATCAATCTCAAGAAAAAGGAATACCAATCCAATGAGATCTGATAATCCTTTGGAATACAAAGTAGAATATAACAGAAGACCAACAAATCCAATGTCATGACAGAATTACATGCAGTATTAATGAGGCGAGACGATCTTACTTTCCTGGAAGCTGATGAAATTGTTAAGGAAATGAGGGATCGTTTCCGGGCAGGAGAAAATCCAGAGGATCTTTTGTATGAAGAAGGATTAGAACCTGACTATCTCTTTGACCTTATATAAGGTTCTCCATTTCATAGTTTCGAATAAATAAAATAAAAGCTATGGAAAGAATTAAGATACAGGAAGGGAAGAGAACTCCAAAAGTTCTTTTCGATGGCAGCCAAGGGATTCTCAATATAAGGGGCAGATCTATTCCGGAGGATACAAAGGAATTTTATCAAGTGATTCTTGATGGCATTGATGAATATGCAAAGGATCCGGCTAGTTTATTATCAGTAACAATAGACCTAGAGTTCTTTAATACATCATCTGCAAGAGAGTTGCTAAAGATCTTTAAGAAACTAGACAAAGCAGAATTCAAGTCTGAAATACTCTGGGTTTATGAAGAGGGGGATGAAGATACGGAAGAAGCAGGAAGAGACTATGATGATATGGTAAAGTCCATTGAATTTCAATTTATTGAAATTCCAGAAGAAAGGGAATAACATGTTAACGTTTCTTTAACGAAAAACATTTTTATAATTTAAAACTTTACTGTATATTTGCAGTAATATCAAAACAAGGAAACACTACGTTCTTTAAGTATTGGCTAGAAAATTTTGAATTAGGGAGATATGATTATTAACCTAAAAATTCAAAATCATGAAAGCATTTATTTTTTACGTAACATCTAACGAAGCTTGGGAATGGTGTCCAGCATCTTATTTAGTGATAGCAGATTCGAAAGAAGAAGCAGAATCTATATTAGAGATAGACCCATCCTTTAACGAGAGAGATGAGATTGAGACAATTGAGGAAATAGATTTATCTGTAAAAGGACAAGTCAAAATCCAGGATTGCTTAATTGAGTGATTCCAAATCGGTGGCTACGGCGGCCGATTTATTTGAAACAACGTTCTTTAACATATTGAAAAATTAGCAATGCGTGAATTGCTAGCAAACAATCCTAACATGGTTCGCCCAGTCTGGAACGTGAGCAGAGATAATCCTGGGCAACTGGGAAAAGGGGGAAGGTCCTCAGCCTCCCCGCCAGTGATGGTCATTTTACGCAAGCATCAACTAGGGCTACCAAGGGCCCTCTTCGGCAACGGAGATAGTTGGTAAGTAATGAGTCTAATGGACTTTTGGAAAAGATAAGATTGGTAAACTGCCTGAGCTTCGGCGAAGGGTACAGGGCCATTCAAATTAGGTCTGACAGCCATCCATGAGGCGATGTCAACATTACGAACGGCGATTGTTAAGATGTAGAACGCCTGTTTGAGACCCGTGGGGGTCAAGAGCTAGCATTCAATACCAGTGATTAAGGGGCAACCCGGTATCGCGAAGTATGGCACAGTAGGGAACTCCTAACCCGAAACGCAGGATCGGTTGAGTATTACGTACCTCAAAAGGGTATGTAGCTTTGGTCAAGCGCCGATTCAGAGGAAACAAATTTTAGATTAGCTCAGTCGTAGAGCATCTGATTTAGGATCAGAAGGCCAGGGCCTCAAAACCCTATCTTTTAAACATTTTGTTAAACGCAAAGACTTGACCAGTCAGTAAGAGAAAGTCGCTTAAGCCTCCACCCCTCGGGGAATGGAGGATCCTAAGACTCGCAAGGTTGAGGGATTTGATGGAAGGTGGCACCCAGGTAGTTAGCGCTACCAAATGGCTCGCAAGGTCAGGGGAGATCTAAACATTGAGTATCTTATTGATGATGGAGTATATGCTATCTCCTTAAACGAAGCAGCGTCGCTGGTAAACCTTCTTAGTGAAGGTGGATAAGTGGTTAACCAATACTGTCGCAGGTTATTGGGTACGGCCAACGAATGTACTGGCGCTAAAGGCATAATCTCAACCTTTTATATCATTAACAATTAGGGTTAACAGGGTTCGATCCCCTAAATGATGCTAACAACGTTCTTTAAAATATTATGAATTCGTAGTAAGTCAAGAGCTACTTCGAAATAATAATCCTAAGGTAGTACCGGGAATCGCGAGGTTCTCCACGAGAGCACGAAGAGTGCTCCGGCCCAAACTATCTCTCGTAGATATAAGGTCCGGCCAAGGGCCGTCACTCCGAAAGGAAGCGGTACCGGCGGTTGTAACAGAAAAACTCTCTTTTCAGAGTTCTCGAATTCAAATTTACATGGGCAAACGTCGGCATAGTGAAATAGCCGGCTCTATTTAGTAAGATGCATACGAAAAGTAGATGCGGGTGAAAATCCCCGTTGCTCAGCCTTACACTGCGCCACGCAGCTAGTGGTCCCTACCTCAGGGTTACGAGGGAGGTCTTGTTCGGGAGTATTCCTTAAATAATCCGACTCGTTGACGCTTCCACGGGAAGGAAGGTAAGGTTTGTTACTCGATCTTGAAGGGATTGTAACCATGGGTATCATTAAAGGGAGGAATCCGGAAAAACCTCCCTTTTTAAGAAATTTAAAAAGCACGTCATCCTACGTTATGGGTCCCGTCTGTAGGGTCAAAGCAGCTTTTTTTGATCTTCTTCTTGGTTTTTTTGAAAAAAATCGAAGTCTAGTACCATCTGAGTAGTGATGGTGAGGTCCAAACCGACCTTTAAGCTTTTGCAGGCGTGGTTAAAAGCTTTGGTGTTCGACGGTTCACTGCTTTGGAACGGGGGCTTCGGTCCCCGTTTTTATTTGAATATATAGAGAAACAGCCCTTGTGGCGGAACTGGTAGACGCGCTGGACTCAAAACCCAGTTCCGAGAGGAGTGTGGGTTCGAGCCCCACCGAGGGCACTAAAATAATAAGAGTCATGGATACAAAAATATTGGATAAGATAACATCTCAAGTTAGATTTAGAACAAAAGTATTGAGAGATGGCAAAATTGAATATCTTGTCGAGAGAAAAGATTTAGAGGATTCAGGATGGAATGTGATAACTAAAACTACTAAACTCGAAAGAGCTCTTGTTAGAAAACACAATGCTTGGCTTGCTCAATTAAGTAGATTGAACTATACAGGTAAATTACTCAATAGAAGAAAACTAGGTAAAGGAACTCTCCTTCAACTCTTTAAGAGATGAAAAAACGAACTGAATGCTATGTTTGTAATCCTATTTTTCTTGAATTACATTGTCCTGTAAATGAAGAACACAAAATTGCATGGAGCGAATATGAAGAGCATATTTGGTGCTATGATTGTAATAAAGATATTAAATACGAACCAGTCGGTGCTGGACCAATACCTGCAGAAATATCAAAGTTATTAGGAATTGATTACAGAAAGTATAATCTGGAGACAGGAGAAATAATAGAAGGATCCGGATTATGAAAAAACTCATACAAAGAATTCGTAGCTGGTTTGACTGGAGCAATCTATTTGATAATGAATATGATTGGACCCAAGAACCATATGAAGGAAATTCCAAATGACCATGTGCTGGAACTGGTAGACAGAACGGACCGAGGATCCGTTGTCTGAAAGGACGTGAGGGTTCGACTCCCTTCTTGGTCACAAACAATCCAAACTTTAATGATTATTTAACAAAAACCAGTTTCATACTAAGAAACTATTTGTTATATTGCCGCTAAAATTAAAGTAAAATTAATTAAAATTATTCATTAAAACCAATTAAGAATGGAACCAAGAAGCGGTGACCTCGTGTTGCCACAAGGAACTTACGTTTTGCTCCAAGATGGAGCTTCGGGCCAGGTAGAAGTAGTTACCGGACCTCACAAGGTAAGCCTCGCGGATACTGATAAACCAGTGGTTTATGAGAGAGAATCCCGAAGGTTTGTTCCTACGGATTCAGCAAGAGCTATTAGAGTATGCCCTGCTGCAGATGAAGGACAATATCTTGTATTAACTAACCCCTCAGAAGACTCTGAAGGAAAATCCCATCCGGGAAAAGGAAAAGTAAACACCATTAAACTGAACATGGGCCAGAGAATTAATATTCAAGGACCCGACACTTTTGCTCTTTACCCAGGACAAATTGCTGATGTTATTGATGGACACCAATTAAAATCAAATGAATATCTTTTGATTCGTGTCTATAACGAAAAAGAAGCAAAAGCAAATCTTAAAGATGCAGTTGTTAAAGCTGTTGAAGGTGAAGATGCCAAAAGTAAAACTTCTTTGTTTACTGACAAGGAAATTAGAACTGGTAATCTCCTTATCATAAAAGGTACTGACGTATCTTTCTATATGCCCCCTACAGGTATTGAGGTACTTGAAGAAGGAGGAAAGTATATTCGTAAAGCGGTAACTTTGGAACGTCTAGAGTATTGTATTTTACTGGATCAAAACGGAGACAAACGTTATGTAAAAGGACCATCCGTTGTATTCCCAAAACCTACCGAAACATTCATAGAGAATAAAGGTAAGAAAATTTTCAGGGCAATTGAGCTTAATGAAAATATGGGTATCTATCTTAAAGTAATCGCTGAATATACTGAAGGCGATGAAACATCAGGAAGAACTTATAAAGCAGGAGAAGAATTATTTCTTACAGGTGCTGATATGAAGATCTACTTCCCGAGGGCAGAGCACGCTATTGTAAAATATGGAAATGAAACTATCCATTATGCAACAGCAGTTCCAAACGGGGAAGGCCGCTACATCCTGGACAAGGTAACTGGTGATGTAAGACTGGTCAAAGGACCTAAAATGCTACTTCCCGACCCAAGGTCTGAAGTAATTGTGAAACGTGTCTTGAATGATAAGACTGTCAAGCTTTGGTTCCCTGGAAATAGTGAAGCTTTAGCTTATAATCAAGCTCTTAATGAAGAACTTGAAGATACAGATGAAGAATATCTGGAAGATTATTCATCCAGGGGTGCCAAACTTCGTACTAAGCAAACTCTTTACTCCGCCGATGCAGCTGGAATGATGGCTGATGAAATGGAACGCAGATTAAACTATACTAAGCCTCGTACCATTAAGTTGGATACTAAATATGAAGGTGCAGTTCTACTTAACATTTGGCCTAACTTTGCAGTTCAGGTAGTTAATAAGACTGGAGATCGCAAAGTAGTTGAAGGACCAAAAGTTATTCTTTTGGAATATGATGAAACTCTGGAAACTCTGGAACTTTCCACCGGAAAGCCCAAGACCGATGATCGTCTTATCAAGACTACTTACCTCCAAACCAAAAATAATAACGTTTCGGATATTATTACTGTCGAAACTAAGGACCTGATTGAGATAGATGTACTTGTTTCTTACAGAGTTGATTTCGAAGGAGATTCTAAGAAATGGTTCAATGTATCGGACTATGTGAAGTTGATGACTCAGCATATGAGGTCTCTGGTAAGAAATGCTGCTAAGAAAATTACCATTGAGGAATTCAATGATAATGCTACTGATATTATCAGGGATACCGTCCTTGGTAAATCTACCGAGAAGAAAGAAAGAGAAGGAAGAGTGTTCAATGAGAACGGAGCAAAAATCTATGATGTCGAAGTTTTAAGTCTTACCATTGGAGATACCAATATCGCTAAGATGCTTACTTCTAACCAGCATGATATTGTTAAGCAGAATCTTAATATTATGAAGTTGGAGAAAGATCTTCAGTATTCTACCAAGCAGGAAGAGATCAGAAGGAAAGAATTGGATGAGAGAGTAAAAACATCTGATAAATCTACCGAGGTCAGCTTAAAAGAAGAAGCTAATGATAAGAAGATAAGACTTGCAGAGATCTCTAATAAGATTGAACTTGAAACTAAGGATCTAACTGCTAAACAAGCTAAGCAGAAAGTTCTGGATATTATTAGTGCTGCTAATCTCGCAAGAGAGAGGAACAGGAAAGATGCTGACACAGCAGTTGAGAAAGAACGTTCTGAAATTGCTATCAATGAAATTGAAAAGCAATTGGCAGCTATCACTCCAGGCTTAATAGAAGCTCTTATGGTCAATGGAAACGTTAAGTTTGCAGAAACCTTATCCAAGAATCTTAAAGCTCAGCATGGTGGATTAGCTTCCTTAATTTCAGGCGGTGGAGGATTCCAGGAAATTCTTGAAACAATCAAAGGATCTCCATTGGAGCCTAAGATCAAGAAGCTCATGGATGAATATGAGAACTTTAAGAAAGGTTCTGACGAATAGATGATATTGCGATTAAGTGAATAAGAATGGGAGAGACTCTGTGTTAAATACAGAGTCTCTTTTTTGTTGATATATACTGTATGAGAGCTAAATCGGTAAATGAAGATTTAAACTTTGAACGTGGACAAGATCCTAAGGATGCTTTAAAAATAGGTGGGAATATTATTTTGGAGCTCCCGTCGGGATTATATTATGTAGGACCAAGAAGAAATTTAAGAAAGGCTCAAGAGCTTCTTATAGACTTACCGAGAGAAGTAGCAAATATTAGAAGAGGAGCTGATCACGATGACCCTACTTCAGATGATACTGTATTGGATGATATTTCTGAAGCCATCGAAGAATATGAAGATGGTCTTAGAGAATTAGGATTTGAATTTGTTTATGATGATGATCTGCCAGAAGGATTAGATGTTATAGAAATAGAAGAAATGGATCCTATGGATTTGCCTCCATTAGATGAGAACTTAAATTTTGAACGTGGGCAGGAGCCAAAGGAAGCAATGGGAATTGGAATGTCTAAAGAACTTTATGATAAGAGAATTCAAGATCTAAGAGGAAGTGTGGATGAAGAGACCATTGAAGATTTTATTATTGATAAAGCTGAAGATATGGGCGGAGCTTTTGAAATGTATCTTAGTCCAAATGATCAAGAAGAACTCTATTTTCTTTTTAAATTATTAGGGAAGAAAAATATCAAAATCAAAGGGTATGATTTAGAGGATTATGAAAAAGATAATGATTGGGGGGATCAAGATATAGCTCTAGAAAGAGCATATAACAGAAATGTTCAGCCATGGTTGAACAAAGGATTTGAGATATGGCATGAGGAAGAGAATGGATCTTATGTAGAACATATCTTAGTAAAATATAAGCCATAGTATGACAATTTGTCACCTTTTAAAACTTGGCTCAGTTTTTGGAGTATATATAATAACAACTTAATAATTATGCAAAAAGAATTTTATGAAATGCACAGATCTGATGCAATTCAGATCCTTTTAGGAAAAGATAAATTAGCATCTTTACACACCAATCTGAAATTGGCAGAACAATTAGAAAAATATTTTCCGGAGAAGGCTAGATTGTACTTGGTCAAAGAGGATCATTTACCTCTTGGAAAATTTTCATTAACAAGTAAAACATTTTAAATTATGAAAAGCAGAAGCACAGAAGGCTAGATTAATTCTAAGCTCATTGTAATCACCAGGCAAGATTTATCTCCTGGTTATCAAGCTGTCCAGTCAGCACACGCCGCCGTTGATTTTCAACATCAGCATCCTCAATTAGCAAAAGATTGGAATACCAATTCCAACTATCTTATCATACTCGCAGTAGAGAATGAGGAAAAACTCCAAAAGTACATCCAGAAATTTCAAAAAGCAAATTTGTGTCATGTTGTGTTCAAGGAACCCGATATTGGCAATGAGATTACTGCGCTTTGTGTACAACCCTCTGAGGTAAGCAGGAAACTAACCTGTCATTTACCTTTAGCATTAAAAGAATTTAACGATCAATTAACAGTAAATTGAGGTTATCTTAAGAAAAAATTTGTATATTGAAAATTCTTAATATAGATTAAATTTGTAAAACTAAAAAAAATCAAAATCATGAAATAGATTAAGAACAGAGGCCCGTAAAGATTATTTCTAAGCATAGACACATGCTTGGACACTATGTCCATGCATTGACCAATTTTAAACTTAAAAAAGAAATAATCATGGAAAATAAAAGATTTTTTGAAACGGACCCAAAAACTTTAGTAGCTAAATATAATGAAGCTCTTAAAGTAATTAATAAGAAAATAGAAAAAGAAAACTGGAGAATCACTGGAGAGATCTGGATGCCTAATGAGGAGAGTATGATCCAGTCCATAAGAAATGGTAAATATTCTAAGAGTGAAAGAAAGGTTTTAAGGAATAGAATTAATAGAGTTCTTCAAAAGCCTGGCTTAAGAAATATTAATACGCTTACACACGCTAAGGTTAAGGTTTCTGAACAAGAAGAAAAGATTCAGTCAGCCCGTAAGAAGTGGAAAGTAGCCCAGTCGATTTCGGAACAACTAATGGAGGAATACAAAACTCTAAAGGGAGATTTCTATAAAAGATAATAGTCGGGGGTGAAATTCCCCCTTATGTCCGATTAGCTCAGTTGGCAGAGCGCAGGATTCTAGACCCGGAGGTCGTCGGTTCGAGCCCGACATCGGACACATAAATTTAAAAACAACATTATGAGAATGTGGATGGTAAACCCAAAATTGTTATGTCGTAAACATCTCCTTGGAGAACATGGAGAGATTCATAAACATAGACATAATTTTGTAAAGAAGCACAGTATTACTAATCGTGTTTCTCCAGTAGTTCAGATTGAGCCAAGCTCAATGAAATCCAGACATGATCAGCTTTCAGAAGAAATGTTTCGAAGAGGATATAATCATAGATCCCCTTTTGAACAACCAGATATTTCATATCTCCCTTTTTGTCAGCAAGTAGCTAAGGTGGATATTAATATTTCGGTAAATGATCTTAAAACTCGTTGTCCAATCTGTGATAAAAATCTTACAATATGAAGAACTTTGGTACTAAGGACATTATGAGAATGGAATCTATTAGGGATAAAGCCCCTAATGATTTTATGACTCAAATGATGTATGCTTATAATATGTCATGCGCGATAACAGAACCCGGAAAAGCTTTAGCAAGAGGATATGCCTCAAGGGAAGTCTTTGGAGATTATTCTCCTATTAGTGCAGTATTTTTTGAAAGAGCCTATAATCTTGGGGGTGACCAGGTTGTACCAACGGCTTCAGAAAATCAATGGGACACTTCGGATGAGGGTATTGAAGAACTCTATTTAGAAATACCGAAGAATGAACAGCCAGCTTCCCGAACAGAAAATGCAAAAGTTCTAACTGGTGAAGTTATAAGAAAAACTTCTTTTTCTCAGATTATAGCGTTAGGTAAAATAAATTTAATAAAAGGATCCGGACCTAATTTTGATCTACATGAATATCCTGTAGGAACAATTGAAATGTGGAAAACTGAGGACGGAAAGTATAGAATAATTTACACAGGTAATTGGGAGCCAAATTATCTTATTGGGGAAGAAAGAACATTTAAATTTGATGATAAAGTGGTTAGATGGATAATGGTGGATTATATTGATACAGAGTTGATAGCTAATTTGGCTCCCTTGTATGGCAAATCTTTACCAGTTTATAATTATGATTAGTATATAGAATAAATAAGTAATGGCAGGGGACCCACTAGCAGAATGTACTATAATTAGCTTCGACAATACGTATGATACAACTTCATCATATGCTACGGATCCATATTCTACAGCTACGTATGATGTCCCATACACTTTTACGAGGAGAGAAGAAGAAGATATTGAAAGGATAAAAAAACTAATTAAGAAAAAAATTATTCAAGATATGAAGGATCAATGGAATGAATTTAATAAAGAGTTCAGACCAATTCCTAAAATTCGCCCATCAGCACAACTAAGAGGTATTTGTTTCGGAGGCAGAGGCTGGGCATAAACAAATTTTAAAATATGCACAATAAAAAAACAGCAGAGTATATTCATATTGACAATCTTTCAAAGAAAAGATATGAATATTTTGCCATGGACTTCCCAGATTGGGACCTTGATAAAGAGGCAGAGTTATGTCCTCCAGAAATTCAAAAAAAGATAGATGATTTAGCAGATCAAATTTTAGACTGCATCAAAAGATGGAGAAATTCTCTTCCGTTTGAATTTATTTTAGAGGAGCTTACGAGGCTTGGATGGGCTCCTTGTCTTCTATATGACGATAATGGAAACTTTGCTATTTCTGGGGATGGAATGCAATCTATATCTGAAGAAGCGGATGATCAAGAATTATTCCATTTCATTAAAAAAGATATGTGGAAGGAAACAATTCGTGAAGCCCTTAATTACTATTTAGATCATGAAGAAGACGAAGAAGACGAAGAAGGATGATCTGAAGTGGCTTTCAGTTCATAGAGCTCATCCTTATGGAAATAGGGTTCTTATAGCCACTCCAACAAATGAGAAAGAAACTGGAGAGATTGAAGAGATCTTTAAGACGGGGGATTCCAAGTTGAATTTATGTTCGGTTTTTAAGATAAATTTTGAAGGATGGAATTCATATCTCATTCTTTTAAATTTTGATCATATCCAGTCCATAACATATGGAATGATTGCCCATGAAGCTAATCATATTGTGGATTTTATTATGGATTCGATAGGACAAGTAGTGGATCCTCAAAATAATGAATACAGTGCTTATTTGCTGGAATGGCTAACAAATACTATTTTTCAGCATCTTATTGATAGAGATTTAATGAAATTATTATCAGTAGAATCTAAAATATTAAAGAAAGATGAACAAGAAGAAGGAATTTAGTTACAAAGTAGTTTTCTGGTGTTATGTTTTAGGATTTGTTTTAATATCAGGCCTTGCAATTTATCAAAACTTTTTTGTTTAGAATAAATATAAATAATTAAAAATACAATGGAGAATCTAACTAAAGAGACTTTTCTCGAGAAAGTCTTTGATTATGAAAAAGAAAAAGAATGGAAATTCAAAGGAGCTAGACCTGCTATTATAGATTTCTATGCTGACTGGTGTAATCCCTGTAAAATGGTAACTCCTATTTTAGAAAGACTTTCTGTGAAATATGAGGGAGCTGTTGATATTTATAAGATCGACACTGAAGAGCAGCATGAATTGGCTAGCAAGTTTGGAATTAGAAGCATTCCTTCAATTCTTTTCATTCCTATGGAAGGTACTCCAGAAATGATTCAGGGTGCCTTGCCGCAAGCTTCTTTCGAAGAAGGGATCAGATCTGTTTTGGGAGCAAAGCCCATCCCTAAAAAATACCCAGAATTTGAGGAAGACGAGGAAGAGGTAGAATAAAAAAGGGGCTTGCGCCCCTTAAATAATAACCTTGTCTTGTTTAATTATTAATACTTATTTCCGCAATGCGGGCAAAATTTAAATGAACCTTTCTTTCTCTTAGCTCCGCATTCAGTACAGAAGATTTTTAGATCTTCTTTTACAAATGCTTTTTGCGATAGAGGGAGAATAGTCCAACTCTGTCTCCAGCTTACCCAGGTATTGAATGAAGTTGAATCATACTCAAATGATTGATTTGAATTGGCTCCTTTTTCTACTCGCCCAGTTTCTTGCATATCCAGAGGGGGATCTGCATCTAATCCTCTTTCCATAGATCCAGAAACATTGATATCACAAGAGCAATTAAAAGCTTGAATACCCATATCGCCGACATCTGCTCCACTGGTTAAAGTGTGAGCTCCATCACTGCTACCAACATTTATACTGGTAGTATTTCCACAGTAATAAACTGATGGATTAGAAACCCACGGATCTGGATTTTGCCACCAATCATAAGTATATCCATTGTTTAAATAGACAATATTATTATTTGGTTGTTCTTGGTAAAATTCAACTTCAACTTTACCATTATCCTTTATTGCCTTTTGAACATTAGGATCCTTCTTATCAACTGTATAAGTCGAGAAGATAAACTTTCTAGCTTCATTTAAATATCGCTCAAGAAATACTCTTTCGCCAGGACGCAAAACTATTCCTGAGTCTAAGTACTCATCATTCAATTTAATTTTCGCTAAAACTTTTTTGGTAGTTGGGTTGAATAGTTCTAATTCGAACTCTTCGCCATCTTTTAAATAGATGACATGATTTTCATACTGTTTTACTCGATGTTTGTCTTTTGTTACAAACAGAGTAGGCACAGTCACCTTTTGATAGTGTGCTTTCATATCCTTATTTTTTATTTTTATTTGAAAATTTATTTGATGGTATTTCTCCATCTCAAATGCATCTAGTGCACTAAATCCTCAAGTACAAGGTTATTATTCACTTTATATATCC
>Ga0307379_10004510_pt1 | contig 19849 bp, 19 predicted proteins | sample UN2MG_FD_202237 | JGI IMG/M metagenome (GOLD analysis project Ga0307379, IMG submission 202237) | Soil microbial communities from Risofladan, Vaasa, Finland - UN-2 | ecosystem: Environmental > Terrestrial > Soil > Coastal area > Acid sulfate soil | place: Finland: Risofladan, Vaasa | collected... | reverse complement strand
AGCCCGAGCTCCGCGACCAGACCATCACGCAAGGGGTGGAGCAGGCGGTACGCCACGCCCATGACAGCTATCGCCGGGTGATCGCCAATGGCGACATGCGGCTGCAATTGTTCCTGGCCAAGCACACGAGCAATCTTCAGGACATTCCCGCGTCGACGCCCGTGACCAACGTCAAGCTTGATTGGGATGCGCAGAAATGGAAGGCGCCGGTCTATCTCATGGAGGACCGCGCCTTCGACGGCATCGCCGGTCTGGGCGCCGCGGCCGCGGGCGGCACGGTGGGCGCGCTAGCGCTCGGCCCCTCGCTCAACGTTCTGCTCGCGCAGAGTTTCGGCCAGCTGTCGCGGCGCTTCGTCACCTCGCTCGGGACGCGGCTTGCCTTCGCCCAGCAGGGGGCGGTGGCCGGCACCTTGGTTCAGCCCATGGGCGGGCAGGTGATCGGGGCCGCGGTCGGCGTCATGATCGGCGCCGCCGTCGATTATCTCGGCAACGCCGCGAACGAGGCCTTCAATCGCGAGGACTTCGTGGCGGCCAACAACCGGGCCCTCGATGCCACCATCGCCACCTGGAAATCGGGGCTGAAGGCCAATGTCGACACCGCCATCGACACCTGGTTCGACGACGCGCGGGCGAGCGTCGTGCTTTCCGCCAAATAGCCCCCAAGCGGCCATTTTCCTCCGCCAATCACGACACCTGCCGGGGGCGGGCCCGATTTCCGTGGCAATTCCGGCTTGCGGCGATATGCTTGGCGCGGAATGCTTTTGAGGCCTTGCGGGGATGGACGACACCGTCAAAAAAATGGCGCGGCCGGCGGCGAGCCGGTCGCTGCATGAAGCGGTCCGCCGGGCCCGCGTCGAGGAAGCCTATGGCGTCGATGCGGCCGCGGACCGGCGCGACAGCGAGATCGCGCGGCTCGAGCTGCTGAAGGCGGAACTCGAGGCGGTGTTTGCCGAGGTTCCCAGCAACGACGATCGCTTCAGCCTCATGCTGATCCCGAGCCAGCCGGCGCGGCTCTGGATCGATCTTTTCACCTATGTCGCGATCGACGATACGGGCGGGGCCTATCTCTTCATCCGCAACAGCGAATCCGGACGGCGGACCTTGTTCAGCTCGTCCGAGCTCGGAATGATGGCCGACCGCATCATGAGCTACATGGCGCGCGAGATCGTGCGCCGGGAGCGGCAGGAGGCGGCCCTGCTCGAGCCGCTGACCAGGGAGGAGAAGGCGGCGGCGCCGGTCCGCTCAAGCCAGCTGAGCTTGACCGTCGTCGCTTCGGCCTTCCTGATCGGGCTTTTGACCGGCGCCGCCGGTCTATTCGCGGCGGCGTGGCTGACCACGCCCTAAGCCTCAACGGTGCCTGAGCACCCGCCGCTCGCATTCCCACACATGGGCGGCGGTATCGGCCACGGCGCGTCCGACCATCTCGCAAGACCAGCCGCCGTCGACCCGCTCGATGCGGTATTCATTGTAGCGCGCGGCGGGGATGCGTCCGGCCACGGCCTCGGAGGCTGAGGGAACGCCGATGACGAAGGCGGGTCCGGCGACGGTCTCGAGCTTGTGCACCGTCTGCGCGTGGTCGTGCCCGTGCAGGACGAGCTCCACGCCCTTGTCCATGAGAATGTCCTTCAGCGCTTTCGCGTCGCGCAAACCCCGCCGCCACCCAGCCTGGCCCGGCAGCGGTGGATGGTGAATGAGCACGATTCGGAACAGCCCCTGCCGCCCAAGCTCTTCCAAGGCAAGCCCAAGGAAAGCGCGTTGGGCCGAGCCGAGCCGCCCCGCGGCGACGAAGGGCATCGTCGGGATCGCCGATGACAGGGCGACCAGCGCGATATCGCCGAAGCGGCGGACAAAGGGGAAGCCGCCCGGCGGCGTGCGGAGATGCGCTTCGCCGGCGTCGTTCGACTGCATGTAGGGGCGCCAATGGCCGGTGCCGTGATCCGGGTGCAGCCGCACATAGGCATCGTGGTTGCCCGGGATCGCCGTGACTTTACCCGGGGAGCCGAGGTGATGCAGCCATTCCGCCGCCAGGATGAATTCATCCGGCAGGCCGATATTGACGAGGTCGCCGGTCACCGCGATGTGGGCTGGCTCCTGCTCGATCAGATCCCGCGTCAGCACGTTGAGGATATCGGGGCGATGCACCAGCTTTCGCCCGCGATGCCAATTGACGTAACCCAGCACGCGCTTGCCGAACAGGTCGCGCCGGCGCGCCCGCGGCATGGGGCCAAGATGGATGTCGGACAGATGGGCAAGGGTGAACACTGGGGTAGAGATTGAGGTTTTCGGGGCTGAAGGGTTAGGCCAGAGACTAGAGGGGAATGAGCCGGAACAAAACCGTCAAGACAAGCCAAAGCGAGGGGTTGCGATCAGGTCTTCCGTTTCAGATTCTGAAGCCCGCTGATGCTCATGCGCTGGCCTTCCGGCGCACCGACAGCGGAGGGGAGCGCGGTCTTGAGCGTTTCGGCGAAATCGCCGAGGTCGGACCGCTGAGATTTTACACACGCTCCTGTGTCCGGCGAGCCACAGCCGGTAAGTATGCGTTGACCCCATTGGGGTTGCAGGCGCCGGGTTTGCGGGGCTGAGTTAAGGTTCTCAGGAAGGATCGGCTTGCGCAATTACGCGTCTATGGGAGGCGGCGAAATGTCTAGAGTTGCGAACCTCAAGCCGTCGACGGTCGCTGGCAGGGGGCTGACCAAGCTGCTGCGCCCGTTCTGGCGGATGCGGCGCGGGCTTACGCTCGGGGCGCAAGGCGTCGTCATCGATGACGACAATCGCGTGCTTCTGGTCCGCCACAGCTATCGGCCAGGCTGGTTCTTTCCCGGTGGCGGGGTGGAATGGGGAGAGACCATCGAGACGGCGCTTGAACGCGAGCTTGAGGAGGAGGTCGGGGTGAGCCTCACCACGCCAGCCAGTCTCCACGGCGTCTTCGCCAATTTCACCAATTTTCCTGGAGACCATATCGCCGTGTTCGTGGCGCGGCATTGGCGCCGGCGCGGAGACTATCATCGGCGCGGCGAGATCGCGGAGACCGGCATGTTCGAGCGCGATGATCTGCCCGAGCAGACCGACGCCGGCACGCGTGCGCGCCTCGCCGAGATCATCGACGGTGCGGCAAAGAGCTCAATATGGTGAAGGCGATCGAGGTCAGGTTGCGGCGAGTTTCTTGGCGATCTTCGCTACGTGGTGCCCCTGGAAGCTCGCCAGGTTGAGCTCCTTCTGCGAGGGTAGGCGCGATCCGTCCGGCGCGGCGATGGTGCCCGCGCCGTAAGGCGATCCGCCTTTCAGCTCGCTCACATCGGCGAGGTCGGGTGCGGAATAAGGCAGCCCGACGATAACCATGCCGTGATGCAGAAGTGTCCAATGAACCGACACGATGGTGGTTTCGTTGCCGCCGCCGGTCGAGGTCGAGGTGAACACACTGCCGACCTTTCCGATCAAGGCCCCCTCAACCCAGAGCGGGCCGGTCTGGTCGAGAAAGTTCCGCATCTGCGAGCTCATATTGCCGAAGCGCGTCGGCGTGCCGAAGATGACCGCATCGTAATTCGCGAGCTCCTGCGGGTCGGCGATCTGCGCCGGCTGCTCAACCTTCATGCCGGCGTTGCGCATAATGTCTTCCGGCATCAGCTCCGGCACGCGCTTGATCGAGACTTGCACGTCGTCGACGGCGCGAGCGCCATGAGCCACCGCATAGGCCAGCGTTTCCACGTGGCCGTAGGAGCTGTGATAGAGAATGAGTACTCTTGTCGTGTTGGCCATCAGTCCTTGCTCCCCGCATCTCGCAAGGGGTACACCGAACTTCCCCTCCTTCTCAATAGCGCAGTCTAGAGGAATATCGCTCCGTGGGGCGACAAACAACCGCCGCGGTGATCCCAAATTGACACAAGACCGAAAGACGCTGGACCGGGGCGCGGCCGCATGATATGGCAGCGCCGCCATGCAGCTGGGTCTTGAAACACTCCCGATCTTGCGACGACGAGGGCGCGCCCGCTCCGCGCTTTCGCTTGCCCCTCGTCGCTGACGCCAAAGCTTATCCGTTACGATAGCGTCCGGTGTTCCCATTTGCGGCTGAGGGACCTCCAACACTCAGCCTTCGGGATAAGCTCGCATGCACGCCTCCAAGTTTGAAATCCACCACCAAGAGTTAGGTGACGCGCCGGTGCTGTCGGCGCTCTCGGCCGAGGCCTTTGGACCAGGCCGATTCGCGCGCGCGGCTTACCGCGTGCGTGAAGGCGTGGCGCCGGTCGCCTCGCTCAGCCTCACCGGATTGCTTGATGGCCGGCTTGTCGCCGGCATCCGCTTCACCGCGGTGAGCATCGGCGAGGAGAGGGGGGCGCTGTTGCTCGGGCCGCTCGTGGTCGACCCGGCCCATAAGGGCAAAGGCTATGGCCAGGCGCTGGTGGCGGAGGGGCTTGCGCGCGCACGCGCCGAAGGCTTCCGTCTCGTCGTGCTGGTCGGCGACATGCCTTATTACGGCCGCTTCGGCTTCGCGCCCGTCGCGCCTGGTCAGGTCACGCTGCCTGGCCCCGTGGATCCGGCGCGGCTGCTCGCGCTCGAGCTGGTGCCCGCAACGCTCGCCGGGGCCAAGGGCTTGGTCATGGCTCGCCCCGGCTAATGGCCTTCGCGGAACCAGGTCACGGCGATCAGACCAAGCAACGCGGCAAGCGCCAGGAATCCGGTGAAGAGCGGAAACAGCCGCACGCCTTGCACGTGATAGGCCTCGCGCTTGTGCAGACCGAGCCAGTCGCCGCCGTGCATCACGTTGCTGCCGCGCAGCATGACGAGGCGTGGGAGCGGCGCCGCGTCCTCCGCCGTGCGCCCGAGCCAAAAGCTGCCGCCACCAGTCTCGGTGAGCAGCGGTGCCAGCACCTCGTCCGTGGCGGTGACGCTTGAGAGCTCCTTGGCGTTGGCGTTACCGACGGTGACCACGCTCGCGAGCTTGTCCGCCGAAATGCGATAGACGCCCTGTTCCTGTGCCGTGATCGACTTCCGCCACAGGCCGGGCTCGCTCTCGTCGAGGGTGATCGTCTCCTCCTTGCCCGAAGGCGCCGTCACCAGCACCGGCTCCACGCTGTCCTTGATCGACCGGCGCTCAAGCGTCAGCGTCTGGCCGCGGCTCGTCGCCTTCAGCATCTCCTCTTCGAGGTCCGGCTCCTTCATCAGCCAATGGGCCAGCCGGCGCAGGAGGTCGGTATAGGGGCCGCCGCCGTCATAGCCGCGCGCCCACAGCCAGATGTGATCGGAAAGCAGTATCGCCACCCGGCCCTCGCCGCGCTGACCGAGCAGGAGCAGAGGCTTGTCGTCGGCGCCCTTCATCAGCACCTCGGCGTCCCGCGGCGCGACGTCGACGACGCGGAACCATTGTCCCCAACTGGGTTCGCCGCCGTCATTGGCGCCGGGAAGGTCGCGGGTGACCGGATGCCGCTGGCCGAGATCGGTGAGCTTCGGCTTGAACGGCTTCTCCACCACGCGGCCCGATGGCGCGGCGGGAAGGATTTGGCCGAGCGGGGTGCGGTAGAGGCTCAAGGGCGAGGCGTAATCGTCGCCGGCTGACACCAGCACGGCGCCGCCGCGCTCGACATAACGGGCGACGTTCTCGAGATAGAGCAAGGGCAGCACGCCCCGCCGCTGATAGCGATCGAAGATAATCAGGTCGAACTGATCGAGCTTCTCCTGGAACAGCTCCCGCGTCGGGAAGGCGATCAGCGACAGCTGGTTGATCGGCGTGCCGTCCTGCTTCTCGGGCGGGCGCAGGATGGTGAAATGCACGAGATCGACCGCGGCGTCGGATTTGAGCATGTTGCGCCAGGTCCGTTCGCCCGCATGCGGCTCGCCCGAGACCAGGAGCACGCGCAGATTCTCACGCACGCCTTCCACCGTGAGCACGGCGCGATTGTTCACCGTGGTGAGCTCGCCCGGCGCGTCCTCGGCTTCGATCTCCACGATGTTGGGGCCGGCATGCTCGACCTTGACCGGGATCTCGACCTTCTCGCCCACGCGCACGGTCTTGGTCGTGGGGCCTTCGCCCTGGCGGGTGATGGTGAGCTTGACCGCGCCCCTATTGCCCGGCGTCGTCTCGGTCACCTTCACCTCGACCGGCTGCTCGCCGCCGACGAGACCGAAGCGTGGCGCCTTCAACACTTCGAGCCTGCGGTCGAATTCTCCGGGCTTGCCGGTGATCAGCGCGTGCACCGGCGCATCGAAGCCGAGCGCCGCGGCGCTTCCAGGCACGTCATGCACATCGCCATCGGTGAGCATGACCACGCCCGCCAGCCGGTCCGGCGGCACGTCGGCCAGCGCCTTGCCGAGGTCGGTGAACAGCATGGTGCCGTCGCGGTCGCCGTCGCCAGTGGTCGACGTGGAGTGCACCCAGCGCGTGTCGAGATTGGGAAAGTTCTTCAGCCGCTCCTCGAGCTCCTGGCGGATGGCTTCGGTGCGCTGGTCGCGGCCGGCGATGGTCTGGCTTTGGCTATCGTCGACGACCACCGCGACCACGTCGTTGAGCGGCTCGCGCTCCTCCTGCTTCAGCTGCGGATTGGCGATGGCGAGCAGCAGCAGCGCATAGCTCGCGGCCCGCAGCAGCGCGCCTCGTTGCGCGCGCCAGAGCAGCAGCGCCAACAGGATGACGCCAAGCCCGGCCAGCGCCCATAGAAGAGGCCAGGAAACGAGGGGGTTGAACTCGATCGACCAGCTCATGGCGTTCTATTGACCGAGGCGTTCGAGCAGAGCGGGAAGGTGCACCTGGTCGGCCTTGTAGTTGCCGGTCAGCGCATACATCACGAGATTGACGCCGGTGCGGAAGGCCATCTCCCGCTGCACCTCGCCCCCAGGCACGACGGGGTAGAGCGGCCGATTGGCGGAATCGAGGGCCCAGGCGCTGGCAAGATCGTTGGAGGTTATGACGAGCGCGCTCACCCCGTCGGTCTGGCGCGAGCGCTGGGATCGATCGGCATCGTTGTCGGGTTGGGCCTCGACCCAAAGCGTGCCGCCGTCCCAGCGGCCGGGAAAGCTCCGCATCAGGTAGAACGATTTGGTGAGCACGTGGTTCTCCGGCACGGGCTGGAGCGGCGGAATGTCGAGCTGGCCGATCAGGCGGCTCAAGCCCTGACTCTGAAACCCGGTGCCGGTCAGAGTGCTCTGCTGGTCGCGGGTGTCCAAGATGATGAAGCCGCCCTGCTTCATGAAGGCATCGACCTTGGCCAGCGTGGCGTCGGAGAGGGGATCGGCGTCTTCGCGCACCGGCCAATACAGGATTGGGAAGAAGGACAAATCGTCCTTGTCGATGTCGACACCCATGGGCTCGCCCGGTTCGAGCGCGGTCCGTGCCGCGAGCACTTTGCTCAAACCGGACAGTCCCATGCGGCTCGCTTCGTCGATCTGGGCGTCGCCGGTCGTGACATAAGCGAGGTGGGTCTTGAGCGAGGCCTTGAGCGCGAAGTCGTCGCCGCTCGTGGTGGCTTGGGGCGCTTGCGCTTGCGCCTGCGCCTGCGGCATGGGCAGCAGCGCGAACGCGAGCAGCATGGCGGCAGCGGCCGGACCGCGCCGCCTCCAGCCGAGGCCGGAGCTCAGCAGCAGAACGGCCAGAACGTCGACGGCGAACAGCGCGAGCACGGCGAGGTAGAGCCAAGGCTCGAGCGGCAGCGGCTGGCGCAGGACATAGCCGCTGATCTGGGCCGCGCCCTCCACCGGCTTGAGCGGCGTGAGCGCGGTCTTGGCGGTGATGAGGTTGAAGGCGCGCGCGGCGCCGGATGGCCCGTAATAGCCCGGCGGATGTTCCGGCCCAGGCATGGCGGTGTCGATGGCGTCGGGCGAAAGCGGCGTCGCACGCGCGGGCGGGGGCGTCAGCTGGCCATAGCCGTCGAGGGTCTGGATCGGGGGCAGGGCGCTGGCGGACGCAGCGCCCGTGTCGGCGGCAATGCTTGGCTCGGTCGCGGCAGCCCCCTCGTCGCCCGAGCCGACATCGACCTTGCTCGGACCCATATTGACGGCGCGGCGAAGCATCTCGACGAACAGGCCGGACAGCGGCAGGTTCGACCAATCCGAATTCGCGGTCAGATGGAACAGCACGATCCAGCCCTGGCCTTGGCGCAAGGCGGTGACGAGCGGCGTGCCGTCGGCCAGCCGCGCCCAAATCTGTGCGTCGGTGGCGATGGTGGGATCGGCGAGGACTTGCCGGTTGACTTTGACGTCGTCGGGCACCGCAAGCCCGCGGAACGGGCTCGACTCTTCGAACGCGGCGAGCGGCTGCGGCGTGCTCCATGAGAGCGAGCCGCCGAGCGAACGGCCGCCGCGGCGCAAGGCGACCGGGAGCAGCTCGTCGCCACCCTGTTCGAGGCGGGGACCGGCGAAGCGAATGAGCACGCCGCCGGATTGGAGCCAGGTTTCGAGCTCTTCCTCGGTGCCGGGAACCAGCTTGCCAATATCGGCGAGCACGATGGTCGAGACCTTGCCGTTGATGAGTTCACGCACGGCCATCGAGACATTGGCTTCAGCCGGCGTCACCACGTCGGCGTAAGGCGAGAGCGCGCGCTCGACATAATAGAGCGGGGAGAGCAGAGGCTGGGCGGCCTCGCGCGATGCGCCCGAGATGATGCCGACACGGTGCCACTCGGAGCGGGCGTCGAGCAGATGCACGGCGCCGGCGGAGCGCTCGCCGCCGATTTCCAGACGCGCGACCTGATTGCGGATTTCGAGGGGAAGATCGAATGGCGCGTTGGCTTCGCCTTTGCCCGGCGGCAGGGTGAAGGCAACCTCGCCCAGCGGTTCGCCGCGGCCGGTTACTGCCTTGACCACGCCTGAGCGCGGTCCCTCGGCCCCGCTCAGCACGCGGGCGACAAGGCCGCCACGCTCGCCGGAGGTCTGGTTGAGCGCAAGCGGCGCATCGTCCTGCTCGGGCCGGAGCATGACGATGCTGCCAGAGGCGCCGGCGAGCTTGGCCAGACCGTCGGTGAAGGCTTGCTTCTCGCCATAGTCGAGGCCATCGGAGAGCCACACCACGCTGTAATCCGTCTTGCCCCCAAGCTCGCGTGCAAGCGTCTCGGCCAGGGCCTTGCGGTCGGGGGCATAAGGATGGGGGACAAGCCCGGCGGCACGCTCGCGCGCCTGCTCGGCCGCGACCGGGCCGGTAAGGGGCTCGCCCGGCGCTGACGGCGCCAGCACCACGGCGCGGCCGTCGCTCGCGGCGCGGTCGATGGCGCCCTCGATCGCCTCGCGCCGCTCAGGCCAGTGAGCGGCCGAGGCCCAGCCATTGTCGACAACGAGGAGGAGGGGGCCAGTGCCGGCGAAGCTCCCCCGGTCGGGGTTGAGCACCGGGCGGGCAAGCGCAAACACGATCAAAGCGGCGAGCAGCATCCTCAGCGCGGTGAGCCACCAGGGACTGTGCGCGGGGGTCTCCTCGGTCGACTTCAGATCCTTGAGTAGGCGCGTCGGCGGGAACACCACGTGATGCGGGCTTGGCGGTGTGAGCCGCAACAGCCACCAGATCGCGGGCAGGGCCGCCAGGCCGAGCAGAATCCAGGGCTGGAGGAAGCCGATGGCGCCGAGACTCATCATGGGCGGCCGCCGGCCGCGGTCTCGCCAGGAGTCTGGGGCGCGGGCGCGCGATAGCGATAATCCCGTTCGAGGCCCGCAAGGCGATTGTGCACGGCAAGCACCACTTCCTCGGCCGGGCGATCGGTGTGGTGGACCACGAACGACCAGCTCAGGCGCCTCGCCATCGCGGCAAGCGCGGTGCGATGGCGGTTGAGCCGCTCCTGGTAGCGCTCGCGCAGGGTCTCGGCCCGGCCGGCGATGACGCGGTCCTTGCCCTCGCTCGAGGAGAACTCGGTGCGGCCTTCATAAGGCAGGGTCTCTTCGGCGGGATCGAGAATTTGCACCAGATGACCGCGCACGCCCTGGGACGCGATCGCCTCAAGCCGGGCGCTCGTCTCATCGATGGGCTCGAGAAAGTCGCTGAACAGCAGGCATTCGGAGAAGCGGCTCAATCTTGCCGGCGGCGGCAGGCTCGAGGCGTTGCCCGCATTCCTGACCAGAACCTCGGCGACGCGGCTGGTGGCGTTGCGGCCGGTGTAGGGCAGGCCGCCGAGGACGCCGACCCGCTCGCCGCCACGGGCCAGAAGCTCGGACAGAGCGAGCGACAGCACGATGGCGCGGCTGTCTTTGAGCGTCTTCGACAAATGCGAGCGAAACCGCATCGAGGGCGAGAGATCGACCCAAAGCCAGACGGTATGGGCCGCTTCCCATTCGCGTTCGCGCACGAAGAGATGGTCCGAACTGGCCGAGCGCCGCCAGTCGATGCCGCCTTGCGAGTCGTTGTGATCGAAATGCCGGAACTGCCAGAAGGTCTCGCCCGGGCCAGCGCGCCGCCGGCCATGGGTGCCGTGGGTTACGGTGTGGGCGACCCGCTGCGCCTCGACCAGAAGCGCAGGCATGCGTGCGGCCAGCTCATGGGCCTCGGGTTCCTCCGCCGGGAACGGCTGTAGCGCTTTCTCGTCGCGTTGGGCCAAGCTCTGATCACCCCAGCGGCTTGACGAGCTTCGCCACCAGATCGGTCATCTGTATGCCCTCGGCGCGGGCGGCAAAGGTTAACGCCATGCGGTGCTTGAGCACGGGCTCGGCCAGTTCGAGCACGTCGTCGACGGAAGGCGCGAGCCTGCCGTCGATCAGGGCCTTGGCGCGGACGGCCAGCATCAGCGCCTGGCTGGCGCGGGGACCGGGGCCCCAAGCGATCAGATCCTCGAGCTCCTGATTGATGCCGGTTCCGGGCCGGGCCGAGCGCACGAGTTTGAGGATCGCATCGACGACCTGATCGCCGACGGGCAGCTGGCGGACCAGGCGCTGCGCCATCATCAGCTCGTCGGCGGAGAGAATGGTCTTGAGGGTCCGGTCCTCGACGCCGGTGGTGGCGAACAGCATGCGCCGCTCCGCCGCCTCATCCGGGTAGGACACGTCGATTTGCAGCAGGAAGCGGTCGAGCTGAGCCTCGGGCAGGGGGTAGGTGCCTTCCTGCTCCAGCGGGTTCTGAGTGGCGAGCACGTGGAAGGGGCGCGGCACGTCGTGGCGGACGCCGGCCACGGTGACGTGGTGCTCCTGCATCGCCTGCAACAGTGCCGATTGCGTCTTTGGGCTGGCGCGGTTGATCTCGTCCGCCATTAGCAGCTGGGTGAAGACAGGGCCGTTGACGAAGCGGAAGCTCCGGCGCCCGGCGGCGCCTTCTTCCAGCACTTCCGAGCCGACGATGTCGGAGGGCATCAAATCGGGCGTGAATTGAATGCGCTTGTTCTGGAGCCCGAGCACGCCGCCAAGGGTTTCAACCAGGCTGGTCTTGGCCAAGCCAGGCACCCCGATCAGGAGGGCATGACCGCCGGACAGGAGCGTGATCAGCGCAAGCTCGATGACGCGATCCTGGCCGAAGATGACGGAGGCCGTGGCATCGCGCACCGCGTGAATCTTGGCGCCGATCTCCTCGATGCGGTCGATAAGCTGAATTTCCGTGGGAGCAGCTATGGTCATGGGTCGGATTTGGCTCGAATTGGGGTCGGGGATGGAGACTATGGCCCAAAGCCCTGGGGGGGACGAAACACTTTGAGCAGCAAATTGGTCACAATAGTGTTGGTTTGCCGGGACGGCGCGGCCCGCCAGTCCAACACCCTAGTTAGGAGGTTGCCGATAGCGGCTCAAGATGGGCAGGCAAGATAAAAGGGACCTCCTGGGGAAGGTTGACGAGGCTGGCGGCAAAGCTCGGCAAGCGCCGCGCCGCGCCCCCCAAGAATGCGGCGATGTCGGTCTCAAGATTGGCCGGGACGGGACCTGGTATTACCAGAATAGTCCGATCGGCCGGAAACCGCTGGTCAAGCTGTTCGCCTCGGTGCTCAGGCAGGAGGCGGATGGCCAATATTATCTGGTTACTCCGGCCGAGCGGGTTCTGATCAGGGTCGAAGATGCACCCTTTGTCGCGGTGGAGATGAATTCGGAGGACAGCGGCAGGGAGCAGCGGCTCAGCTTCCGCACCACTATCGACGAGGTCGTGCATGCCGGGCGGGATCATCCCTTGAGCTTTCGCGCCGAGCCGGATGGAAGCTTCACGCCCTTCGTCCTGATCCGTGAGGGCCTCAAGGCCCGCCTCGCCCGTTCGGTCTATTACGAGCTGGTCGCGGCCGCGACGAGCGAGGCGCGCGGGGGCAAGGACGAGCTCGGGGTCTGGAGTGGTGGGATTTTTTTCCCCTTTCCCGCGCCGCAAGAATCCGGCGAGGATTGAGGCCTTCCGGGCAAGCCCCGCTCGTATTGTCCACCCGCGCCCGCTATGGTGCGAACCCTAGCGCAAAGTCAGGTCTGGCTTCGGATGCTCCGCATCGCCCTTATCGACATCCTCATGTTCTCGCTGCCCTTTCTCGTCTATGGGGCCTATATGCTGGTGACCAGGCGGGTGGCGCCGTCGGAGCTGTGGCAGGACGCTCCGGTGCTTTGGCTCCTGGCGGCGGGGTTTGGACTTTTGCTGATCACCATGGCGACGTTGATCTCGTTTTCGGGAGGGCCGCCTGACGGGACCTATCATCCGTCCACCATCGAGGATGGGGTCATCAAGCCTGGCGTGATCGATTGATGGTCTGGCCCCAATGTCCAAGCTCGATCTAGAGGGCGCCCGCGAGGCGCCGTCGCTGGCGAGCGCGGAGTGGCTGACGCGGCCGGAGACGAAGGCCGTGTTCGCGGCGCTCGGCCGTGACGGGGCCGAGACCAGGGCCGTGGGCGGAGCGGTGCGCGACGCGCTGCTCGGGCGCGCCTTCACCGAGATCGACCTTGCGACCACGGCCCTGCCGGAACAAGTCTTGGCGCTGGCCGAGCGGGCTGGGCTGAAGGCGGTGCCGACAGGGATCGAGCACGGGACCGTCACGCTCGTCGCCGGCAAGGTCCCGTTCGAGGTGACCACGCTCAGGCGCGACGTCGAGACCTTCGGCCGCCATGCCAAAATCGCCTACACCAAATCGTGGGAGGAGGACGCAAGGCGGCGCGATTTCACCCTCAATGCCCTCTACGCCAGTCAAGACGGCCAGGTGTTCGACCCTCTCGGCGGGTTTGCCGACCTGGCCGCGGGCCGCGTGCGCTTCATCGGCGCGGCCGAGGACAGGATCAAGGAAGATTTCCTCCGCATCCTGCGCTTCTTCCGCTTCCACGCTTATTACGGCAAAGGCGAGATGGACCAAGCCGGACTCCACGCCTCGGTCAAATTGCGCGCCGGCCTGGAAAAATTGTCGGCGGAACGCGTTGGCGGCGAGCTGAAGCGCATCCTGACCGCGCCCGGGGCCCTGGGCGCCATCGAGGCGCTCTACGATTATGGGCTGCTCACCGAGCTTCTCGGTGGTGTGCCGCGGCTCGGCCGGTTCGAGCGGCTGATCGCGGTCGAGGACGCCAATGGCATGGCGGCCAGTGCCGCGCTCAGGCTGGCCGCGCTTGCGGTCTTCGTCACCGAGGATGTGGAGCGCCTCGCCCGGCGCTTGCGGCTGTCCAACGCCGAGCAAGACGTGCTCGCCCTTGGCACGGCCGAGGCCATGGGGCCGGCGCTGCCGGAAGAGGCGGCGGCCAAGGAGAGGCTCTATCGGCTCGGGCCGGCGGACTATCGGGCTTTCGTCCTGCTCGCCTTCGCCGGTGCCGACGCCTCGCCGGACGACCAGGCCTGGCGGCGCGCGCTCTCATTGCCGGATCGGTGGCAGGCGCCCCGCTTCCCGTTGGGCGGGCACGATGTGATGGCGCTCGGCGAGATCGAGGGTCCAGACATCGGCGCGGCGCTCAAGCGTCTGGAGCAAGATTGGATCGAGAGCGGGTTCGGCCTCGATCGGGAGCAGCTTCTCGTCAAGGCGCGCACGCTCATGGCCGCGCGCGATTAATCCGGCATCAAGCGTCCAGCCGCTCGATCAGGGCCATCGCCGCGTGGGGCGCGCGCAGCTTTCCGGCATGGATGAAATAGACGAACACGTCGCGCGGGCAGGCCTCGGTCTGGCCCTCGGCCGTGACGCGCGGAAGGTCGCCGGGCTCGCTGCCATCTGCCCACGCCCGCGCGCGGCGCGCCCAGGCATCAAGCTCGGACGCGGGATAGCCGGTGTCGATCGCGTCGTGCCCGCGCTGGAGCCGCGCATAGACGAAGTCGCTACTCAGATCGGCGAAGGACGGCTCGTTTTCGGAGAACACGATTGCCACTTGGAATTGACGCAGAAGGTCCACGAAAGTCCGATCGCGAAAGCTCCCATGGCGGATTTCGACGGCGTGGCGCAGGGGAAGGCCATCGAGCTCCCGCGGCAGCAGCTCGAGAAACTTGCCGAAATCCGTCTCGTCGAAGGGCTTGTTGTAAGGGAATTGCCAGACCAACGGCCCCAAACGAGGCCCAAGCTCGATCAGCCCGGAGTCGAAGAACCGCTCAAGGAAATCGCCGCTCTCGGCGAGCATGTGGCGATGAGTGACGAGACGCGGTCCCTTGACCGAGAACACGAAGCCTTCCGGCGTCGCCGCGGCCCATTTGCGGTAACTCCCGGGGGTTTGCAGACGATAGAAGGTGGCGTTGATCTCGATCGAGGTCAGGTGGGAGCTCGCATAAGCGAGTTCCTTGGCCTGGGTCACGCCCTTGGGATAGAAGGTTCCGCGCCAGGGCGGATAGGTCCAGCCGCCGACACCGACGCGGACGCTGCCGGACGACGAATTGGGGTCGGGCTCGTGCTTCGACGGGGCCATGGCGAGCAGATTAGCGCCGTAGGGCCCGCCACAAAAGCAAAGAGCCGCACCCGAAGGTGCGGCTCTGATCACGCCAAACGCAACTGGGACTGACTTAGAAGTCCATACCGCCCATGCCGCCCATGCCGCCGCCGGGCATGGCGGGCATCGACTGCTTCTTCGGCAGCTCGGCAATCATGGCCTCGGTGGTGATCAGGAGGCCGGCGATGGATGCCGCGTCCTGCAACGCCGTGCGCACGACCTTGGCCGGATCGATCACGCCCTGCTTGACGAGATCGCCATATTCACCGCTCGCGGCGTTGTAGCCGAAGGCGTAATTCTCCTTGTCCAGGATCTTGCCCACGACCACGGCGCCGTCCTCGCCCGCATTCTCGGCGATCTGGCGCGCCGGTGCCTGGAGAGCGCGGCGGACGATGTTGATGCCGACCTGCTGGTCCTCATTGCGGGGCTTCAGCTTGTCGAGGGTGGCGCGGGTGCGGAGCAGCGCCACGCCGCCACCAGGCAGGATGCCCTCCTCGACCGCGGCACGGGTCGCGTTCAGGGCGTCGTCGACGCGGTCCTTACGCTCCTTGACCTCCATCTCGGTGATGCCGCCAACCCTGATCACGGCGACGCCGCCGGACAGTTTGGCCAGCCGCTCTTGCAGCTTCTCGCGGTCATAGTCGGAGGTGGAGTCCTCGATCTGCTGCTTGATCTGGGCGACCCGGCCCTGGATTTCGGCCTTCTTGCCGACGCCATCGATGATGGTCGTGTCATCCTTGGTGATGACCACCTTCTTGGCGCGGCCGAGCATGTCGAGGGTGACATTCTCGAGTTTGATGCCGACGTCCTCGGAAACGACCTGGCCGCCGGTCAGGACGGCAATGTCCTGGAGGCTGGCCTTGCGCCGATCGCCGAAGCCCGGCGCCTTCACCGCGGCGACCTTCAAGCCGCCACGCAGCTTGTTGACCACGAGCGTCGCGAGCGCCTCGCCCTCGACGTCCTCGGCGATGATCAGGATCGGCTTGCCGGTCTGAACGATCGCTTCGAGCACCGGAAGCAGCGACTGCAGGTTGGAAAGCTTGTTCTCGTTCAAGAGGATGTAGGGATCCTCGAGCTCGACCCGCATCTTGTCGGGATCGGTGATGAAATAGGGAGAGAGGTAGCCGCGGTCGAACTGCATGCCCTCGACCACTTCGAGCTCGGTTTCGAGCGACCTGGCCTCCTCGACCGTAATCACGCCGTCATTGCCGACCTTCTGCATCGCCTTGGCGATCATGGCGCCGATCTCGGGGTCGCCATTGGCGGAAATGGTGCCGACCTGACTGATCTCCTCGCTCGAGGTGACCTTCTTCGACTTGGCCTTCAACTCGCCAATAACGGCGGCAACGGCGAGGTCGACGCCGCGCTTCAGATCCATGGGGTTGGCGCCGGCGACGACGGATTTCAAACCCTCCTTGACGATCGCCTGGGCGAGAACCGTGGCGGTGGTGGTGCCGTCGCCAGCGGTGTCGGAGGTTTTGGAAGCGACTTCGCGCACCATCTGTGCGCCCATATTCTCGAACTTGTCCTCAAGCTCGATGTCCTTGGCGACAGTCACGCCGTCCTTGGTGATCCGGGGCGCGCCAAACGACTTCTCGAGCACGACGTTGCGGCCCTTGGGACCGAGCGTCACCCTGACCGCGTTGGCCAAGACGTCGATGCCGTGCATCATGCGCTCGCGCGCCTGCTGGGAAAATTTTATTTCTTTAGCAGCCATGATTTTTCTCCAATTGCTTTGGCCCCTAGACTAAGCGGCCTTCTTCTTGGCGACGGCGCCTTCAAGCACGCCGAGGATGTCGCTCTCTTTCATGATCAGGAGCTCGGCTCCGTCGATCTTGACCTCGGTTCCCGACCATTTGCCGAACAGCACCCGGTCACCGGGCTTCACGTCCAGCGGCTGAACCTTGCCCTTCTCGTCGAGGGCGCCTGGGCCGACGGCGACGATCTCGCCCTGCTGCGGCTTCTCCTTGGCGGTGTCGGGGATGATGATGCCACCCTTGGTCCGGTCGTCTTCCTCGATGCGCCTGACGACGACGCGATCGTGCAACGGACGAAACTTCATGTTGAACTCCTCCTAGTTCGATGCGCTTTCAGCTGAAGGGGAGCCCCGTAGGCACGTCCCCGCAGCTATGTAGACGTCGTTGCTAGCACTTTCAAGCTGTGAGTGCCAAACAATTAGCACAATCCGACTTGTGCTGCTAGGGCGCTGATTTAGCTCGTTAATCCATATGGACGCGACTCGCTGCCGTGGCTAATCTGGAGAGGTAAAAACAAGACCAGCAGGGTTCACCCATGACCGACACTGCCTTGCTTCGCCAGCTTGAGGGTTGCTCGCTGACCACGGCGGAAATCCTCTACCACCTTCCCGATCATCCAAGCCTGCTGCAAAGCTACATCTGGCAGGACTACGATTTGGCGCCGCGGTTCCCCAAGCTCACCGACTTTCTCGAGTTCTGGGCGACCAATCTCGAGGGTCCGCTCTACCGCGTGCGCGTGGCCCATCGCCGCTTGATCGCGCCGCAAGAGTTTTGCTTCGTGCAAGGCGAGCTGAGGCTGCATTGACGGCCGGCGCTTGAAGATTGCCTGCGCGGTCGCCAACGCCGCCGTCTCATGGCAAGCTGCCATAAGCAGTCCCAGCCAATGAGAGGGCTCGCATGTTCCGGTGGTTGACGGTGTTTTTGTTTGGCGGCGTGCTTGGCGCCGCGTTCGGGGTGGCGCTCGGCTTCTTCCTGTTTCCTTACGTGTTTCCGCCACCGGAGGCGATGGACCAGCTCACGCCAGCGGAGCAGACCAAGCTCGTGGCCAAGGGCAGCTTCATTCAGGCCAATCCCAACGACCCCATCCATACCGGCAAGGGCGCGGTCAGCGTTTATGCCGGCACGGTGTTTCTGCATGACGATTTCGAGGTCGGTCCGGGGCCGGACTTTCACGTTTATCTCGTGCCCAGAGCGGACATCCGCTCGGCCGATGAGGTGTCCAACACCATGTATGTGGATCTCGGCCGCCTGCGCGCGTTCAAGGGCAGTCAGAAATATGCGGTGCCCGCCGGCGTCGACCTCAGCAAATTTCCGAGCGTGGTGATTTGGTGCCAGCAATTCTCGGTGCTGATCTCGCCCGCCGATTTGACCTTCGAGCCGGGCGCTTAGGACGCCGCCCGCTCGGTCCCCGCGTCAGCGCTGGGTGTGATGCCCGAAATCATATTCGTAGATATGGGCGCGCTCTTGCACGAGCACCGGCTTCAGCGAGCGGAAGGCGTTCGGGTAGAGGTAGAACGGAACGCGCGGGAACAGGTGATGCACCAGATGGAAGTTCTGGAACATATAGAGCCAGTTCGCGATCGGCTCGATGATCTTGCCCCTGAGCCAGAACACATTGGTGTCGCGGTAGCGCTCGCGCGCCTCGTGCGGCATGTGGGTGAGATAGGCGAAGAAGTAGATGATGACCGCCGAGGCCAGGATATGCGGCACGATCCAGAGCGCCAGCACCTCGCGCCACCAGCCGAACACCGACAGCCCCAAGGCGATGGCGTAGAGCGTCAGATACGTGATCGCGATGTGAATCGTGAGCGGCCGCATGCCAGGAATGTGGGCGTGGAAGGCGATGTGCTTCCAGAAATATTGCTGGTACCAGAACACGATGGTGAGGCAGCGGAACAGCACGAGGAAGGGGTTCTTCACCGCCACCCAGTGATCCGGGTCGAGGTCCGGGTTGTTGGTGTTGCGGTGATGGGCGAGATGCATGAAGCGGAAGGCCTTGTATTCATGCAGCAGGATGATGCCGCAGGCATGGCCGACGAGATGGTTCATCCAGAGCCATTTCGATTCCTTGCCGGCGATGTTGCCGTGGCAAGCCTCGTGCAGCGGCGTCTGATCGGCATAGAGGATCAGGGTGTTGAGGATCAGCCCCAGCCAAAGCGGGATGATGTGCAGGGCGCCCAGAGTGGTGACCAGGGTGAAAGCGGCGATGATGCCGAGCGCCAGAAGCACCGTCGGCCACGCAACCATGCCGAGATAGGGTTTGACCAGGCCGAGCGCCCGGCGGTCGGCTGGGGCGTTCGGCAGATCGCGCGGGGGGTCGGCCGCGGCGCTTTCGAAAGTGACGGTGCTCATTGTCTGAGTCCCTTAATCTTGCACCTTACAAACACACTTCGCCTCCGCCGGACAGGCGCAGACCCTATCGGACTCATCCCCTGGATCCCTTAATTTTGCGCTGTCGGCGCCCGCGGTTCAAGCCGCAATGTCGGTCGAATTGCGACCTAGTTGCCGCAGGGGTAAACACCCCGTCAAACCCCGGGGGCTGAACTGATGGTTCCGCTGCGGGCGAGGGGGGCAAGTTGGCCGAAAAATGCGGGTCCAAGCCGCAAAAAAGGCCCGCCGATCCGGTTGAAGCCGGCCCGACAGGCCTGAATTTCGCGTCGCCTTAACCGCTACCGGCAGAAATAGGGCAGACCGTCATAGCCGGTGAAATAGCCGGAGCGGGCATCGAAGCTCCGGTAGCGCTGGGCGCAATAGCTGTACCACTCGGGCGACCACGGCGGCGGCCCATAGGCGACCGGGGCATAGATCACCGGCGGCGGCGGCGGTATGTAAACCGGGGGCGGGCCGACATAGACCGGGCCGGCGATGGCGCTGCCGATGACGGCGCCCACGCCGAGGCCGATCAGCCCGGCGCCCACATAACCCGGTCCGCCCCAGCCACGCCCGGCTTCGGCCGTCGACGGCAGGGAGAGTGCGGTCAGACCCAGCAATGCGGCGACCGCGAAAGCCTTGAAGACTATCCTCGTCATCTCGTTTCGTCCTTGGCTAAGCGCCCACGATTTTGCGGGCGCGACCGATGCGTCAGGGGGGTTGCGCAAGCGATGTAATCGCCCCTTTACGGCAAAATAGGGCCAGCACAGTGAATCGCGGGTTAAGCATCCCGCGGTTCATTCGGGCGCGGGCCGCGCATCAATTGGCGGTGGAGGCTGGGCCAGAAAAAACCGCCGGACCCTGAGGCCCGGCGGTCGGTCAATCGTGAAGTTCGTGCTGGCTCTAGGCGAGCTGGACGTTCGCAGCCTGCTTACCGCGTCCGCGACGGTCGTCCTCGATCTCGAACGAGACCTTGTCGCCTTCAT
>Ga0307379_10004509_pt1 | contig 19850 bp, 18 predicted proteins | sample UN2MG_FD_202237 | JGI IMG/M metagenome (GOLD analysis project Ga0307379, IMG submission 202237) | Soil microbial communities from Risofladan, Vaasa, Finland - UN-2 | ecosystem: Environmental > Terrestrial > Soil > Coastal area > Acid sulfate soil | place: Finland: Risofladan, Vaasa | collected... | reverse complement strand
TTCTCGCTGCCCGTCCACCTGGGGCCAGCCTTCCGCCTGCCTGTTCTCGGCGGCAAAGGCCGCCTCGCGACCATCTGACATCTCAACTGTGTCGGCGTAAAGGTGGTTTCATCGCCGCTTGACAATCACAGGTACCTCCGAGTTGTTCCCCTTGGCCTTGGAGATGGACGGGTTCGATCTGGGCAAAGGCAGCGAACAGTCGCAGCGAACCGCGTTTGGCAAACAGTTGGGGAAGCAGCGCGATCGGGTGATCGGTGACTACAGGGTCGTGCTGGCGGGCAAAGCCAAACGCGCCAACCGCTGGCAGCTCGTGCCCATAGGCGGGCCCAGGCCGCCGCGCCCCTGCGCGCCCCGCACGCGCGCCCTGGGCGCGACGGGCGCCGCCCTGGTGGTGGAGTGGCTCCAGAGCAAATCCTCACTACGTAGTGAGGAATCATAGGTCATGGCAGCCGCGCGCGGTCACAGAATTCCTCACACCTGTTGCCCTCCGCGGTGGACGTCTTGTGCTCTCGCAGTCATCCCTGTGCCTCCCTCGTTCCGATCCCTGCCGCCTCGGCCGTTTCGTCGTAATCGCTCATTCGCTCCATGGGGCCACCCCCTCCCTCCGCTGCGTCTGCCCAGGCGCGGAGACAAACCGCCGCTGCTTTCGTCTCTTCGTGCATCTGCTGGAAGATCGGGATCGGTGGGACGCCTATGCTCTCCCCCCACTTGACTGCTCCCTCTCTCTCCTTTGCCGCCTGCCGACAGGCCTCTGCGAACAGCTTGATTCGATCGTGGAGTGATGCCCGCAAGTCGAGTGTCCCCGCCGCGATCCACCCCGCCCACCGTATCCGCTTCCCGTCCTCCAGGGCCGCCCGGAAGTCATCGACTACGGCAGCGCCTAGGATCGTCAGTTTGACGCGCAGGCCATGCCTGTAGGCACTGGCTACCAGTCCAGCCCGTTGCAGCTTGTGGATCGCCCGCCGCGTCGCGCTCTGCTCCGAGTGTGAGCCGACCGTCCATTCCCCTTGCCTGCCATCGCGCCAGCCCCGTCGCTGCTGTGTGTCACCGGCAATATCCATTGCCCTCGCCATGTGGTAGCTATCCCGTGTCTCTGCCGGCGATGCTCCCAGCAACACCCTGCGCTCCCTGGCGCCCAAACGCAGACCCGACAGCGCCCGCAGTTCGGCCACCCCGACGCGGCACACGCAGCAGGGCGCCCGCAATCCAGACCTCGCCGCGTTCACCCACGCCTCTGGGCCCACGTCAGGTCCCTCGGCCTCGACCCTCAGCAGGGGCGCGACGACCTCGACGACGTCGCATGGCCCGCCCTCGGCACACTCCACCCGCACCAAAGGTTGCAATTGCCCGCCGGTTAGACTTTGCAACGTCTCGTGCTCAGCCGTCGCCGTCATCCCTCTGCCTCCCTTGTCCCGAGCCAGGCCGTCCGCGCGCGCGGAGCCTACAGCTTGTGCCAACTTGGCACAAGCTATCTGCCCAGGCCGCCCTCGCGCGCGGAAACCCCTTGCCCACCAAGGTGGCGATTTCGCCACCTTGAACCTAGGCCGCCCTCGCGCGCGCGCGAAGGATGTCCCGACCTGTCCCACTTCCGCGGCGTCCTGAGCGCGCTCCTGAGCACGCCCCGGCCCGGTTTTGCCCGTGGCTAGGCGGGACAAGCGCCACCGCGAGGCTGCTCGACGCGCGTCCCCGGCTGCTCGAACCCTGCTCCAGACCCGTTCGGCAACGTCATATTTGGCGTGGCTTTGCTCAGTCACGGGCACCCTCCGCGCGCGGGCCGAACCCATGTGTGCATTATACCAGAAGAAGCGGTTGGTGACTAGGTGGTAACTGGTGGCGCCTGTGACCATCAAGGCGGTCTGGCGTCTGTCTCCTGCCAATCGGGCCCATCCTTTACCGCCATTCCCGTCCCGTTCCGCGCTAAGCCCCTCTCGGCTTGGATGGCCTGCCTTGCCTTTTCTTTGCGGCGCATGCGCGCTGACGGGCAGCGTCACCACAGATGGGGTCGCAGTGAAGTGATCTGCCAGTGTTCCGTGCTTAGCGCTGTCTGCAGTTCCTTCGCCCCCTGGCTCAGCCCGGCCTTGCGCACCGCTGTTAGTCCCGGTCAGCCCGAAGCTTGGCGCGTCCAAGCGGACACCCGGCGCTGGCGTCTGGCGGACAGTGGCCTGAAGGATCTCGTGTTCCCCGCCCGGCATCACGACCGTGATCGGGATCGGCGCCGCCGCGCTCTGCGCCAGCTGCTGCTGGAGCGCGCGGGTCGCACCTTCGCATTCAGACAATCACGGCGGTTCGGCATCCCACTACCTCGGAAGGCAAGAGGCGGACTTCGCATTGCTCATCGCCAAGGGGCTGCGAAGCCCGCCTCGCCCTCACTAACGTCAGCGGGACTTCAGGACTTGGATTCGCCGGCCATTCCAGCGCGGCCTTGCTGGGCTGTAGACTACTAGACGCTGAACAGCTCTGACTACTATGCTACATTTGGTGGATGCGTCCCTCCTGCCGCATCCCCCTCTCCTGGAAGCCACGCAGCACGAGGTCCACTTCGGAAGCGTCGCGCTTGGGAATCGTGGGGGCAACCAGCGACGAAGTCACTTGCAGGCTTTTTCCAGCCTCTCCAGAAGCCCTGGATGAGACTTCCTTATCCGCTCCAGTCGCTTCCTCTTCGCCTCATAGTCCGTGGGCCAGAGTTGCCGCAGAGAATTCCCCTTCTTTCCCGATATGCGATACCCGCTTCGGAGTGCCGATGCGTAATCTCGTACAAGCTCAGCATTAGCAGGTGCGAGACTGAAGCGGTCAATCAGGCTGTCAATGGCCCCGGTCACTCGACCAGCGATTTCCTTCTGTAGCACGGCCTCTTCAACGGATGCCGCTTCGGCGGGAAGTTCGTCAGGGTCCAGGGAGTCGACCGACGACGCCTCAACGTCGGAGGTACGAAGGGCTCTGTGCACGTACCTGCCGTTCCGCTTCCTTGTTGCTTCCTCCGGGGCTTCGCCCGCGTAGGCCGACCGAAGCCTAGCCCGGACGCAGGCTCGAAGCTTCTCTAGCCCGACCGTGGGCAGTTCGGGAACTAGGGCGAAAAATCCACCAGGCCGGCTCATCCGGCTCCGATGAGCGTAGTGTGCGTCCTGCACGTCTTGGTGGGAATTCTGTACGGCTTCCCAAAGGGCGATCAGATCAAGCTCGCGGCCAATGCGTTCGCGATACTCGCGCAGCCCGCGCTCGAGGGCCTTGTCGGGCAACCCAAAAAAAGCGGAGCGCAGCCTCGAACTCGGGGCGATGTGGGTCGCCGACTTCAACGGCCCGATCCACTTTCGCTCGACCGTGCGCCGCGAATACGCCCGACAACTGATCGCCCAGCTGGAGAATGGCGTCCTGACACCGCTCCAAGAGACGCGAAGCGACGGATTCGAAGCCCCCTACGGCGTTTGCTCCTAGCGACTCCCGAATAAGCCTGCGCGCAACGGAGAGATCGTTAATCTCCTCGTTGAAGAGACAGAGCAGGTCCCAAAAGAAGCCGCGCCATTCGACGATCTCGGCAAATGAAATCTCCTTGTCAGCGGACGGCACCATGTCCGTGCTGAGACGCTCGGCCAACCTCGCGATGTAGAGGAGACCGCAGAGGACCTGCTTGCCCTTTTCTACCGGATTCTCAGTTAAGAACATTCGCTTGTCCGATTTGCCTGGGTCAGGCGCTCTAGAGGTTGGGGGGAGCGGAGTTTGACACCGCTTATCTTAGCCTTTCTTGAGCGAGTAGTCCAGATGGGGAGGGAGATTCTAGCTATGTGCCAACTGCTTGGGCCGAGTCAAGTCGCGAAGCTCCTGGACGTTCACCCGGCAACCGTCCGCCGCTGGGCGGTTGAGGGGAAACTGACCGGTGAGCGCGCTGGATGGGGGCGCGTGTTCGCACGCGAAGAGGTCCAAAGGTTCGCGGAGGAGCGTCGTCGGAAACGGCACGATCCGAACGTCAATCGGCGGGCGGAGCTGAGCGAATGACCATGCCCGCTAAACCGCTGAGGCCGGCCGGTGTTAGCGGATCTCATCCTGTCGACCTTCATCAGTGCGGCCTGAGCGACGAGACCATGGGCGCTACGGGATTCTGCGCTCTCCCCCGGATACGCGGTCGCCGCCTTCGGAGGCGGACATGTCGAATGACCTGGAGGAGCATCGCGGGCCGGATCATCCCGGGTTGTTTCACAAGGGAATGCAGAGGCCAGGGCTTCTGCCGCAAGCGGAGCAGCCTGCCGTTTCCTGCGGCGGCGCTGAGCCCGCGCCTGCGGGGCGGCGTGAGATCGCACTGCCCCATAAACTGATAGACGCGCAGGTGTGGCGCGCCAGCGACGGCGCGATTCTGATTGCGCCAGCGGCGATGGCGAGCGGATAGCAAGCGCGGCGCGAAATCAGACAGGGGTGAACAGGTGCCACAAAAAGAGGCGCTCGCTGGTGAGACAGCGAGCGCGCGAGAGGCAACAGGTGCGACGCCCCATGCTAACACACCTGCGCCCGCAGGTCAACGGCGCGCAGGTGACGACCGCGAGTCATGGGCGGGCTTGGTGGCCGTGCACTACCTGGCGCTTCGCCTCCAGCCCGTTCCCGCCGACCCCGCGAGCAAGCACCCGCTGGTCGAGTGGGGCCGATTCAACAACGGCGACCGCGTGACGCCCGCCGACCTTGAGCGGTGGCGACCGGTCTTCCTGCGCGCGGGCGGCGTGGGGGCGGTGTGCGGCCACGGCCATGCGGTAGCGGACCTGGACCGCGAGCACTCGCACTTCGACCAGGCAGCGGCCTTCTTCGACGCCCTAGGCGGGCCGGCGGTGATGACCCCGAGCGGCGGGTTTCACTTCGGTTTTCGGACCGACCAAGAAACCGCGACGCGGCGGGTGGCGGGGGTGGAAATCAAAGCGCGCGGTGGTTTCGTGATGCTGCCGCCGACGCCCGGCTATCGGTGGCAGCGCTTCCCCAACGCGCCCTTGGCCGATTGGCCACGGCTGCCCGACCTGGCGACCGCGCCCTGGGCGACCACCACCAGGGCGGAGCTGGTGGCCGCCGGCGCCGACGACGACCTCGCCGGCTACCTCGCGCTGTTACCTGACCTGCGCATGAACGGCGCGACGGGGCGCGCGCCGTGCCCCTTCCACCGTGACGAGAAACCAAGCTTCACACTGGCGCGACGCGGCGGGCGGTGGCGGTGGCGGTGCTGGGCCGACGACTGCCCGGGCTCTGCCCGCAGCTACCGGGGCAAGATCTACCATTGCGGCGACCTGACTGACTTGCGACGGCTGCTGCGCCGCCAGGAACGCCACCAGCGGGGCGACGCCGCGCGCCGACATGCGAGCGCCTGGGATGACTACTTGCGGGGAATCGAAGCCGCGACGGACCTGCCAACCGACGTGATAGAAACCCTGCGCGCGGTCGCCAAGGTTGGGCGCGACCGGGACCTGGACCCGACCCGTCCGATGGATGTGAGTTATCGCGTCCTACGGGCGCACCTGGGCGGTCGTCACCGACTGCTTGAGGTCCGCGAGCGCATGCTGGCGCTTGAGCGATGCGCCGCCGCCGACGTCGAAATCGGCCTGCCGCGGAAACACCCGAGCGGCCCGCGCACCACGCAGATCGCGCTGCGCGCAGGGACATATGTTCCCTGGTGCAGGGGCATACGTTCCGGGTCCAGGGGTTAGAGGAGAGCGGGGGGTAGCAGGTGGCGGGCGCGACCGACAAACAAACAGACAGAGCTGGCTGCGTCAGAGCGCCGCCGGCTGCAAGAACCGCCCGAAATCCGATTCGGTGCGCCGTTTTTGCGACGAGGAAAGGGGCTGGGTATGGCTGACTTCGAGAAGGGTGTGATGGGCGAGGTTGTGCGCGTGGAGCGCAACGTTTTCAAGGGCAGGGATTACGTGAGCGCGCGCATATGGGTGCCTAGCAGAGATGACGCCGCGGTGATGATCCCGACGCCCAAGGGTTTGACCCTGGCGCCCGAGCTGGCGGCGGAGGTCGCGCGGGAGATGCTGCGGCTGGCCGAGGAGCTGGCGGCGGCGGGGGCAGGCAGATGACGCTGTGCCGGCCGCGCCGCAGCCGGGGAGCATGAGGCCAGTGGTCTTCACCGCCCACGACCTAAGCGAGGTGTGAACATGTCGAGCAGTGTCAAACTGGAGCGGACGACCTTTCAGGTCAGCCGCGCGACGGAGTACTTCACCGAGAAGGAGCTGCAACGCCAGATCGGGAGGGGGAAGGCGTGGTGGCCAGCCGCGCTCCTCAAAGAACTGGTGGACAACGGCTTGGACGCTTGCGAGGTGGGGAACATCGCCCCGGAGATCGAGGTGGAGGTCGGCGACGACTTCTTCACCGTGCGGGACAACGGGCCGGGGCTGGCGGCGGCGGTGATCGAGGGTTCTCTGGACTTTCTCCAGCGGGTAAGTGATAAGGTTCTCTACGTGAGTCCGACGCGGGGCCAGCTCGGCAACGCTCTCAAAGTGCTGTGGGCGGCGCCCTACGTGGCCCACGGGGCGGGGGAGGTGGTGATCGAGGCGGGCGGCCAGCGTCACACCGTCGAGGTGGGCCTGGACGAGGTGGCCCAGCGGCCCGAGGTGAGGCACGGCGTCGTGGATGACGCTTCGGTAAAAAACGGGACTTCTGTGCGGGTGACCTGGCCGGGTTCAGGTTGTTGCTCAATGGGGGAGGCCGAGGATGACGATTTTTACGAGAATCCCCCGACGGCGCGGGAGCTGGTGGAGGGTTACGCTGCCTTCAACCCCCACGCGACCTTCCGATTCAGCAAGCTGACATTCGAGGCGACCGACCCCGATTTTTACAAGTGGCGGGCGAACGAACCCACGTCGGCCCACTGGTACACCCCAGAGACGCTGCGGAGCCTGATCGCCGGCTACATCGCGAGGGAGCGCGAGGGGGCCCGGGCGCGGACGGTGCGCGAGTTCGTGGCGGAGTTCAGGGGCCTGTCCTCGACGGTGAAGCAAAAGCAGGTGACGGAGGGGTTCTCGCGGACGCGCCTGGCGGACCTGGTGGAGGACGGCCGATTTGACGAGGGCGCGGTGGGGCAGCTCCTGGCCAGAATGCAGGAGCTATCGAGGCCGGTGAAGCCGGCCGCGCTGGGGGTGATCGGTCAGAAACACCTGGCGGCCTGGATGGTGGCTCATGCCGGCGTCGCGCTCGACAGCGTCGAGTACGGGAAAAAACAGGGTGAGCAGGACGGGTTACCATTCGTGATCGAGTTCGCCGTCGGGGTGCGGCAAGACGACAACGCAGGCCGGCGCGTCTTGTGCGGGCTGAACTGGGCGCCGGCGCTGGGAACGCCGGTGGCGGAGCTGACCAGCCTACTCCAGGAGGCGCGCGTTGACCCCCATGACCCGGTGACGATGGTGCTGCACATAGCGCGGCCCCGGTTCGAGTTCACCGACCACGGGAAGGGGAAGGTGGCGTTATGACGGACAGCATGGCGGCTGCCCTGGCGTCGGTGGTGCGCGCGAAGACCAAGAAATGGAGGAAAGCGAAGCGCCGGGAGGACCGGATTTCCTCCTGGGGCCTCGGGCGGATGCGGACCGCATCCTACCGCACGACCATTCGTGACGTGGCCTTCAAGGTCATGGAGGATGCCTACCAGAAGGCCTCGGGCGGCGGCCGCTATCCTGCGAACGCCCGCCAGATCTACTATGCGGCTCGGCCGGCGATACTGGCGGAGGCGGATGCTGACAGCCTGGACTCCCAGTACTTCACGCAAGAGCTTCTGAAGTCGTACCTGGAACAGCGGCGACCTGGCTGGGACGTCATCTACGACGCCCGTGGGCACTTCACAGAACCTCACAGGAAAGGGCGAGATCGGCAGCCTCCGGTGGGCCTGGGGGGCGCCGAGGTGCGCGCCTACGTGAGCCGGTTCACTGCGGATTCGGTGAAAGAGACGCCGATCCTGCGCAGCCCGCAGATGGTCACAACCGTGGGGCCGGGCCTGCGCTTTGGCGGCGTGCTGTTCATCGAGAAGGAAGGCTTCGACCCCATCCTCGAGGCGGCCAGCATCGCCGACCGCTACGATCTGGCGGTCGCCTCCACCAAGGGCATGCCGGTGAGCGCGGCGTGCGACGTGCTGGGCGAGATGCAGTTGCCGGTCTACGTGGTGAGGGACTTCGACAAGAGCGGATTCTCCATCGCCTCGGTGCTGCGCCGGGGGACCCGAGGCAGCCACAAGCGGCCAGCTAACGTCATCGACCTGGGGCTGCGGCTGGCCGATATCGAGGGGCTGGAGCGGGAGCCAGTCAGCTACCCGCAGCGGAGCAACCCGCGCGACAACCTGCGACGGAACGGCGCCACCCCGGAGGAGATCGCGGTGCTGGTGCAGAGGGACAACTACAGGGGCCATGGAGGCGAGCGAGTCGAGCTGAACGCGATGACCTCAGACCAGTTCATCGGGTGGCTGGAAAGCAAACTCGAGGAGCACGGCGTGGCGAAGATCATCCCCAATGGCAAGGTCCTGCGTTCAGCTTACCGCCGGGCGCTGTTTCTCCAGAAGCTGGACGCCGCGCAGATGCAGTTCGCCCAGGAGATCGAGCACGATGGCGTGGTGGCGCCGAAGAACCTGCTGAGCGGGGTAAAGCGACTGCTCGCAGAGAGGCCGGAGATGAGCTGGGATGAAGCCGTGTGGCGGGCGGCGCATGATGACCTGGAGAACGCCGGTGAGTGACCGCGTGCGGCCAGGTGAGGGAGCCAGTCTGCGGGAGTCCGGTGCGGACGGCGCGACGAGACTCACCTTCACTGCAGACACCCCTGTGCGCGGTTCTTCTGCTCCGGGCGGCACTGAAGCGCCCGTGTCGCGCCCGCGGGAGAGGCTGGCACTATGACGCTGGAGGCCTGCTACACGCGCCACACGAGGCCCCAGGGCGCGACAACCGCAGACTCGTTGGGCATGCTGGCCATCCGGGTGGTCAGGGCCGTGGGGCAGGGCCTCACGTTCGCCGGCAGCCCCGAGGGCAGCGCAAGACGCTGAAGCTCATGACGACTCGCCTCCCGAAAGACGCGCGTGAGCAGTTTGTCGAGCAGATTGCCGCTGCAATCGCGGCCGCCATCCTTGACAGAAGGCCGCGAAGTATGGACACATTGGCTGCGGATCGCCCCGCTCTAGTGAGTGAGCGGCGACCCGCCAGAGACGCCGGCGCGCGTGAGATGGAGCAACCTGTGTTGCTGGCCGCCGGTGGATCGATGGGCGAGCCATGAAGGCAGCAGTCTATACGAGATATTCCAGCAGCAATCAAAGGCCCGCATCCCTCGCCGATCAGGAGCGTCGGTGCAGACAAGCGGCGTCTGAGCGAGGGTGGGAGGTCGTGCAGGTCTACCGTGATTCCGAGATCTCCGGCGTGGTAGCTCGCGCCCGTCCCGGCTACCAGGCCATGATGGCGGCGGCGAAGGCTGCCGAATTTGACGTGCTGGTCGTTGACGAGTTATCCCGGCTGGCACGCAACCCCGAGGAACTCGCCAGCCTGCGCAATCGGTTCCGGTTCTGGGGGGTTGATCTTGTCGCCCTCGGAGACGGCTTGGACACGGTGGCCGCGCCTGGCTCTGCGGCGGCAATCATGGCCATCAAGGGCGTAGTCAACGAATCGGAGCTGGAGGCGAACGCCTTCCGCAGTTGGCGAGGCCTGGAAGGCCGCGTGCTGGCAGGGCAACATGCGGGTGGGGCCCCATTCGGCTACCGCACGAGGCCGGTTCACGCTGACAAACCGGGCGATCCCCCGGGCACGGGCCAGGTCATCGGCTACGAGTACCTGATTCACGAGAGCGAGGCCGAGACGATTCGACGCATCTTCCAGCTTTATGCGCAAGGTTCCAGTCCTCGCCGGATAGCGGCATTGCTGAATGCAGAGGGCGTTCCGGCGCCAGCCGCCAGGTGGCGCAACAGAAACGGCTCGCGGATGACGTGGTCGGCGAGCGCGATCTGCGGCAACCCGAAGAAGGGCTGCGGCCTCCTCAACCAGGTCAAGTATGCAGGGAAGGTCTGCTGGAACCGCTCCACCTGGCCGCGGGACCCGGAACGGGACGGCAAGCAGGTGCGCCGCGAGCTGCCGCGTGACAAGTGGGTCGTCCGTGAGCTTCCTGAGATTCGGATCGTCCCGCAGAAGGTCTGGGACGCGGTCAAGGCCCGGCAACAGCAGATGAGCACCACCAACGGTGGCACCGTCTCGCATAAGCGCCATCAGCGGCTCCTGAGCGGCTTTCTCACCTGTGCCAACTGCGGCGCGACGCTGGTTCTCCGGGGAGCCAACACTTACGGTTGCGCCAGTCGCCACAACCGGGGCGCGGCGGTCTGCGACACACGGGTGACGGTGAACGTCGCCGAGGCGGAGACAACCGTCCTTCAGGTCTTACAGGAAGTGCTGTTCAGCGAGGACCTGCTGGCTGATGTCACGGCAACCGTTCGGCGGCACCTTGCGGAGGCCGCACGCGAAAAGCCTCGGGGCCAAGGACGGCAGACGTCTCTTCGCGCCCGGCTGGCAGAGGTGGAAGCCACCATCGGACGCTTGACGGAGGCCATAGCACAGGGGTTGCTGGTGGAAGACCTGCGGCGGAAGGCTGCAGAAGCCCAGGCCAAGCGGGAGCTGCTGCGAGAGGAGCTGGCGCTGCAGGAGAGAGCGACTGTGCCAGCCTACTGGCTGGACGACGTGCCAGCGATTGTGCGGGCCTATGTCTCCGACCTGAGGACGCTGCTGGATGCCGGACAGGTGGAGCGGGTCAAGGCGGGTTTGGCCGCCCTCGTGAAGGGAATCGAGGTGCACGAGGTGCCACGCCCGGGTGCCAGGCGACCCGGGGCAAGATTGGTGCTCCGGGGCAATCTGGCGGGCGCCATCGCGCTCGCCAATGGAAAAGTCAAGACAGGTGGTAGCCCCGGCGGGATTCGAACCCGCGATCTTCTGGCTGAGAACCAGATATCCTAGGCCGCTAGACGACGGGGCCGCGTGGTTGCTGTGGACAACAGTCGGCGCCACGGCCGGGCGCCAGTACGCTTCATGTGATTGGCTGCCGGGCTAGGACTCGAACCTAGAACTTCCTGATCCAGAGTCAGGCGTGCTACCATTGCACCACCCGGCATCAAGCACGATTCTACCACAGCGAGGGTAGCCGGTCAACCCAGCCGCAGCTCGTTCTGGTAGCATAGCGCTTATGTCCCCATGCAACTGCAAGACGAAAACGACCCCCCTTCGCGCGGTGTTGAGTTCGGACGAGATTGCGAGACGGATCCCTCCGGGCCTACGCCGCGATGCGCAGTTGCCACCTTTGGCTTAAACGGGCCGCGGCCCAGGCCTGAGCAGACATGAGTGAGTCAGGGCAGGAGGTGAGCCAACTGTAGTCGTTCGCTCTCGGCCGTGCTTGAGTGTCGGGCAGCGAGGAAGGGAGCACTGCAAAGGCCGCCGAGAGAGCAGGTTGCCGCCCACCGGGACCGAGCTACACCGCGGGAGCGAGGGCCTCCACCGTCACGCCCACGAGCGCTCCCAGCGCCGCCCCCGCCAGCGCCAAAGCTCCGAGCGTGACGGCGAGCACGGGGCCGGTGACGGTGGCGATTCCTCCCGTCACCACCAGCTGCGTGAGCGACATGCCCGGCCCCAGGGCGGCGCCGACCTTGACGCCGGTCCACATGCCGCCGCCATAGTAGGCGGTAAGCGCGCCGACGATGGCGCCCTGCACCGCACCCGCCATGAGGCCGTAGGCGATGGAAACGACAAGCGTGGCGCCGGGGGAGATTCCCGCCGCCTCGAGGACATCCGCAGCGGCGGCGGCGAGGAAGCCGTACGCGATGCCCACCGCCGCTGCGCCCGTCAGCGCGCCCCCGACGCTCCCGCGCACGAGCAACTGGCGCCCCTTCCGCGCGGTCCCGGTGCGGGCTAACGGCACGCGGCTCGAGATCGGGTGGAGAGGATGCTGGGGGGATTGGCTCCCACCCAGCGGCCCCAGCACCCCCAGCTCGGAGACATCATCGGCATCAGCGCTCGCGCCGGCTCCCCCGCGCGAAGGCGCACCACCACCGGCCGGTGGCGGCAATTCTGCGGCCGGCGTCATCGCCAGCGGCTCGCCGCAGTTCCAACACGTCGCGCGCCCGGGCGGATTATGCTGATGACAACGCCCGCAGGTCACTGTTCAGCAGCCGATCCGGAAGGAGCGAAATGTACCATCCCCCTGCTCCCACCGCACGTCAACGCCGTCCACCCGTGCCGCGGGCGGCCCGCGATGCAGATCGGCGAGCAAAGGCTCCAGGCGCTCCCGCGGCCCCTCGGCTACGACTTCGACCGTGCCCTCGGGCGTGTTGCGCGCGCAGCCGGCAAGCCCGAGCTCGAGCGCCCGTCTCTGCACGAACGCCCGGAAGCCTACCATCTGCACCCGCCCCCGTATGATCGCATGCAGGCGCGGTTGCGCCATGGCGGCCCCCATCGGCGAGCCCGCCGCCGGCGGGCTGCGAAGCGCGCAAGCGCCGCGCGGCCAAGCCCGCGCCTTCGCGATATCATCCCTCGCCCGTCGCGGAGCGCCCATCCCATCGGCACAGGTCCAGCGCCAGCATCTCCAACGCGATGCGAGGATCGCTGATCCCGGCGCCGACGCCCTTCAGCGACAGCTCCGCAGTCAGCACCCGGCGCACCGCGTGGATCAACCGCGGCCAGGGGAATCGGCGCGCCTGCCCCAGCAGGCGGTTGACGAGCCAGCGGCGTCCGCCGAGATACTGGCGGATGTCGTTGCGCTCGGGCAGCAGGGCCTGCGCCGCCGCCGGCACCTCGGCGCCCCCCCGCCAGCCTGCGTCAAGCAGCACCCGCGCCTGCCAGATCAAGCGCAATTGACGGGCCATGAAGGCGAGGGCCGTGGTCGGCTCGACGCCCTGGTAAAGCATGAGGTCGCGCAGCGCAGCCAGCGCCCGGTCGCCGTCTCCGACCCCAATAGCGTCACCCACCGCGAAGATGTTGTCCTCCGGCGTCGGCGCCGTCGCCTCCTCAATGTGCTGGGTGGTGATTCCTTCATCCCCGACCGCCAGCAGGGAGAGCTTCTCGACCTCGCGCGAGAGCCGGCCGAGGTCGGCGCCGACGCGTTCCACCAGCATGGCTGCGGCCGCGGGTTTGATCGCCGCGCCCAGCGCGTGCGCCTCCGCCGCGACCCAGGCCGCGGCGTCGTCGCGCGTCGGGGTCTGACACTCGACGACGCTGCCCGCGTCCGCCACCGCCTCCATCAGTTCGCGACTCAAGCGCCCCGCTCTGTCGGCCCCCCGGGGGCGGTCACCGCCGTGCTGACCGCGAGTGCCTTCGACCAGGATCACGGTGGTGCTCGGGGCCACCTGGAGCCCTCGCGCCAGCTCGCGTTGCTCGCCCGCGGACAGGTTCTCGATCGACTCCACGACCACGACTCGCGTCGCGCCCAGCATCGCCGGCGTCTGCGCCCCGCGCATGACCGCGGCCGCCCGCGCGCCCTTGGCCAGCGTCATCGTCTCCACGGCGTATCCGCGATCTTCGGGCGCCACCAGGCGGTTGATGATGGCACTGCGCACGCGCAGCTTGAGCTCGTGCTCGGGCCCATGCAGCAGGCACCATTGCCCCTGTGGGTCATAGTGGTTGCGGCGGAACTCGGTTGCGGAGAGCGTGGGCATTGGGTGCTCCACGAGTGGATGTGACCTTTCATACTTCGGCCCGTGCCGCCCGCCTTCCTGCCCGCCCCACTTCACCCACGGGAACCTGCGCGGGAAGATAAGTGTCCTGCCCTCGGTGTGGACAGTGCTCAGCCCGTCTTCCGGGAACAGCCCATCGCCTCCAGCAAGCAGTTCCCACACGCGGACAGCTCTCGGCATGCCCAGAGATGCAGTTGGCGCTGTCGATTCTTTGGAAGGCCCCCCGCGTGTGCGGCGGCAATGTGGCACACCAACTCGGCCCACGGGCCGCCGACATGCTGCGCGAACGCATCCGCGACATCCATCTGGTTCAATACCAACTGTCCGCACTTCAGGAAGACAAGCGCGCGGGCGATATGGAGGAGCAAGAGTGAAGCGTGCATGAAGTCCCCGTAGCCGCGGTCCGGCCGCTCCGGCGCGGGGTCTGAGAGCGGGTACCGGATCTCTTCGTCTAACGCCGACGAGGCATCCGGCTTGGCATAGTGAATGCCTCTGAGCCAGTTGAGGGCCGGCGCCAGCACATCCCTCAACAACTCCTGCCGATCCTGCACTAACTCGATGCGCGGCCGGATATCCTCTCCCCAGAGCAGCAGGCTGTGTTCCTTCACCACCAGCCGGAGCATCGGCGTACACGGGGCCTGCAGCACATCGCCTGGGTTACCGGCGTCGTAGAATGGCCCTTCGTCCCCCATGTGCAACGGGTCGACACGGTAGCGCCCCTTCGCCAGGTACATCAGGTGTTCCACCACCGACCACAGCTTCCACCGGTGCTCCACCATGTGCCCGTCCCTGTAGATGAAGCACAGCGGCATGAAATCGTCCCAGGCGTAGCTCTCCGCGCGGAAGATCGCCCGCAGGTGCTCGCCGAACGTGATTCCGAGCACGTTGACGAGGCCATAGAGAAAGTCCGCGTGTTCCTGCGGGGCCGGCGGCTCCCGAAGCTCGACCTGAATGACCCTCGGATTCCGGATGCGCACCTTGCGTGCGCCCTCCTGCAACTCGTCTCTGACCATCGCCAACACCTCCTCCGCCAGCCGCCGCCGCGCACTTCGCAGCCGACTGCGCACTGTGTTCAGAGGCACTTCGAGAAGTGCGGCAACCTCAGCATGCGAGAGACCGCCGATGTAGAACAGCGCCGTGGTAACCCGCGTCTTTTCGGGGAGTCGCCCGAGCGCGTCCGCGACCGCGACCCGCGTCAGGCTCCGTACCGCGTCATCGGGCGCCGCGACATCGTCCCTTAACTCCGCCGTCGGCGGCCGTCGCAACATCCCCATGCACACATTGGCCGCGATTCTCCGCAGCCATGCGCCGAGCTTCTCGGGCTCCCGGAGTTGCTGTAGCCGCAAGTATGCCTGGACGAATGTCTCCTGCGCCGCGTCCTGCACGTCATCCCAGTCGCGCAGGTAGCTGTACGCGATCGCGCAGACCACATCGCGGTATCTCTCCATCAGCGCGGCGAACGCCTCCGCCTCCCCGGCCCGCGCCCGGCTCACGAGCTCGCGGTCAGTCGCACGCGTCACCTCTCGTGCCTCCATCCTCTATGACGCGCTGGGAGAGCGAAAGTGAGCAAGTCCTCCGCAGGCGCAACCGAATACGGGGGCGGGATACTTCTGTCGGCGATGCGGTGGGGAGCGCCCCCACCATCGCCCCGTTGAGCCCTACGCGCCATTTGGCTTGCGGCGGCGTTTTCGGGGAAGCGGATGGCAGGAGACGTCGCAGCGTAAACCTGGTTCCTACTTGCTGCTCCCTGCTTCCTTCCCCTCCTGCCCCCACCCGAAGGCGCCCATGCCGCGCAGAACGAGCAGCACCGCGCCCAGGGTGATGAAGACGTCGCCGGGGCTGAACACGCACGAGCGCGGGAAGCGCGTCGGCAGCGGGGGCAGGAAATAGCGGTCGGCGAGCCAGGGCAGCCGGGTGTGTTCGTCGAGCAGACGGTGGGTGGGGAAACGGCCGACCTCGACCGCCGCCAGCAGCCGCTGCTGGCCGGCGGCGCGGACGAGATCGGACCGCACCGGCATCGCCCCGGCGTTGGCGACAATGGCCGTGAAGTTCAGGGCCACCCCCAGCGCCACGAAGCACAGCGACCACAGGCGGCGGTTGGCCGCCAGCGCCGCAAACAGCAGCAGGTAGGAGAACACGTGCAGCGCCGGGGCGGCAGCCGCCATCGGTTGCCAGCCGCGAATGCCGAGGAGCTTGATGGCGAACTGCAGGGCGAACGCCGCCACGAAGACCCACGTCCAGCGCAGCTCGAGCCCCGCCAGCCGCGACAGGCGCCCACCGGCAACGAGGGCGACGACGATCGCCGCCAGCACCGCGTCAAATAGCATCTGGCGCCTCTTCGCAGCGCACCGCGTCCACCACCGCCTCGCGCGCCAGCATGCGCACGAACGCCTCCACCGCGCGCCGATCGAAGCGCGAGCCTGATTCCTCCACCAGGCGGCGCACTGCGTCGTCGGGGGACAGCGGTTCGCGCGCGCTCCTGGTCACGTCGTCGTAGCGCTCGGCCACCGCCAGCAGGCGCGAACCGAACGGAATCACCTCCCCGTCGGGGCCGTAGGGCCCAGCATCGAAGCGGCGATCGTGGTGTCGCACAAGCACGGCAACGCGGCGCAGGAAGCCGATGGGCCGCAGGATGTCATGACCGATCTCGGCGTGGCGCCGGAGCTTTGTCGCCTGCTCCTCAGTCAGCGCGGCGTCCTCGTGGTCGCCGTCGAAGGCCTGGGTCGGCACCGCCACGTCGCCGATGTCGTGGAGATAGCCGGCATAGCGGATGGACTGGACGTCGTCCGCGGACATGCCCAGCTCGTCCGCCGCGGCCGAAGCGAGGTTGGCAACGCGCTCGCCGTGCCCCACCGTCTCCTGGGCGCCGGCGTGGATCTTGGACTCTTTGAGCGCCACCAGCGTGCGCAGGGTCTTGTCGTACACCCGCTGCATGTCCATGTAGAGCCGGGAGCCGTAGTAGAGCAGGGTGGTGGGCAGGACTAGCACCGAGGCGACGAAAGCCCACCCGTAGCCCTGGAACAACGTATCGCGATTCTCGTAGAGCAGGGCCACCAGCAGCCCGACGCCCGCCAGCGCGGCGTCGAGGGGCAGCACCAGCCGCGCGTTGCCGATCCACACGCTGCGCAGCGGCGCCCGGCGCTCGAGCGCCACCGCCAGGTTTACGGCCGTGACCTCGCTGCCGAACAGCACCGCCGCCGAACCGATGATGGCCGCGACGTCGGCGAGATCCGCCAGGCGCACATCGGCCACCCGTCCGCCCATGAGCACGTAGTAGGCGCCCCCCGCCGCGAGCACCGAGATCGCCGAATGGCCGACGTTGAACAGGGTCTTGTAGAAGGGGATGCCGCGGCGCACTGCGATATCGGTCCACAGCGTGGCCAACACCGCGACGAACGCAGCCAGGTAGGGCCCCAGGTACAACATGCAGGCGTAAAAGACGGCGAAGCCGGCGGACACCGCCCCGCCGCGCGCCATGGGCACAATCATCATGTCCAGCAGGCAGCCCATGACCACGAAGAAGGCGACGTCCCCGAGCACCATGTGTGAGGCGTGGGGCAGGCCTTCCAGATTGCCCCAGCGCGCGGTCACGGCGACGGCGACGATGCCGGCGACACTGACGAACCAGACATATACCTTAAGCGCTCGCCGCATGATCTCTCCGCTGGGGCTGGGGCAGCTCGCCCTGCTGCCACAGCTCGATCAGGGCCTGTACGACGTTGGACTCGAACTGGGTGCCGGCGCCGCGAGCGAGCTCGGCGATGGCGGAATGCTCGGGCATGGCCCGGCGATAGGCGCGGTCTGAGGTCATGGCGTGGTAGGCGTCGGCGACGGCGATGATGCTGGCGGCGAGGTCAATCTGGCCGCCGCGCAGGCCGTCCGGGTAACCGCTGCCGTCGGGGCGCTCGTGAGTGGCGCGAACGATGCTCGCGGCGCCGGGCTGCACCTCGATCGCCGCGACGATGCGCTGGCCCTCGGCCGGGTGCTGCTTGATCAGCGCCCAGTCGTCCTCGTTCAGCTTCTCCTGCTTGTTGAGCACCGGCTCCATCACGAACTTGCCGATGTCGTGCAGGCGCGCCGCGAACAGCAGCGCCTCCATGCGCGTCTCGGGAAAGCCGAGCCGCACCGCCAGCTTCTCCGCCAGCTCGCTGACGTGGTCGGAGTGGTCCTCGGTGTAGGCGTCGTACGCCTCGAGGGCCTTGGTCAGGGCCTCGACCGTCTGCTGGTGCACCTCGCGCATGTCCATGTAGCCTTTGAACGCATAGCGCGCCCAGAACAGCGGCAGCAGAAACAGCGCGACCCCGACGTAGCGCAATTGCTGAAGCTGATAGACCATCGCCATCAGCACCCCGAACGGGGCGAGCGCCAGGTAACGCGGCCCCATCCAGCCGAAGCCCACGCGCCAGGTGCCCAGGAGCCGGCGCTTCTCGTGAAGCGCCAGCGCGATGGCGACGGCGAAGCTGTTGATCAGCGCGTAAGTAAGGCCCGAGAGGATGATGGCGGCGCCGCTGTGACGCAGCGATAGGGGATCGGGAGAGAGGGCCACGAATTCGCCGCCGGCCCACTGGTAGACCAGGCCCGCCAGGCCCTCGGTCAGGACGTACTGGCCGGCGTTGAATGTAATGCGGTACCACACGCTCTTGCGCAGCAGCCACGGTGTGCTGAGCACGGCCACCCATGCCGCAACCGCAGGGCCGTAGATGATGATGCAGGCATAGCCGACGGCGAAGGCCATGCTCATGATGCCGCCCCGGGGCAGTTGCACTGGGGACTGGGCGGCGATGATGGTGAGCACGAGGAAGAACAGAATGCCTTCGATCAGCTTGAGGTGGGGATAGCCGGCGAGCCTGATGGTCAGCCACGCCAGCAGAGCGGCCCCCAGCAGGGGGACGGCGATGAGGTATGCCCGCAATGGCGGCGACAGTTTCGACATGCCCGTCGGTGATTGCTTCCGTGGGGGACCGGGAGTCCAGGGAGAACGGGCATTACATCAACTTCCGGTCAGCTTACGGCCACGAAATCCAGGCGCCGCCGGCCAGAACCAGAGACAGCAGGGCCAGCAGTGCGGAAATCCACTTTCCCACAGCGACACCTCCTGGAGTTCAGTACTCTGCCTGGCTCCGCTAGAAAGCAGACAGGCATCCGCTCCGCTCCAGGGGTTTCGCCCTGACGTCCTGGATCCTGGTCCCCGCTACGGAAGGCATCGCCGCCCGGCGCTTGCGCCGGGACGGAATGCTGGCTAGCTATGTTGTTGCCATGTCAGGTGCGTTTATTCCACAAACCAAGGCAATCTTCGGTTGACTGCGTCCAGGGTCGCGCACGCCGCCGCTTTCCACGCGTCGCGGCGCACCAGCGCCGACCCTACCAGCGTTTCATCACCCCTTCCATGAACCAGTTTCACCGACACCGTCACCAGGTCATCGCCGTTGCCGAGGGGGGCAAGCTGCACCTGCTCAATCACCAGGGAGGGACGCAGGCCGTCATCCTCCACCGCCGTGTGCAGGTACTCGGTCACCGCCTGCAGCGTCGCCTCGGCTACCATCCGCAGTTGCTCGTAGTCGTAGCTCGGCGCCGAGGCAAGTCCGGCGAAGGAGTCCTCGCTGCGCCCCAGCGTGACCCGCGCCTGCACCGCGCGGCGGTCCACCGAGAACGATATGTTGACAAGCTGCAGGCGAGAGTCCGCCGTCCGCCCCTCGCCGTCGCGCACCTGCGCGATGCTGATCTTGCGATGGTCAATCCGCAGCCCGAGCTCACTCATGAGCGCGGACTCGATGTCGCGCCCAACTTGCTTCGGGTTGCGCTTGCTGTCCACCAGCACATGGATCTCGTCCACCATGCCCTGGCCGTTTCCAGCCACGCGCACCGATAGCACATTGCGCAGACGCTTGATCGTCTGCTCTATAGCCGCGATTGACGGAGCCCTAGGCGTTTCGCTCATCGGCCACCACACAGCCGGGATCGCTGCCCTGCTCTCTCGAACCGTACGCGCCGCCCTGGCGGACGCCTCGCGGCAGTGGCGCGCCGCCCAGCAAGCGCCAGCGATCCTTGCGCCTGGATGGGCCTCCAGACGATACGCCTTATGTTAGCATCGCCCTCTTGCCGTGTCAAGCCTTTCGACGTGCCGTCTGGTAGCATAGCGATTATGTCCCCATGCAACTGCACAGGGAAAATGTCCCCCTCCCTCCCGCGAGGTTGGGGGGGATAGGCCCAGGTGTGGATT
>Ga0307379_10004508_pt1 | contig 19851 bp, 13 predicted proteins | sample UN2MG_FD_202237 | JGI IMG/M metagenome (GOLD analysis project Ga0307379, IMG submission 202237) | Soil microbial communities from Risofladan, Vaasa, Finland - UN-2 | ecosystem: Environmental > Terrestrial > Soil > Coastal area > Acid sulfate soil | place: Finland: Risofladan, Vaasa | collected... | reverse complement strand
ACTGGGCCGACGGGTTGGGACTGCGCTTCAACGTCGGCTCCGATCCACCGGTGGAGGGCTACAGCAACTTCCTCTGGACGGCCTTCTGCGCCCTGATCGAGCTTCTGGGCCTGGATGTGACGTTCTGGCCGTCGCTGGTCTCATTCGTCTGCGGGTCGCTGCTGCTGTACCTGTTCTTCCGCGTGTTGCGCTGGCGCTGCGAGCTGGACCTCGTGCCCGCCTGTCTGGCGACTCTGGCGCTGGGCTGCTTCCCGCCGTTCTTCATCTGGTCCACCAGCGGTCTGGAGACGATGCCGTACGCCCTGCTGACGTTCCTGACGTTCGAGCGGATCGTACTGCGGCGTGACGGGCCGTCGGGAATAGGCGGCGGTGCGGCGGGACTGGGGCTGGCACTGATCCGGGCCGAGGGCTTCGCCTGGTCGGTGCTGATCGGTCTGCTCGGGGCGCTGCGACAACTGCCGGCGTGGTGGGCCGCTCGACGTGCCCGCACCGGAAAATCGCCAGACCGCAAAGAGCAGCGCGCCGCCGGCAAACAGAAGGGGCGAAAACGTAAGAGACCCGCGGCGGTCGCCCCGGCGGACCGCGAAGAGAGCACGCCGTCCGCGGCTCAGCGACCCCTGCGGCCAATGCTGCTGTATTTTGCGATTCTGTGCGTCGGATTCGCCATCTACTTCGTCTGCCGCTACGTCTACTACGGCGAACCCCTCCCGAACACCGTCTACGCCAAGGTGGGCGTGACGAGCGGCGCCATTGTGCGGGGCCTGAAATACGTCGGGGCGTACTTCCTGACATTGGTCACGCCGGTGGCGTTCGTGCCGGCGGTCGTCGTCGTCGCCCTGCGGCCGTCCGCGCGGTCGTTGGGTCTGCCGGCGGCGCTCCTGGCCGTCGCGAGCCTGGGCTACAGCGTGGTCACCGGCGCGGACTTCATGACCATGTGGCGGTTTCTGGTGCCGGGGTTCGTGGTCTTCAACGCGGTGCTGCTGGGCCTGCTGCTGCACGCCCTGTGGACAAAGCGAGCGATCGGGCGAGTCGTCGCGGCCGTGCTGGGCGTGGCCGTGATCGCGATCGCCCTGCTGCCGGCCTGGGACGTCCACCTGGTGCCCCAGTCCGTCCGCGAGCGCACCCACTTCCGGGGTCGGTGGAAGTTCCGATCCGAGCGGGAGATGTGGCATCACATGAGCACCAACAGCAGGACGTGGAGCGAGTACGGCAAGACGCTCAAGGAACACACTCGACCCGGTGACAGTTGCGTGCTGGTGTTCATCGGCGCGGTCGGCTACTACTCGGAGCTGTACATCTACGACATGGCCGGGCTGGTCATGCCCGACGTGGCCAGGCGGGAGGTCACCGGCAAGGACACCACGCCGGGGCACGACAAGCAGGTGCCGTTCCACTACTTCCTGAAGGACAACCCCACGATTCTCCAGGTTGTGCAGGAACCGCAGTCGGCCCGCGGAGTGGCCGGCTGGGCACAATGGTTGCGCCGCTGGCAAACGGCCAGGCAGACGGCCCAGCGCTACGTGGTCGACTTCATGTCCGTCGAGCTCGAGGACGGGAATCCCGAGCGGCGCTACCTGGTCGTCCTGCGGCGGATCGAGGAGGGGACCAGCCCCGCTGAGGCCTGGAACAGGCTTTCGGAACGCATCCGGGCCCTGCGACCCATGGAGGTGCCCACCGGCGGACCCGCCCCGCCTTGACGCATTTCACGCAAACGACTACAAGATCAGGTCGATACAGAGGTTGTCGCCGACGTAGCTCAATGGCAGAGCACAGCTTTCGTAAAGCTGGGGTTGAGGGTTCGAATCCCTCCGTCGGCTTTCTTTTGTGCGCCCAACCAGAGATGCAGATAGGTCACGCACGTGCCCTGCGTGGCTCACCATCACTCGCCCGTGGCGCGGCGGCCAGTGGGGGCGCCGGGCGCTACGCGTTGGGCGAGTCGCCCCGCAAGTAGTCCCGCAGCAGAGAAACATGCGTGGTCACGCAGTCCGCCAACGCGCCGAGGTCGTAGCCGCCCTCCAACGTGCTGACCAGGCGGCCGTCGCAGTGTCGGTCGGCGATCTCCATGGCCCGGCGGGTCATCCAGTCGAAGTCCGACGTCTCCAGGCAAATAGGCGCCAACGGGTCCATCCGGTGGGCGTCGAACCCGGCCGATATGAGGAGGAACTGCGGCTGGTACTTCTCGGCCGCCGGCAGGACCTTCTCCTCGAACGCCCGGTCATAGACCTCCCCGACGTCGCCCGGCATCATGGGCAGGTTCAGCGTGTAGCCCTGGCCCTCGCCGATCCCGGTCTCCTCGGCGAACCCGGTCCCGGGATAAACCCAGTGCGGATGCCCGTGCAGGCTGCACACGAAGACCCGGGCCGTCCGCTCGAAGGTGTGCTGCGTGCCGTTGCAGTGGTGCACGTCCCAGTCGAGGACCATCACCCGCTCGAGCCCGTAGTGATTGAGCAGCCGATCGGCGGCCAGGGCGAGGTTGTTGAACAGGCAGAAGCCCAGCGACCGGTCGCGCTCGGCGTGATGCCCGGGCGGGCGCAGGGCGCAGAAGGCGTTCCGCAGCCGCCCCTCCATGACCCCGTCCACCGCTCGCAGGATGCCACCGGCCGCCAGCAGGGCGATGTCGTAGCTCTCCGGACAGATGGCGCTGTCCGGCACGTCGATGTACGGAGCGCCGCGCCGACAGGCCTCCCGCAGGCGGTCCACGTATGCGCCTTCGTGCAGCCGGTAGAGGGCGGCCAGGTCGACCGGCTCGGGTTCGACCCGCTCACACGTCCGCGCCAGGTCACCCTCGTCGAGCGCTTTGCGGATGGCGACCAGACGGGCCGACCGCTCCGGATGACCGGGCCCGGTGTCGTGCCGCTCGAACCGTTCGTCCATAACCAGGCCGGTTGGGGGCATCACCATCCTTTCGAACGCCGCTCAGGATCGTGCCCATCTTTGCGGGGCACGTTCTGTCATCGTAATCTCCGGCGCTCCAACGCCGCAAACCCCATTCCGAATCCCGCAGTCCGCACTCACATCAGGCTCGGCAGATGTCGGCCGGCTTGGCGTCGAGCAGGCGGACGAGGTCCTCCGTGGCCATCTCGACGAGCACACCGCGTTGTCCGCCGTTGACCGAGATGCGGTCCAGGGCCAGCAGCGATTCCTCGATAATCACCGGGAGCTTGCGTCGCATGGCAAACGGTGAAGTCCCGCCGACGTGATAGCCGCTGACCCTCTCGGCCTCATCCCGGTCGGCCAGATCGGCGTGCTTCTCTCCGATGGCGGCCGCCATTAGACGCGGCTGGAAGCGCTGGTCGCCCGGCACGATGGCCACCCAGAAGGCCTTGCCCGACGCCTGGACGATCAGCGTTTTGCACACCGTCTCGAGCGGTCGCCCCACGGCTTCGGCCGCGGCTTCGGCGCCAAGCTCGCCGTATTCGTACTCCATGACCTCGAAATCAACGCCCTGCGCCCGGAGCCACTTGATCACGTTGGTGTCCGACATGACTCAACCATGCTCAACCGTTCGACCTGGTACAGACCGTGGTACCGACGGTCACTATGAGCAGCCGACCTCCTCCAGCGCCCGGTCCAGGGCCGGCCCGCGGTGTTTCCAGAAGAACCGCTCGACGGCACGCAAGGAGTCCCTGCAAACACCGGACCAAAGCCCGCCTTGCGTACAACGTTGGGCCAACGCGGCCAGCCGCCTAGCCAGTTCGTCTGCATCGCCGTCGTACAGAAACGCGTCCGTCCCCGGCGTCCGGCCCGCACCCAGGATCTCCGGGTAGGCCAGCCGTCGCGGCAACAGCGGATACGCGCCGGCGGCGATGGCCTCGATAACGCTGAGGCCGAAGAACTCATGGTCGGCCGTCGAGACGATCACGTCGGCCTCGGTCAGGGCCGACTCGTACTCGGCACGGCTCGATTGATAGCCCCAACGGTCGATGGCGTCCGCGAAATCCTGCCGGGCCGACTCGAAGACGGGCGGCACCTCGCGGAATCGCTCGCCGATCACGCTGACCCGAAACGCGATCCCGCGATCTCGCAACTTGTGGAGCGCTTCGAAGAATGCGTCCGGGTTCTTATCGTGCTCCCAGCGGGCGGCCCAGAGGATGCGCGGCGGGCCGGGCGGACGGGGCCCGCGCTGCGGCAATTCGCCGATTCCCGGCGGCTCGATCCTGGCCTTGGCCCGCACGCGCTCGACGGCCTCGATCGGCTGGCAATCGGGCATGCGTTTCAGGAAGACGGGCAGGGCGTTCAGAAACGAGTCCCGATGAAACGCCGAATTGAACCACACCCGGGTTGCGGCCAGCGCGGTGGTCAGGTTGGTGAACGCGAACTGATAGTCCCGCTCCTGCTCGTGACGCACCGGGTAGGTCAATTGATTCTCGTGAAAGTACACGACCGACGGCAGCAACTGCACCGGCAAAGGAGCCATCCCGATAAACTCCGCCAGGTTGAGCATGTCGGAGCAGAAGAGGCGATCCCACCGCTGGCCGCGTTCGACCAGGTCCGCCACGCGATCGGCCAGCGTGATGGCCGCGTGCCGCATCCGCCATTTCCACTTGTACGGCGGCAAGTCCAGCAGCGTCCATTCATGCCGGCTGTGGGCGCACCAGCCGTCCAGGAACGCCCGATGACTCCCTCCGTAGTATGGCTCCAGGGCCAGGATTCTCATGACCACCCCACACAGCTCGCCGCGCGGCCATTCGCCAACGGCCGACGAGATTCGGCTGCTCCAGACAACCTAACCCGCATACGGCCCGTCGTCACGGCTACTACAAGAGCCCGCAGGATTTCGCAGACCGCTCGGATTCTGCTCGCGCAGTGCGGCGAATGATGCTCTCCCCGTCGCCACGACGCGATCCGCTCATTGCGCGCAACCCATTCCATGAAATGAGCTTACCAAGCAGAAGTCGGTGCGCCACCCTCCGGTCACCCATCTGCGAAGGCAAACCCCAATCGCACGGATCACAGCGTTCGCGGCTCCACTCCAGGAGCCGCCGGCACCGCAACCGGTGCGCTCGGGCCGCGGCTATAATCTGGCGGTAACGACAGGCCCTCAGGGTGCAATCGACCGATGCTCTTTCGCCTCAGCGGTGCCGCGATCATCCTCTTCTGGCTGGCCAGCATGACCTGGCTGGTGTGGCAGGACGTCTGGCCGGGCCTCACCGCCGGCGACCCGCCCAGCGCGGTCCTGGACACCGATGGCGCTCAACCCATCAGCTGCCAGGTCGGGCTCTACAACCGCCACGATCAGCGCATCGGCACCGCCTGGACCACCTACAGCGGCATACGCGACGCCCGCCAGCGCGAGGACGTCGTCTACCTCCATTACTTCGCCACGCTAGGCCGCTGCCTGGTCGAGATCGACTCGGCCTTCACCCCGGAGGGACAGCTCGACGAGTTCGACCTCTCGGTATGGGCCGACGGGATTCCGTTTCCCACCATCGTCGACCGGAACACGGGCCAGGACCAAGGCCAGGTCCATCTGCGGGGCGAGCGCTTCGCTTCGGTGTACGGTTTCACCCTGTTCACCGGCCCGGTACGCTGGGAGACGTTCAAGATCCCCGCCAGCCAGGCCGGCCTGATCGGCGACGTCTTTCGGCCCTTCGGCGCCCTGCCCGACCTCGAGGTGGGCCAGTCGTGGCGCATGCAGGTGGTCAACCCCGTGGCCGCGGTGACGGGCTTCGGCGACCGCTTCATCACGCTGCTCGTGCGGGTCACCGGCCGGGAAACGATCACCACCGCCGACGGCCGGGACGTGGAATGCCTGATCGTCGAAGCACCCAACGTCAAGGCCTGGGTGGACGAGAACGGTCTGGTTCTCGAGCAACGGGCCGAGCTGCCCGTCGGCGGGACCATCACCGCCCGGGCGGAGGCCTTTGATCCACAGGCCCGGATCGACGCCAGAGCCGGCTTCGCACGAGCTGAGCCCTCACCCAAAACGGAGTGACCGATGCCGGACCCCATCAGCGCAGCCATCCAGCTCGACTCGGTCATCAAGCGTTACGGGGACACGCTGGCGGTGGATGGACTCACCCTGTCCATACCGCGCGGGGAGCTGTTCGCCTTCGTCGGGCCGAACGGCGCCGGCAAGACCACCACGATCAAGATGATCGCCGGGCTGTTGCGTCCCGACGCCGGCGAGATCCACCTCTGCGGGCACGCCATGCACCGCAACGGGCAGGCGGCCAAGAGCGTCATCGCCTACGTCCCCGACCAACCCTTCCTGTACGACAAGCTCACCGGTCGGGAATTCCTGCACTTCGTGGCTCGCATGTACGGCGTCAAACCCGAGCGGCGGGACGCGGTGCTGACGGAACTCAACACCCGTTTCCAGATGGCCGGCTTCCTGGACAAGATGACCGAGGACTACAGCCACGGGATGAAACAGAAGGTGGTGATCGCGGCCGCCCTGCTCCATGCCCCGGAGGTCCTGGTCATCGACGAGCCGATGGTGGGCCTGGACCCCAAGACCGTCCGGGAGGTGAAGGACCTGTTTACCAGCCAGGTGCGCCGCGGGGGCACGGTGTTCATGAGCACGCACACCCTCGAGGTGGCCGAGGCCATCGCCGACCGCATCGGCATCATTAACCGGGGCCAGCTCATCGCCGCAGGCACCATGTCCGAGCTGCGGGCCCTGGCCGACCGCAGCCAGAGCCTCGAAGAGATCTTCCTGGAATTGACCGAGGAGGAAGATGAACCCACCCGCTGAGCGAGCCGCCGCGGCGCCCGGCCTGCGTCTGCTGATCGGGCTCAAGCTGTCCGTCCTGCGCAATCTCCTGCGCCAGGCTGTCGATGAAGCTCCGCTCAAGGTGGCCGTCAGCGTCGGCTTCGTCGCCCTGATCTGGCTGGGGCTCTACACGCTGTTCGTGGAGATCTTCTACTCGCTGCAGACCTCCCTGCTCGAGCGGGCCGTCGTCATGCCCGTCATGTTCAACATCTTCTTTCTGGCGTTGCTGATCCTGCTGACCCTGTCCAACGCGGTGATCGCGTATGGCTCTCTGTTCAGCGGCCGGGAGCCGGGGTTCCTGCTGGCCACCCCGGTGCCGCCGATCCATCTGGTGACCGTCAAGTACCTCGAGAGCCTGTTCTTCGCGAGCTGGGCTTTGATCCTCCTGGGTCTGCCGTTGATGCTGGCCGTGGCCAACAGTGAGGAGGAGCCCGCCAGTTTCTACCCCCTGTTTCTGGCGTTCTTCCTCTTCTTCGTGCCCATCCCCGGGGCGCTGGGGATGCTGCTGGCCTACGTGGCCGCCCGATTCGCCCCGCGCGGATCACGAGGTGTGCTGTTGGCCGTGGGCGTCCTGGTGCTGGCGGCGGCGGCCCTGTGGTCGCTCCAACTGGTGCACATCGGGGAGACCACACCGCGCTACGCCAAGGTCTTCTTCGAGAGGATGGAGTTCGTCGAGGCCGCCCTGCTGCCCAGCACTTGGGTGGCCCGCGGAATCGAGCGGGCCTTGCACAGTGACCACAGCCGCGCCCTGGGTTACCTGACCGTCACGCTGGCCAACGCCGTGTTTGCCAGTTGGCTGGCCGTCACCCTCAGCGCCCGTGGCTTCTCCCGGGCCTACGACCGGGCCACCACCGGGTCGAGCCGCACCCGCAACGCCGAGCCGGCCAACCGGTCCAATGCCGAGGGTCTGTGCGAAAGGATTTTCTTCTATCTGCCGGCTCGTTTGCGTTTTCTGGCCGCCAAGGACCTGCGGACCTTCCTTCGCGACCCGTTGCAGTGGAGCCAACTGGCCATCCTCTTCGGCCTGATGGCCCTGTACCTGCTCAACCTGCCGCGTTTCTACACCGACCTGCTGGAAACGTCCTGGGGCACGCTGGTGCCCTTCCTGAACCTGTGCGCGGTGACCCTGATCCTGGCCACCTTCACCAGCCGCTTCGTCTTCCCGCTGGTGTCACTGGAGGGTCACCAGCTCTGGCTCATCGGCCTGCTGCCACTGCCGCGGCGGCGCATCCTGATCGCCAAGTTCGCTTACGCCTTCACGATTACGGCCATTGTCTCGGTGACCGTGATCGTGCTGGCCGCTGTCTCGCTGCACATGCACCCCGGCTGGGCTCTGCTGAACGTGGTCGTGATCCTGGGCGTCTGCGTCGGCCTCTGCGGCCTGGCCGTCGGACTGGGCGCCCGCCTGCCCATGTTCGGACAGCTCAATCCCGGCCGGATCGCCAACGGCTTCGGCGGGACCATCAACCTGATCGCCTCGGTCACGTTGGTAGTCGGCGTGCTGACCGGCATGGCCGTCGTAGCGGCCCACGCCAGAGGCACCGGCCCGACCCGCCCCCCCGACCCCACCAGCGTGGCCGCAGTACTGGCCATCGCCGCCCTACCGCTGGCCGTCGGCCTGGGCGCCCTGCGCCTGGGCGGCCGGCACTTCGAGCAATTGGAAGTCTGATTCCGGCTCAGATGTCGAGGTTGCGGGCGTTGATGGCGTTGTCTTCCAGGAAACGCCGGCGCTGGTCGACGTCCTCTCCCATCAGCACGCTGAAGATGCGATCGGCCTCACGCAGATCGAGGTCCATCTGCTCCGCGTCGTCGGGATCATCGGTCAGCGTGACCTTGAGCAGGGTGCGCTGCTGGGGGTCCATGGTGGTGTTGGCCAGTTCGTCGGCGTTCATTTCGCCCAGGCCCTTGAAGCGCTTGAGCGTGTAGCCCTCCAGGCCCAGGTCGCGGATGGCCCGGGCCACGTCCGCGAGGCTGGCCAGTTCCACCGGCTCGCGATCACCGCGAACCAGCAGGAACCGGGCCGGCGGCAGCTCGCCGGCGATGTTCTCCTCCCGGGTCAGGAAGTAGTCCTGAGCCGAGAGCCCCAGCGACTCCAACTGGCGGATCAGCCTCTCCAGGCGCCGGGTCTCGCTCAGTTCGTAGCGCACGATCCGGTGCTCGGGCAGCGGAGCGTCGCCGCCGTTGCCGTTGCCTCCCTGGTTCACCCGCAAATGCCGGGCCTCGATGACATCCACCTCGCCATGTCGGGCGATTTCCGCCTGCCGGTATTCCATCAGGTTCTCGTCGTCGTGGAAGAACCGCCGTTCCGGCTCGTCCTGGCCCGGACGGAAGATCTGCACCAGAATCCGCGGCAGGCCCAGGCTCGCATCGCGTATATCGCAGATCAGCTCCCGGAAATTGATGCCGCGCCGGAAGAACAGCCGTGACTTGGCCTCCATCCCGTCCAGGCAGGAAACCAGTCGGCTCAGGTCCGAACCCTCGATGACGCGCTCGCCGTCCGAATCGCGCACGATCAACCGGGTCCCCTCCACACCCATCCGGGCCAGTTCCTCGTTCAAGCATCGCTCGTTGAGGATGTAGTGGGCCGTCTTGCCCTTGGCCAGCTGAAACAGCGGCGGCTGAGCGATATAGACGCGGCCCTCCTCGATGAGCGGTCTCATGTGGCGGAACAGGAAGGTTAACAGCAGCGTGCGGATGTGTGAGCCGTCCACATCGGCGTCGGTCATGATGATGAGCTTGCCGTAGCGCCGCTTGCTCAAGTCGAAGCCGTCGCGTCCGATCCCGCACCCCAGCGCGTTGATGATGTTCTTGATCTCCTCGTGGGAGAGCATCTTGTCCACCCGGGCCTTTTCGACGTTCAGGATCTTGCCGCGCAGGGCCAGCACCGCCTGCGTCATCCCGTCGCGACCCTGTTTGGCGCTGCCTCCGGCCGAGTCGCCCTCCACGAGAAACAGCTCCGTCTCGTCAACCTTGCGGCTCCGGCAGTCGGCCAGCTTGCCCGGCAGCCCGGCCGATCCCATGACGCTCTTGCGGGCCAGGTCCCGGGCCTTGCGGGCGGCCTCCCGCGCCTGGGCGGCCTGAATGCTCCGCAGGACGATCTGCTTGGCCTGCGAGGGATTCTCCTCCAGGTAGTTGCGGAGCTGCTCGTTGACCGTCTGCTGGACGAAGGTCTCGATCTCGGGGTTGAGCAGCCGCACCTTGGTTTGTGACTCGAATTGCGGCTCGGGCAGCTTGACCGACACGACGGCCGTCAGCCCCTCGCGCCAGTCATCCCCCGTGGGGGTGAGACTGCCCTTGAGCAGCCCGGTCTTACGGGCGTATAGGTTGGCCACCCGGGTCAACGCGCTGCGAAAGGCCGAGAGGTGCATGCCCCCGTCGATGTTCTTGATGTTGTTGGCGAAGCAGATGATGTTCTCGCTGAAGGCATCGCTGTACTGCATGGCGATGTCGCAGCTCAGCCGCTGTTCTTCGTCGGTGGCCCGCAGACAGATGACGTCCTTGTGCAACGGCTCGGCCCCGCCGCGGAGGTAGGTGACGAACTCGCGCAGCCCGTCGTGGAAGCAGAACTCGACCTCCTTGCCGGTCTCCTCTTCGACTACGCGGATGCGCAGACCCTCGTTGAGGTAGGCCAGTTCCCGCAACCGCGACACCAGCGTGTCCAGCTTGAATTCACAATCCGGGAAGATCTCCGGGTCCGGCAGGAACTCCACACGTGTGCCGGTCTTGGTGGTTTCCCCCACGGTGTGCAGCGGGCGAACCACCTCCCCGCGGCCGAAACGCATCATGTGGATCCGCCCCTCGCGCTTGACCTCCACCTCCAGCCACTCGCTCAGGCCGTTGACCACGCTGACGCCCACACCGTGCAGGCCCCCCGAGACCTTGTAGCTGCTGTGGTCGAACTTCCCGCCCGAGTGAAGCACGGTCATGACGATCTCGAGGGCTGACCTGCCGTCGAGTTGTGGGTTCTCGTGTGGCATGGGGCCGACCGGAATGCCTCGACCGTCGTCCACCACCGTGCAACTGCCATCGGCCTTGAGTTTCACCAGGATGTTCTGGCAGTAGCCCGCCATGGCCTCGTCCACGGCGTTGTCCACCACTTCGTACACCAAGTGGTGCAACCCGCTGTGGCCCGTGCCGCCGATATACATGGCCGGGCGCTGGCGAACGGCCTTGAGGCCCTCCAGCACGGTGATGTGCGACTCGTCGTAAACGTCGCCTCGCGCCGCCGGAGGACCGGGCCTGAGCACCTCCGCCTCCTCCTGCGCTTGGCGACCACGCGGCGGGTCCTGTTCCTGCGTCTCTGGCGTCTGCTCTATGCCCAATGTTGCCCCTCGTGCCGGCGCCCGTTCGGCTCAGGACAGTTGAAGGCCAATTCGCTGCGACCCAACTGGAACCGAATGTCGCCCACGTAAAACCCACGACACTGCGTGGCGATCAATTCCCCCAACGCCGAAAACCACTCCAGCCGCATGGCGGAGACCAGCGACTCCTGATCGACGAGGACGGTCAGGACGTTCCTCCGCAACGACCCCAGTGTGCAGTGATTCCGAAACTCCTCGTCCGCACCCGCCCCGATCACCCGCTGCAACTGCGTCAGATGGCCGACCGTCGAGGTGCACATGCCGTCCAGCACGCGGTTCGCCGTTCGGCCGACGCGCTCGGCGCGGCCGCCCGGAACACGGTTCTGCTGCACCCAGGCGAGTTGCCGTTCGTTCACCCCGTTAGTCCCTCGTCGCTGTTACGACAGGTTCACCGGCATCACCACGTACAGGAACTCGCCTCCGCAGCGCAGCACGCCCGGCCGGTTCGGCTCCTTGAGCTCGAAGGTCACCTCATCCTCGTGAACCACGCGCAGAACGTCGGTCAGGAAGTTGGGGTTGAAGCCGATCTCGATCGCCTCGCCGTCGTAATGGATGGGCATGGTGATGCGGGCCTCGCCCTGCTGCGGCGCCCGGCTCGACAGGGCCAACTCGTTCGCGGTGAAGCTGAACCGCACGCCGCGAGATTCCTCGTTGGTCAACAACGCTGCACGCCGCACGGCACTGAGCATTTCCGGCACGCTCAGTTGGACGTGCTTGTCGGTGTCTGTCGGGATCACGTCCTGATGCTTCGGGAAATGCCCCTCCACCAGGCCGCTACTGATCAGGGCCCGCCGGGTGCGCAGCAGAAGCTGGTTGCCCGTGACCTGCACGCCCACCGGCTCCTCATCGTCCCCGAAAAGCTGGCGAATCAGGTTCATGGCCTTGCTGGGGACGATCACCTCGAACTGCCGCCCCTTGCCCGAGCTGACCTCACCGATCGCCTGCGACAGCCGGCGCCCATCGGTGGCCACCAGCGTGAGGTTCTTGCCCTCGGCCTCCCAGAGCACCCCGTTGATGGCGTACCGCGTGTTCTCCCGGGCCGCTGCAAACACGGTCCGCTCCGCCAGTCGCCGAAGCACGCCAGCCGGGATCTCCAGGTCCGGATCACCCGACATGGTGGCCACCTTCGGAAACTCGGCCGTGTCCTGCGTCAGAATCTGGAAGTGGCTGTCCGCACCACGGACGTGGCAGTGCGTCGCGTCCGCCTGAATGTCCAGCAGCTCATCGGCAGACTCGCGAACGATGGCCGCAAGCTTCTCCGCCGCCACCAGGACCTCTCCCTGGTGCTCCACCTCCACTTGGCTGACGACGCATCGCACGCCAATCTCCAGATCGGTCGCCTCGAGCTCGACGTGATCCGCCAGGGCTCGAAAGAGCACGCACTGGAGGATCGGCTTGGGTGTCCGCACAGCCGCGACGCTGCCGGCCACGCTCATTGCCTCGGTCAGCTCTTGTCGGTTGATACGCAGCTTCATCTGTTCAGGTCCTTCGCCTTGCTAGGTCGGCGGGGTCGTATCCTCTGTCTCTTGGGCGTTGGTCGCCGGGTCTTTGAAGAGGTTGTATTCTCTAGATCTCAAACTTCCTACTATCAGGTCCGGTGAGAAACCCGTACACAGGGATGGGAACCCCCGCTAAGTATCGCACGCGGCTGTGCTTAGCCGCATCTCGGGTCGGCACGGTCGTGTGAGTATCCTGTGACCTGCGCCACAGGATTTCCCCGCGCGACCAGCCCTGCCGACCGATGGACTTGTTCGCTCTGATATCTGCTCAGGTTCCTCACCGCATTACCCACAGGGTGCGTGCTCCCGTCTAGTCTCCATTGCGGCGTTCGTGCCTCAGTTGGTCCAGCATTTCCTCGACCGCATAGTTGAAGCGGGGATCCTCGGTCCGCAGTGCGGCAATCCGCCTGGCCGCGTGCAACACCGTGGCGTGATCCCGACCGCCGAAATACCCGCCGATCTCCGCCAGGCTCAACGGGGTCAACTCCCGGGCCATGTACATGCAAATCTGACGCGGGTGGGCGATGGACTTGTTCCGCTTCTTGCTCAGCAGGTCCGATCGCCGTACGGAGAACCGGCGCGTGACGACCTCCAGGATATCCGGGATCGTCACCCGCTGCAACTCCGTGCCGGTCAGAGCCTCGTAGGCCAGGTCCAGGTTCATCCGTCCGCCCTGCGTCTGGCTGAAGGCGTCGATCTTGATCAGCGCCCCCTCCAGTTCCCGGATATTGGAGTCCACCTTCGAGGCCACGAAGCGGACCACCTCCTCCGAGATCTCGATGCAGCGTAGCTTTGCCTTCTTACGGATGATGGCCATCCGGGTTTCCAGGCATGGCCGTTCCATCAGGGCCACCAGCCCGGAGTTGAACCGGCTGATCAACCGTTCCTCCAGGCTGGGAATCTGGGATGGCGGGCAGTCGGCCGAGAGCACGATCTGCCGCTGTGATTGGTGCAGCGTATTGAAGGTGTGGAAGAACTCTTCCTGGCTCCGCTCTCGTTCGGCCAGGAACTGGATGTCGTCGATTACCAGGACGTCCACATGCCGGTAGCGGTAACGGAACTGCTTGAGAGCCCCACGCTCGACGGCCTCGATGAAATGGTTGGTGAACGTCTCGCAGGAGAGGTACAGGATTCGGCCCGGGCGAGGGCCGCCGTTGATCGTGTGGCAGATCGCCTGGAGCAGGTGGGTCTTACCCAGGCCCGTCGCGCCGTGGAGGAACATCGGGTTGTAGGCCTTGCCGGGCGCCTCGGCCACCGCCAGGGCCGCCGCATGGGCCAGTCGATTGCAGGGGCCGGTAACGAAGTTGTTGAATACGTAGTCCGTGTTGAGCGTCAGCTGCCCTTCTTCCATCTCGAACGACAAGGGCGGCGCGCTTTCCTCCTCCTGCGAGCCGTCGGCCTCGAAGGCAACGGCCACCAGCCGCCCGGTCGCGGCCTGGGCGCTCTCGGTGAATGCACGGTGGCAGTGCTGGGTAAGGTAGCGGATCTGGGCTTGGTTCTGGGCGCGAATCTGGAGAGTGCCGCTATCCAGGCGAAGCGGCACCAGTTGGGCAAACCATCCGCGGACGAGGTCCGGATGATTCAGCCGGATTTGCTCGACAATGTCCTCCCAAACGGTCTTGAGCGCCGCTGTCATAGTCGCCGTCGAGGTTGTCCCGTCACCAGCCGGCCAACGAGCCACGCACACCAGCCGGCGGCCGGGGAAGAGGAGCGTAACTTGTTTCTTGGCAATTGCTTAGGACGCACGTCCTCGCCCGGTATCCAAGCCCACCATTGTACCGGGATTGCCGCCGAACGCCAGGGGGAAAATGCCCTTGACCGCCGACGATATCCTTGAAGCCCCACGCGGCTGCGGTATCATAACCGTCACTCGGTGGCCTGCCGAGGGTACACACGCTGCCAGGGACGGCCTGTATGAAGCCCCCCCACCAGATGCAAGCGGAAAGACAGACTGAATTCGCGTTTTCGGGTGCTACCGCTACGGCCAAGCCGGGTCGGCGGCGCGCGCCCGGCGGAGATGCCCGATCCTCCGCCCCCAAGGCGGCGGGCACCCAGAAGGCCCGCGGGTCGGTCCGTGTGGCCACCGCCGAGACCATGGCCCGCGAGCAGCGGGACATCTCGGTTTCCGAGTTTTTTGCCAAGAACCGGCATCTCCTGGGCTTCGACAATCGGCGCAAGAGCCTCCTGACCACTGTGAAAGAGGCGGTGGACAACAGCCTCGACGCCTGCGAGGAGGCCGGGATTCTGCCCGATCTGGAGGTGCGCGTCGCCCAGACGGCGGAAGACCGGTTCAAGGTCGTCGTTCGGGACAACGGACCGGGCGTCGTGAGGCAGCAGGTCCCCAACATCTTCGGGAAGCTGCTTTACGGCTCGAAGTTCCATCGGCTCAAGATGTCCCGCGGGCAGCAGGGGATCGGGATCAGCGCCGCCGGCATGTACGGCCTGATCACCACGGGCACGCCCATCAGCGTGGTCAGCCGCACCGGGTCCAACAAGCTCGCCCACCACTTCAAGATCGCCATCGACACCAAGAAGAACCGTCCCGAAGTCGTACAGGACGAGGAGATGGAGGTCGAATGGCCGCACGGCACGCGCGTCGAGATTCATCTGGTGGCTTCCCACGCCAAAGGCCGCCAGAGCATCGACGAGTATCTGGATCAGACGGCCATCGCCAATCCGCACGCCCACATTCGCTATACGCCGCCGGCCGGTGAGCCGGTTGACTACACCCGTGCTGTCGAGGAGCTGCCCGCTCAACCCAGGGAGATCAAACCGCATCCCCACGGCATCGAGCTGGGCATCCTCATGAAAATGTTGAAGGAGACCTCCGCCAAGAAGGTCGGGGCGTTCCTGCAGAAGGACTTCTCGCGGGTGAGTTCTGCGATGGCCAGACGGGTCTGCGCCGGCGCCGGCATCACCCCCCTGACCTGGGTCAACGCCGTGGACTCGCACGCGGCCGAGCGCCTGTACAACGCCCTGCAGAAGGCCAAGCTCAAGGCCCCTAGCACCGATTGCCTGGTGCCGATCGGGGCCGAGGCCATCCTCAGCGGGCTGCTCAAGGAGGTCAAAGCGGAGTTCTACACGGCCAGCACGCGGAGCCCGGCGGTGTATCGCGGCAACCCGTTCCAGATCGAGGTCGGCTTGGCCTACGGCGGCGAGTTGGGGCCGGACCCGCGCGAGCAGGAACCGGGCGGCAACGGGCGGAATGCCCGTAACAACCAGGCTCAGGCCCGGGTCATTCGCTTTGCCAATCGCGTCCCGCTGCTCTATCAGCAGAGCGGCTGCTGCATGTTCAAGGCCATTCTGGACACCAAGTGGAACAACTACGGCCTGTCCCAGGCCCGAGGGGCCCTGCCGGCGGCACCGATGGTCATCCTGGTGCACATGGCCAGCGTATGGGTGCCGTTCACCTCCGAGTCCAAGGAGGCCATCGCCGACTACGACGAGATCCGCAAGGAGATCAAGCTGGCCATCGCCGAGTGCGGCCGGCGCCTGGCCACGCTGCTGCGCCGCAAGAAGACCCGCACCGTATACGCCAATCGCCGCGACGTCTTCACCCGCTACATCGGCGAGGTGGTCGATTCGGTCCGGGCCATCACCACGGTCAACAAAGAGACCTTGCGGCAAGCCCTGGCCAGCCTGGCCGAGCACCACACCGCCCACGCCGACATGGAGCTGGACGACCACGGGCGGGTCATCAAGAAGGCCGACGCGCTCGAGCACACCGTCGTCGTCGACCGTAGCGCAGACGATCCGGCCCCGGAGACACTGTTCGAGGCGGACGAGTCCAAGCCGGCGAAGACCCGCAAGCGCGCCTCGGCCAAACGCAAGACCGCCGGGAGGCCGGCCAAGCGCTGACACCGGCCGCCCACAGCATTCAGTATTGATGCCGGCTCCAAGTGCGCTATGATGGGGCGTCTATCTGTGGCATGCGCAAGGAGGGCACCGGTGGCCATTGAGCTGGACAGGGTCTACCAGGAGGATTGCCTCAAGGGCTTGAAGCGCGTCAAGGCCAGTTCGATCGACTTGGCCTTCGCCGATCCTCCGTTCAACATCGGCTACGACTACGACGTCTACGACGACCGCAAGGGGTACGATCAGTACCTGGACTGGACCCGGCGATGGACCGCGGCCGTCGTCGAGACGCTCACGCCGACCGGGGCGTTCTGGGTGGCCATTGGTGACGAGTACGCCGCGGAGATGAAGCTCATCCTTCAGAACGACTGCGGGTTGATCTGTCGCAGTTGGGTGGTCTGGTACTACACCTTCGGCGTGCACTGCAAGTACAAGTTCACCCGCAGCCACGCGCACCTGTTCCACTTCGTCAAGGACGCCAAGAACTTCACGTTCAACCACGACGACGTCCGCGTCCCCTCCGCCCGGCAGCTTGTGTATGCCGATAAGCGGGCCGTCTCCAAGGGCCGCGTGCCCGACGACACCTGGATCCTCCGCCCGCAGGACGTGCCGGAAGGATTCGCGCCGGACGAGGACACCTGGTACTACTCCCGCGTCTGCGGCACGTTCAAGGAGCGCCAGGGCTGGCACGGCTGCCAGATGCCCGAGCAACTGCTCGGCCGGATCATCAGGGCTTGCTCCAACGCCGGCGACGTGGTCCTGGACCCGTTCGCCGGCAGCGGGACGACGCTGGCGGTGGCCGGGAAGCTCGGCCGCAGGTACCTCGGATTCGAGATATCGCCCGATTACGTCAAGCAGATTCGCCGGAGGTTGCGAACGGTCTCGGAGGGCGATCCGCTCGTGGGCCCGGCCGATCCGTTGACCTCCGCACCGCCCACCGGTAGCGGCCGGCGGATCGAGGAGGTTCAGCGTCGCCGCAAGCGCCGCGGCAAGACCGACGACACCGAGACGCCGGCACTCTTCGATTCGCTGTCCGCATGACCTGAAGCGTTACCCTTTGCCTCAACTGGGATTCGACTGCCATGGCCAAGAAAGCCGTCGCCGGAAAGAAGACCGTCAAACGCAGAAAAGCGCGCAAGAAGGCCGACACCGGCGGCAAGATCGAGCAGCTCGCCAAGGACGTCGCCGAGCACGCCTTCCGCAAGCGCGACCCCTTTGTGGACATTCCCATCCGGGCGCTGAGCAACGTCAGCTTCAACGAGAAGACCCGCTACATCGAGATGGGCGACCGCACCCAGCGGCGCAACTTCTTCAACTACGGCCAGGCCAAGCGGTTCATGCAGACCATACTGGTGGCCTCGAAGTGCAAGGACCTGGTCGACCAGGACAAGACGGCCAGCATCCGGCAGATCTACTACGTGGCCAAGCACACCATCAAGGGCACGCGGGAGAAGACGTTCGACGACCAGGCCGAGTGCGACCCCATCCTCGAGGACCTGGAGGTGGCCGTCGATTCCCTGCGCGAGGAGCTGCACGTCTTCGCCAGCACGCGCGGGGCCCTGGTGGGCGAGCTGGTCTTCGTCGATTCCGGCGACACGATCGACGCCACGCGCCTGGGCAGCGGCGGCTACGCCATCCCCAGCATCGTCGAGCCCGAGGTCATCCGGTTCAAGAAGTGCAAGGCCAAGTTCGTCCTGCACGTCGAAAAAGACACCGTCTGGCGGCGCTTCGTCGAGGACCGCTTCTGGGAGCAGCACCGCTGCATCCTGACCCACGGCGGCGGCCAGCCGCCCCGCGGCGTCCGCCGGCTGCTCCACCGGCTGCACAACGAGCTGAAGCTGCCCGTCTACGTGCTGCTGGATAACGACCCTTGGGGGTACTACATCTACTCGGTCATCAAGCAGGGCTCGATCAACCTGGCCTTCGAGTCCGGCCGCATGGCCATCCCCAACGCCCAGTACATCGGCGTGTCGGCCTTCGACTACGAGCGATTCGGCCTGACCGACAACGTCAAGATCGAGCTGGACGCCAACGACGTCAAACGGGCCAAACAGATCGCCGACTACCCCTGGTTCAAGGGCAAGGGCCCCTGGCTTCGCGAGATCAAGCGCCTGCTGGCCAACGGCTTCAAGATGGAAGTCGAGGCCATGTGCTCCAAGTCCCTGAGCTTCGTCACCGAAGAATACGTGCCCTACAAGCTGAAACACCCGAAGGAGTGGCTGGACTAGTATAGCAGATGCTCTCCGGGTCGCGCCCCGCGCCGTCCAGGTCGCTGTTTGGCCTCCTGACCTGTTGCGTCGGCCCACACTTGCCGTACGATACCCAGTGTACGATGGGCAGGGTGGCACGGAACATCTTGGAACTCAGCCGTGAGCTAAGCGGGCACAAAGTGCTGCGCCCACGTCCCTCCTTTGGCCAGCGACTCGCGGAAGCATTGCTCTGGACAGAGGGTGGAGCGACGACCCGTGCTTTGCAGTCGGTGGGCGTTCCGGGGACTGGTTGCGTTGGGCTAATCGCGAGACAGCCTGCCGTTGTCTTTGTGGGCCACCAACACGCGAAGGGCGACGACCTCTTGCCCACAGTGGCACTCTATGCTTACCACGCTTCGATAGAGTGGGGAGTCCTGACTAATTCCGTTGAAACGCTCGTGTTCAATTCACACTGGCTGAAGGATCAGGGCTGGTTTGCCCTGCCTCCGCTGCGCCCCGCCCAGTTTGCGCAACGGGTCGAGCTTTGGGAGGCGCTTACGCCGCAGGGGATGGGTGAAGGCCTGATCGAAGCGGTCGCGTTGCGGATCCGGAAGCCAGACACGCAACTGGTGCCGGTAGACGATGCGCTTGTGGAGCGGCTAGACTACTGGCGAGCCGAGTCGCTTCGGCACGCTTCGTCCGTGAAGGGCATCGACCAGAAACTCCAAGACCTTTTTGCCCAGCTATTTGTTCTACGGGCCGTCGAGGATCGCCGGCTAGCACCTCGCATCGATTCCTTGAAGGACGCTCTACAAGAGGACGGCTCTGCGAGTCTAGCACGAGTTCGCAATATCTTCCGAGCTGCAAAGAGCGTGATCCAGTCTGAGTTGTTCGATATCACCGTCCCGCGGGACATACCAGCGTCCATCCTTGGGGGGATAATCCAAGACCTGTATACGCCCAGCCATGTGCCGGCCAAAGGTGCTCGCTACAACTTCTCATGGCTTGACGCCGACATCCTTGGTCGCGCCTACGAGAAATATCTGGCGACCGTGCTGATTCCGTCACGCGTGCCGGACCCGCAGCTTCATTTGTTTGATCAACCTCTACGCGAAGTAGCCCGAGTCAGTCGCCGCAAAGCCAGCGGAATTTATTACACGCCCTCCTTCGTTGTGCGCTACTTAGTAGACAGGTGCCTCGACGAATGGTTTGCATCTCGTTCCGGGCGCGCT
>Ga0307379_10004507_pt1 | contig 19851 bp, 18 predicted proteins | sample UN2MG_FD_202237 | JGI IMG/M metagenome (GOLD analysis project Ga0307379, IMG submission 202237) | Soil microbial communities from Risofladan, Vaasa, Finland - UN-2 | ecosystem: Environmental > Terrestrial > Soil > Coastal area > Acid sulfate soil | place: Finland: Risofladan, Vaasa | collected... | reverse complement strand
GCCCGCCTTCCGTCCAGGGTGCCAACAGGCCATCTCGGTCCAACGGGTACGGCCGGGAAGTCCGATGGCGTGGATGACGGATACCTGCGCGGGCAAGACCAGTCCGGTGCGGAGCCGACGGACTAGAGATGTCCCTGTCCGCCTCATTCCTCTACCGGTTCATCGACGACGTGTGGGACCTGCTCCCCACGGAGGACCGAGAGCTGTTCGAAACCTACTGGCGCGGCCTGGTTCGTGCCGGTGGAAATCTGCAGCAAAAGACGATGGAGGCGAACGCCTCCCTCTTCATTGAGCACGTCCCCGTCTTTCTGACGGAGCGGTGGAACAAGTACACGATGGATGACGCTACGGCGGATCTGTTCGTGACAACCGAGGCCGTGGTCCTTGCAGGGAGTGCGGAGACCCAGCTTCAGTTCGAGGCCGTTCTCTTTGACACCCTGTCGGTGTCGAACGCTACGAGGAACATCCCGAACACGGAGAGCATTCAATTCTTCGACAACACGGTGCGGACGCTGCGCTACGGCAAGCTCGTGCCGAACACCATCTCGGTTCGCAATGCGGAGATCGAGTTCACCCGGAAGCGCGACTTCACACTCAACGAGACCCTCGGAGAGATCCAGCGCACGCCCAATAGCCGTATCCCGACGGACGCACTCGTCAGCGTTTCCTACGGCCACGAAGAGTACACCGAGGGTCTCGATTACGTCGTGGACGAGGAGGACGTCTCGGTGGCTCGCCTTGGGGTGACGACGGCTATTCCGTCGGGCGCCACCGTGACGGCGGGCTACACGTACAATGCGACCTCCACGATTCCGCTGTCGTCCAGTGACGGTGCAGTCCTTGTCGACCTGAAGACATTCACGGATACGACGAACACCTTCGGCGGGGTGAGTCCAGGCAGGATTCTGACCATCACCTCGGGGCCGAACGAGGGGACCTACACCGTGCTACGGGTGACGGGCATGACGAGTCTGGAGATTGTGGGCTCCTTCCCGGCCGTCCAGTCCGGAGATGTGGTCTACACCATCGCCGCCTTCCCTTATGCGATGCGGGTGGACAAGAACATCGCTTCGATCCCCCTGCTTCAAGATTTGATCGATGGTCCGAGCATCGTCTGGATTGAAGGGGTCGATTACATCGTTCGAGACGGTATTCTCGCCAGCCGGAAAGCGCTCCCGCTACAGACGTTGGGGCCGGAAGAGAAGCGGACGCAAAGCCTGTGGGCGGAGGTCACGAAGATCAATGCCCAGACGCCTTATCGAAACTTCGGCGTACTGATCGACTTCTTCCGGGAGAACTCCGAAGAGTACAAGCTAGCCCTGCAGGGGCTATGGTTCACGTTCTGGACGGGATCCACCCACGGAAACTTGGTCACCGGGCTGCACATCCTGATGGGCCTTCCGTTTGCAAGGAACGCGGGGACGGTAGTCTCAGTGAGCGATACGCAGATCCAGATCGAGGATGGACGCGGGCAGATTCTGAGCTACACGATTCCGGCAAATCTCGTGGCGCAAGTGGCTCGAGGGGATGAGGTTGTTCGGTTTCAGCGTCTCGTCAACGGTGTTCGGATCATCGACCGCATCAACGAGCCCGGGTTCGTGGCGGCCCGACTTGGACGCGAAGGAATTTCCAGGTTCCTGACCTCGAATGCTTCGGTTGGCCCAGGCGATTCGGATGAGACCCGGGCGCTGACATTGCTGGAGAACCACCTATTTTTGCCGCAGATCCTGGCAGAGGCGGTGACATCGCTCATCAATGTTCAGGAGTTCGTGACGTACCTGGACAACATGAAGCCGGCGTGGACGGAGTACGTCTTTTCGATCTCTGTAAGTGAGGACGAGACGATCATCCTCAGTGAGGACGAGATCGAACTGAGCGCCATCCTGAACCTGACGACCACCGTAAGCAGTAACGAGTTCAACCAGGTTGAGTCCTTTGGCTCAAACATTCTGATCGGAACCTTCGGAGCGGTGCTGGGGGCTGGGAGTCAGGCGGCGGGGAACTTCCAGGACCTGTCGCGAGATTTCACGGCGGCCGGTATCGGGAAGGGCTCGGTCATCCACATCCTCACCGGTGACTTCATCGGAACGCATGCGGTGCTCGAGCGAAAGAATGACAACCTGCTGTCACTGGATATCCCGGACGTAGATTTGGTGAATGACTCCGGGCTGGACTGGCGTGCCATCACCGAGGAGCAGGCGCGTCTGAACCACGATGCGCCGACGATCCGAGACCCCAACATCATTCTCGACGGGGCGAACTACACGACCCCCACGACCCTGAACGTGCAAACGGATGCCGACTTTGGGTCTACAATGCTGACCGACGAGGATGTGAAGGCGATGCTGCTGATCGATATCGGTATTTCCGGGGCCGAGGTTCAGGCCATCACGGATGCGGATATCGCCAATGGCGAGATTCAGGTGGGGACGGCGCCCGGCGGCGTTCCTGTCGCACAGGCTCACCAGATCGGTTCTGTGGCCGTTGTTCGCACAGACAACGGTGGCCCTGGTGTGACTGACGTGTTTGCAATCTAGCTGATAGATTGACGGTGCCGTTGAGGCACCACTAAAATCTGAGGTGAATCATGCGCTTGCCCCGCTTCCTACATTTCCTTGCTCCAAAGTTCAAGCGGGAGCAGTACGCCGTCGACGGGCTTGGCATCCGTGGACACATTCTCGTAGAGCGCCAGGTCAACGGCGGCCCCAAGGAGGTGGTGCACGAAAGCCCCAACTTCATCGTGGACGTCGGTCTGACCGCAGTTCGAGATTTGCTCATCGGACCGAATGGCGCTGGGTTCACGGGGTCGATTTTCCGGATGGCGGTCGGTGATGGCGGCGTTCCCCCAGGGGATCTGTTCAACCCGATCCTCCCGGATGCGACCTGGCCGGCACGAACGGCCCTGTTTCACGAGGTCATCCGCCAGGACATCTCGGTGTTCAGTGAGCCGACAGATTTCTCCGCTCGGTTCGTGGGGAGCTTCAGCTCTCTGGACGTGGACGACTCGAGCTATTCGCTGACGCCGCGAGTCATCAACGAGGCGGCCCTGATTATCGGGGATGGAATCGTCACGTTCGGTGGGGACAAAAAACAGGTGAACCAGACGGTTCCGGATGTCGTAGACGCAGACGAAGTGATGTTGTCAACGCGGACGTTCAACTCACAGTCATTCGACCCATTGGACGATGTGACGGTCTCGATTACGTGGACCATCACGGTGTCAAACTAGGGGAAGCATCATGCCGCAGAAGACAACATTCCTTTCGCTTACGCTGCCTGAATTCCAGGAGTTCATCGACAGCTGGCATGACCCGGTCAACCAGAACATGGAGGACCTCGATGCGTTCTTGGAGGACCTCCACAACGCATTGGTTGACACCTCCGCGACTGGCACCTGGGCCCCGCTTCGTGGCTCTCTGGGGAGCCTAGCTGACCGTCTGGACGTCTCCATTAACACCGATGGAACAATCAAGATTGGCTCATCGCCGGATATACTGGCCCTCTCGAGCTCCTCGACAAATGGGACGGAGGCATCCCCAGATGACGACCCTCGGGGGCGGTTCGACCGGAGCGACTTCGAGATCTACGACGCCCGGCAACCCTTCGTCGGCGGACGGTTCACGCCGTTTGGCGGGACGGGCCCGAGTGCCGGGTTCCCCGAGGAAGAGCTCGATGCTGGCATTGCCGCTCGGGTGGCTGATTTCGGTGCGTTCACGGAGACCAACGGGGTTGGCCCTGTGTCGTCCCCACAGCGCCCGGCGGCGCCAGGGCTGGTGGCTGGAGGGGCGCCGACGTTCATTTCCGCGCCGGGCGGGGACAGGATTCTCAGTCTGGACGGCAGCGGGGCCACGGCCGTCTTCAATATCGACGGGTACATGTTCCGCATCCGGGAACAGGTCGATATCGACCTGACTCCGGCGGGGTTCACGGATACGAACTACGTCTGGGTCTACGTGGAGCGGGTCGGGGCGAACTACGGTTCGACCTTCCTGTATAACCAGGACGGCGGGTACGCGGTCAAGGACCTGCGGATCCTGCAAAACGGGACGGCGGGCTCCACTTCCACTTCGACGTTCACCGATGCTGCAGCGCTGTTCAATACGGCCGTTCTTGGCAAGGTCCGCCCCGGCGACGTCCTGGTCATCGACGACACGACGGCTGCTGGCAAGTACGTCATCGACTCCGTCGACAGCGACATCCAGGTCACGATTCGGGGCACGTTCAAGGCGAATGTGACCGCTGCCGCCGACTGGCATGTCCAGGACGACCACCAGCCCAACATTGGCGCCGCCGAGGGTGGTGCCGACCCCGAGGAAATGCCGCCGTTCGTTCCTGGGCGGGTGTACATCGGGCGGGCGCGGTATGCCGCAGCGAGTTTCCCGACAGAAGTCATCACGTTCGCCAGGGGCGGGGTGTATGACTCCGGCTGGCAGTCGGTGACGGCCGCCGGCCTATTTGGAACTCCGCTGGTTTTGTCCCATGACCTCGGTGTTCCGCCGACGTCGGTCGACATCTTCGTCCGGTCTGCCGCAAACGCTCCTACATATCAGCCGATTTTGGAGCGGCGCTTCATGACCGACTTCAATCCGGCGAACCTGCCCGGCGCGATAGTTATCGGCGACTTCATCTTCCACACCCAGCTTGTCCCTTCGGTGCGGTGGCATAGCACCACTGAGGATATCACTGTCCGTCTTTTGAATGCGCAAACTGGTAACCTTACGCCAGTTGCCGCAGCGCTGTTTACTGACAGCGCGGGCACGGACATTACGTCCGGGGAGATGCGCGTAGTTTGCAAACGGTGATGCATGACAGTCGAAAAAACGGTATCAGGACGCTCGCCCTACATCGGTAGGACGTTCCAGAAGCAAACGGAGCTCATCGCCGGGCGCAGCGGGTACGTCTCCGGTGCGGAGACGTCCGATGATGGAGCAACGATCACGGTCGGCCCTTTCGCATTCATGCAGAACGGGCTGATCGTCGAGGAGTCTGCGTCCGTTGCAGGAACCTCTGTTCCATCCGGCGCGGAACCGTGGTTTTTGCTTGGGTCCTCCGCCGACGACGACCCAGACAGCGGCGTGGCCCTTATGGCAACCAACGACACGTCCGTTGCGTTTGCCGGAATCATCCTATCTTACAAGGTCAACGGGACCTGGCAGAACCCCTCCGCCCTTTCGCTTCAGGGGCTGGAAGATCGGGATGCAGCGGAGGCCGGCAAGGAAAACGGGTTCCGTGTTGAGCCGATCCTTTCCGGGGGAAATCTTTCAACGTTCGATTTGACGTCGGGACGCGTTGTCGGCTCGAGAGGGATTCGTCGAGACCTGGTCGGACCCGCCTCGGCACCCTCAAGTATTGACTCAATCACGCCGTTTCTTCCGCATGAGCAACTGAACCGGACGGACCACCTGGTTCTGCGACAGAACTCGGACCTTCCTCCGAGCATCGTCTACGTTCAGGGCGCCACCGAATCCTTCGTGTCACACGGAGCATCGGGGGGGCTAACAATACCGTCCGGATCTGGAACGACTGGTCGTCCCCACTACTTCCATCGCCGGGGCGGCGGGATTGCCGACCAGTGGTGGGCCTGGGGTGAGGGCAACAACCTTCGCATCCTTGGTGGACCGTCCGCCGAACACTTCGCTGCCAGCACCCTTGTGGCCGGTGGCGCGTCGGTCACCGAGGCATACATCGTGGGGCAACGAGAGTCCGACGATGCCATCGTTGTCCTGTTTCTCGAAGGGAGTGCCCTTCGGATTGTCTCCTTCGTTGCAGCGACCGGGTTCCTGGAGGATGCGGCGGTCACGATCGACACGGAGCCAAACGCGATCACGCATCCCCGCGGTGCGTTCGGGCCGTCCGAAGATTGCCATGTCGTCTACCAGCACGACGAAAACGGAACAGGGCTTGACGAGCAGGTCTACTACACGCGGCTGAGCATTCAGGCGGCATCGTTTGGCGCAGCGGCGATCACCCCTCGTATCGTGGATGGCGCTGATTCCGCGAAGAGCGACACCGGGCCGGTGATTGGGGTGGATGACACAGGTGTCTCCCATATCGCGTACATCACAGGGACCGGGGGAACCTCGAACGTATTTGGCGAGCTCCGGTACTCGACCATCGATCGCACCGGGGTCCTCACCTTTCAGAAGACCTACTCCAATACCACGGACGTGGGAAAGGACTTGGATCCGGACGACAGTACTCCGATCGAGGTCTACTCAGCCGGCGGGACGACGGTAGACAATCTTCGGTCAGTGGACTTGGTGGTGACGGTCCACGGTGAAGTCTATGCCGTGGTGCTGCTGAAGGATTCGGGGGACGCCGAGGTTTTTGACGTAGCCCTTTTCAGTCCAACGTTCGAAGACCGCCTTGGGTTTGGCGTCGCCCATATCAACCGGGCGACAGGAACGACTGTTCGCTACAACGATTGCGGCATCGTATCCGATGAGCAGGGACAGATTTTCTGCGTCTTGAGTCACTATCAAGGCACCTTCGAGGCAATGCGCGTCGTGCGGATCGACACCGTGTTTGCGCCGAACGGACTGGTTGGCCCCAGCGTGCTTGGCCGTGGACCTGACACGATCTCCACGGTGGACCCGGTTGTGGACGAGATGCTGGTAGACCTCGGGTACGCGGGTGACATCGCAATTTCGGAGCAAGATGGTGGTGGGGCTGTCCAGACCGCGACCTTCGGACTCAACTGTACCGACGAAGTCGGCGGGCTTGCCTCTCCACCCACTCCTCACCCAAACGATGTTTACCTAGCTTCGTGGCGAGTACCGACCGACGTCACGCCAGTTCTTCCTGAGAGCAACATCCAGGTTTCTCATACCCGGACCAAGGGGGCCAAGTACCCGTTCCTGGTCGGGGGGGATGGCGATTTCCAGGGCTGCAACTCCATTCAGTATGCGTTAAGGATCGCAAACCAGAACCAGGGAACGATCATCATTCGGAGCGGACACCACTACCTCAACGGCCCCATCACCGTCCAGGGGGGCGTTCACTTGATCGGCGAGGGGATGCCGGTTCTGGACTGGGGGGACGTATCTCTCGAGGCTCCGATGATTGATGTCCAGGGCGGAGCGAGCATTGTTGTCTCTGGTATTTCTGGCCAGGTCGTCACGCTTGCGACCGACTTTGCAAAGGTTCGGTCAGGCGACCTCGTCAACATGGCAACCTCGGGCTTTCATCGGGTGATTCGCCGCATCAACGACAAGGCGGTGTTGGACGGGATTGTCCCTGTGGGAGCCACGATGCAGCTGTTCCCGGCGGGTGTTGTGATGGAGAACTTGTACCTGACTGGCAGGATGCAGGACCCCGCAGATCACTTCGTCCGCCTCTTGTCCGCAAACAAGTGCGTGATGAGGAACATGGCGTTTCGGGCGCAGGGCGCATTCACGGCGGGGTCGCTAGGAGTCCTCGTGGATCAGTCCAGGGACTGCCTTCTCGAAGGGCTCGACTTCTCCTCCTGGCAGAGCACGGGCCTCGCCGAGGGAGCGATCAACCTGACGGGTGGTTTCGGGAACGAAGTGCGCGGATGCCTTCTCCGGGGCGACATCGCCCAGCTTGAGATCGAAGCTGACGAGTCGCATCCGCGGGTCATCGATTGCCTGGATGCCGACGGTGCCACCGGGGTGAACCCGACCTACAACATCATCGGAGCCCGAGCTGCGAACGACCCCGTTTTGTTTGGAAATAGCCTCGGCATCATCACAGGGGCCAGCGCGAGCAGTTCGAAGACGTACGTCGGTGAGCGGATCTCGGTCGCGGACTCCACGAGAGCGATGGCTTTCGAGGATGTGAACACCGTTGCGGGTGCGGCCCCCAGTGGTCGCATCCTTCTCACGGATGGGTCCAATCAGGAATTCAACAGCGGCGGAGCCACGGTTGGAGTTATCACGGGTGCAGTGAACGCACGTGTCCGGCTGGCCGGGGATACGATGTCCGGCAACCTCGTGATGGGCGGGGACATCCTGACCGACGGGGCCAAGCAGGTCCTGGGCGCAACGGGTACAGCCGACACGGGGAAGTTCGAGGTGTTCGCGGACGACCTGCATATCCGCGGGAACATCGATGTTGCGCAGGACCCAGATATCGGACACGAGATCCAGGGGCGCAACTCGATCATTCCGGCAACGATGCACCCGTACGGGCTCATAGAGCCCCTGGGCGCGAGGTACTTTGACGACTTCATCCGGCCGATTGCCGCAGGGGATGCTGCGAGTTTTTGGGCGTCGGCTACAGGTGGGGCCACACAGTTTTACAATACGGTTCGCTTGGTCACCACCGTGTCCGATGACAATCTTCAGGCCCTGGTCAGCAGGGAGTCGATCACGGGGGATGCACTTCCTGGGTTCAGCGCGAACATCAGGCTCGTCGACTTCAACACGCTTCGACGCGATAGCGTTGGCTGGGATGAGGTTGTAAGCGTTTTCTCAGTGTTCCGGGACACCGACACGAGCAACAACTGGTTCATTGCATTCCGGGATGACGGCAACACCAACCAGACCATCGACACTGGCTCAAGCCTGGCCACGATCGATACCTGGCTGTACATCACCCTGATCATGGTGAGCCCGACCTCGGTCCTCTTTCGGATCAGCGATAACCAGGTCTGGGGGCAGGGCAGCGAAACAATTGTCTTCGACAACGCACTGCCGGGAACCGGGACGATTAAACAGGATAGCGGGATTGACTGGGATTTCGCGTTGCAGCTGACGACGCGCTCTGCCGCTATCCGGGAAGCCAGCTTCGGCTTCGTGCACCTATTCGGAACAGTCCGGCCCAGTGGATCCGGAGAAGATGGATAGTGGAACCGACCGAACAGAGCTCCGACGTCGTTCGCGAAGTCGAAATTCCAGAGGATAGCCTCGCCACCCTACGGGAGGTCTTCGCCATCGTCCGAGATGCGATGGCGGACCTGGGGGAAGCGCACCTGCAGGAGTCGAAGGATCGACGGCGCTACGAGGCGTCAGCCCGGGTGCTCAAAGCAGCCGAGGAGTCGGCCAATCATGCGAAAGAACACGCCGAGCAGGTCAAGCAGTTCGTGGCCTCCTCGCTGGCGGTCGGCGATGGTGCCTGGGAAATGAATTTGGAAACCGGTAAGCTGGTGAGGACCGATGTCGGCACTGGAGATTGAGCGCTACTCGAGAGGGTCCACAGCGAGCCTCTTCCTGGAGATCCTCGCGGCCGGCGTAGGCCAGACAGGGGAAGCTCCTACCGTGGCTATCCAGCGCCTGTCGGACTCGCAGTGGTTCGATGGGGCGACGTTCGTGCCGACAATCCAGGAGAACGCCCTGATCCAGAAGGACCAGGCGAACCTCCCCGGCGTCTACTACTTCGACTTCGACCATGCCCTGGACGCCACACTGTCTGAGGAGTTTCTCCTTCGGTTCCGGAACACCGGGGCCAACGCGCTGCTCGACCACCGGCACATCATCTTCGGTCGATTGACGGACGTGGTGGACCCGGACCTGTGCGCGATCACGGGGACGATCTACACGGCCACGGGACGTCGTGCGCCGAACACGGTGGTTCGCGCCACGGTAATTCCGGTCGTGACCGACACCCTGGGTCGTGGCTTTCAGAACGTCGAAGTTGTGCAGGTCTACAGCGACCCACAGGGTGAGTTCGAGCTCAGCTTGGTGCGAAGTCTCAACGTTCGGCTGGAGATCCCGGATATCGGATACGATCGCAAGATCTGCGTTCCAGATCAGGCGAGCGCTTTGTTCACGGCATTGTAGATGGACGCGATCAACGGGGTATCGGCCTTCATTCAGAAGCTGGGTTTCCCCATCTTCGTGGCCGTGTTCCTGTTGCTTCGCGTGGACAAAACGCTCCGGGACATCCTGGTAATTCTCAAAGGGCTATCGACAGCGGTGAAGGTGCTGGCTAGCTTGCCAGAGGATGACGAGGAGGAGGAGGATGCATCATGAACATTGTCGTGGGAATCGTCGCTGTCGTGTTCATCGTGTTCGTGTTTGTGGTGGCCCTTAGGGGGCGCAAGGCTCGCAAGGATTTGACGAGCGAGGTGTGCGATGACCTCGACTTCATCTACGAGCACGCACAGCGCAAACACAAGAAGCGAATGGGGCGTGCTTCGACGGAGCTTTCCAACGCACATGCGTCCCACCACGAGACGTTCGACGGGCGCGTGAGTGCATCCAAGTGACCACGATTCGAATCACATTGGCCGCCCTCGCCACCGTGGCGTGGATTCCAGTGCTGTTGTTCTTCTTCAAGAACTTCAAGTCTCGCAACAACCCGGTGAGCCTTGCGATCGGAACACTGGTCGCGCTGTGCATGCTGTACGTGGGGCCGGTGGACTACTGGCTCACCTCTGGGACAGCGAGCAAAGAGTGGGTTTCACTCACCTTCGACATCCTAAGCGTGGCGGTTTGCGTCCACTTTTACCTGGCGATTCGCTGGTCCAAACGGAGATTTCACGACGCTCGTCATGAGGCCGAGTGACCGGTATGATGGGTAGCGATGCCCACCCGTACCCTTCTTCGTAGTCGGCAGATCCGAGCGGATCTGGCCACGCTCGACACTGATCGAGACGAGGAAAAACTCCTCCGGGGGCGGTACTTTGAGGCGGACTGCCTGGCCGCAGATGCTGTGGAGGACCTGGTCTACATCAGGGCGAACAAGTCCGGTGGATTTTTCCAGGTGGAGAAGGTCGACATCCAGGCCCCGGCGACCATGCCGGCGATTGGGATGATCTTGGAGAAGTCCACTTCGACCCGATGCTTCGTTCAGGTGTTCGGAATTATTGAGCTCAGTGGCTTGGTGGTGGGGGACCGATACTGGGTGGGGGCCGATAGTCAGATCGCAGCATCTCCGCCGACTCGAGTCGTGGGGGTGCAGGTGATCGCTCAAGTCGTGGGGGTGGCACTGAGCGGCACCGAGCTGCTGTTCAACCCTGACTACCAGGCTGTGAAGCTGAGGGCACTCTAAAATGGCCGACGACCTCCTTCAGTTTGACGCAGACGGTTTCCTCTCCGAGCTGTCTCTCGACGCAGTAAAGGTGGACGAGCACCGGGAGATCGACGAGCTCGTCCACCTGGTCGCAGAGGACTCTTTCGAGGAGTATGTCTATTCTGGCAGCAACGTGGTTGCGATCGTTGTGTGGACGGACGGGGGCAAAACAACGAAGGTACGGGAAGAGTTGTTCTCGTACTCCTCGGGGCTGGTGACTTCGATTGTGACGATCCAGTACGATGCGGTGGGGGTTGCGGTACCGGGTGAAACGATGACGGAAGCGTACAGTTACACCGGGAACGTGGTCGACAGTGTGACGAGGACGATGAGCTAATGCCGGGCGTAGTCGTACTCAATAAACCGGGTGTCTACCTGGTCAACGAGGCAGGTGTTTCCATCCTGCTCGAGGATGGAGCTGCGCTTCCCGGCGGCATCAAGGGCGTGGCGATTGTCGGGAAGGACGGAACCGATGCCCGGTTCTTCCGTGTTGCAGCGGACGGCACACTTCGGGTGGACCCGACGGGGACGACAACCCAGCCGGTGAGTGCAGGGTCGCTCCCGCTCCCCGCCGGGGCGTCGACTGAAGCCACCCTGGCTGTGGTGTCGGCTCTGCTCACGGCGCTGGAGGCAAAGGACTTCTCAACCGAGACCACGCTGGCGGCGATCTCTGTTCTTCTCACCTCGCTCGACGGGAAGGACTTCGCCACCCAGACCACCTTGGCAGCGGTGTCAGCCCTTCTGACATTGCTCGAGGGGAAGGACTTTTCGACCGAGACCACGCTGGCGGCCGTCGAGGTGTTGCTGACGTCGCTGGACGGCAAAGACTTCGCAACAGAGACGACGTTAGTTGCAGTGGGTGCGTTGCTCACCTCTCTCGACGGCAAGGACTTCTCGACGGAGACAACGCTTGCAGCCGTCGCCGCGCTGTTGACCTCGCTCGACGGCAAGGACTACTCCACCGAGACCACGTTGGCGGCGGTTGCTGTGTTGCTTACGTCCATCGACGGCAAGGACTACGCAACGCAAACGACGTTGGCTGCTGTTGCTGCCACCCTCACGTCGATCGACGGAAAAGACTTTGCCACCGAGACGACGCTGCTCGCACTCGGGGCGCTGCTCACGTCCCTGGACGCAAAGGACTTCGCTACTGAGACCACTCTCGCGGCAGCTACGGTTCTTCTTACGTCGCTCGATGGCAAGGACTACTCCACAGAGACCACCCTCGCGGCTATCCAGGTGCTCCTCGCGCAGCAACCCACGGTGGTGAGCACGGTCAACAGCTCGACAACGGTACCGCTCATCGCCTCGCCGTTCACCGGCACGTCCGAGTCGATGCTGCCCTACGTGGAGCTGAGCGTCACGCTCACGACCGCGCAGCCGGGGACGCACACCGGCACGGTGTTCTTGGAGTTCAGCCCGGACGGGACCAATTGGGATCTGTCGCTGCCGGTCACCTACGACTCGGACATCGGCTTCTTGCCCGTGCCGCTGCGTGTTGTCCAGGGGTTCTACCGGGCTCGCTACGTTCCCGACGACGACACCCTCACGGCGTTTCGGCTGCAAACGATCCTGCACCGCCGCTCGGCGAAGATGACCACGCGTTTCTTAACGCAGGACATCGACGCAGGCGAGCCGGTCGAGGTTGTGCGCGCTGTCTCCGCAGCCCAGCAGCCGGACGGCGACTTCATCAACGCGAAGGCTTCGGGCTCGTTGACTGGTTCGACCACGCCGCTTGGCGCGGGTGGTGAATTCCTCTCGGATTGGTTCGACTCGGACGGATGGGTTGCTATCGAGCTGGTCGTTGTCACCGACCAGCTCAGCGCCGACGATGGCGTCAAGATTGAATTCACCGACGACGTGCAAGCCGGTACACCAACGACCCAGTTCACCATCGTGCGGACTTTCGACGAGGGTGCCCTGGCTCGTGGCTTTATGGCGCTCACCGTCCCAGCGATGCTCGACGGTTTGCGCATCCGGTACACCAATGGTGCCACTCCACAGGGCTCGCTATTCCTGAACGCCTCGCTGCGAGCAAGCGCTGCGCAGATTCCGCAATCCTCCGTGGAGCTACCGATCGATGCGACGTCCCTCGCAGCGACGGTGCGCGCTGTTGGTGTCGGACGATCACCGGACGGCGGGTACTTCAACGTTCCGCATCAAGGGATATTTACGGCCGGTGGGACGACTACGCCGCTCAGCGCATCGGCGACGTTTCGCGGCGTGTGGTTCCCGTGGGCGGAGGACTACGTGGGCACGTTCTTCAACGTGTTTGCGGACACGGACGGTTCCCTGTTCCTCGACTTTTCGCAAGATGAAGCGCCGGTGGACGGCGACGACACAAGCCTGGACGGCTTCTTTACGATCCCTTACGAGACGGGCACGTTCCTGCGCCGCTTCGCTCCGGTGCAGTCGCGTTTCTGCCGACTTCGCTATGTCAACGGGCTGGCGGCGCAGAGTGAGTTCACCTGCGAGATTACCTTCCTGACGACACCAGCGGCGGTACCGTTGCAGCCGCTCGGCGACCCGCCGAACTCGACGCACCTGGCTGGGTTCTCCCATTCCGTTATTGCTGCACGCGACGAGTCGGCATCGGGCGCCTACCAGCAGATACACGCGAAGCTGATCGACGGTCTCCAGGCGCTCAACGTCACCGTGGCGGCTATCGAGGGCACGGTGGTGCAGCGGCCGGCGGATGCGTGGAACACGGCTCGCCACAACGTCGGTGCAGTGGCTCCGGTCCAGCTTGGCCCCGTGGCGCTTGCTGGGCGCACAGCGGTGAAGGTGGTCAATGTCGGCCCTTCACGCATCGCCATCGGCCCGACGAACGCGGTGACGTTCGCGACGGGTGAGCCGATGCCGGCCAACTCGTTCGCTTCGATGCCGCTGGACGAAGACCAGGAGGTCTGGGCCATCGCCGAGGATACCGGCGGCACGGAGAACATTCAGAATCTCAACGGTGCTGCGTCGGCGGGCACAGCGGACACGCCGGCCAATGCGCTCACGTCCAACGATGTGCGGGCACTCGTCGGCTCGGGCGAGACGGTGCGTATATCCACGCTCGCCATCACGCCGACGCTCACGGACATCGCCACGATGCGCATCGGCTGTGAGGCGCGGAAACAACCCGACCAGGGGCAGACGGTCGCCTTCGTCGGCAACGCCATCGCCGAAGCAGGCAACGTCGGCTCCATCGTCACGGCCACCACGCTCCCAGCAGCCACGAACCGCTTCTACCTCGCCGCCATTTCTCGCGAGAACGAGAACGCTTCCGTCACCAGCGTCGAGGGCGGCGGGCTTACATGGATGCCACTTCACGACGTCACAGCGGGTGCGTCGCGCCGGCTCGATGTGTGGTGGGCGTTCGGCTCACCTGGCGTCGCGTTCAACGTCACGGCCACTTTTTCCGTCCTCGCGACCAATAGCCACATCGCGGTGTCCGAGTATTCGGGCGCGGACCCGATCTCGCCGATCCACGATAGCGGCACGAACGTCGGAACGGGCACCGCCGTCACTGGCCCACTGCTCGCCAAAGAGGCAAAGCACTTGGGCTACCTGGCGACGGTGAAGGACAACACCTCTCACACCGCCGGCACGGGCTACACGGAGCGCAGCGACCAGACGACCGGCAGCGGCGCCGCCACCGACCGTGACGGCCTGGCGACCGAGACCAAGTCGCTGGTGACCCCCGGAACGGAAGCCGCCACAGCGACGCTCTCGGGCTCGACGACGTGGGGAGCCATCGGCGTGGTCATCAACAACGCGCCGGCGATCGATCCCATCGTTACTTTGAGCTACGAGTTGTCGGCAGTGCCGGGCGCGACGTCCGGTCCGGTCACGTTCACGGACTCCACCGACGAGGCGAAGTTCGTGGAAATCACCGCCGACGAGCCGTGGGTGTTTGCGGACATTCCGAACCTCACCCTCATCGCGACAGGGCTCACCATCGGCGCGGCCGAGTGCGAAATCGACCGGCTGTTCTTGGAGGTGGTCGAGGCCAGCGGCAACACCGCTCGAGTCAACCTCAGCCAAATCAGGGTGACGCCATCATGAACGGATTCGGCGGCGGACTGCTCAAGGGCGAAGACTTCACGGTCAACAAGGACAAGCCGACGCGAAACCTGGACACGGTGTTCACGGTGGACGAGGACCGTCCCACGTTCGTGTCCTACGTGGTGCGCCTCTCGGGGAGCGTGGCCAACATCGGCCGCATCGAGCTGCGCTCCGACGCTGACCCAACGCCGACCGACGTGATCGCCCAGGCGCGCATCGAGTCGGACGGTGCCGCAATTCATACACGGGACATCACTCTCACGGGCATCATTCCCACCGGCCACACCGCGCTCCTTGCCACGGTGGTGGAAGCGGGCTCGCCGACGTTCTCGCTGGTCACGTCCACCGAGTGGACGCTTGGCGTGCCGCTGGTGGAGGAAGGCGCTGCGCCGACCATCCCGAACAGTCATTCGCTCAACTTGGTGAGGGCGTCGAGCCAGGATGCTCACATTCTCGCAGCGAGCCTATCTGGCTTTCCGACGACGGACTTCACGCTCGAGACCTGGATCAAGTTCACCTCACTGCCCACATCGGCGCAGATTTACACCATCGCCTCGCAATGGGGTGGTTCAAGCCAGGACGCGTTTATCTGGGACATCCAGCACAACGGCTCTATCTTGCTACTGCGTGCATTCGTAAGCGAGGACGGTACCGCCTCCACACGGGACGCGGTGCAATGGAACTGGAACGCCCCTGCCCCGGTTATCGACACCTGGTATCACATGGCACTTTCCTGTGACATGTCCGAGACGGTCGCGGCCGGCAAGTTCAAGTGGTACTGGGATGGCGTAGACCAGGGTGCACATGACGCGGTGATCGACTCAGACGGAGCCACTGCCTTGAAGGCGAGCATCCAGCCAGTCAGCCTCGGCTCGCGTGACATCCTCCACTTCTCCGACGGGAAGTTCGACGACTTCCGTGTCTGGCCTGTCGTCAGAACGCCGGCCGAAATCGCTGCGAACATGTCTATCGAGATCGCAGACGCCTCGGCGATGGCCATTTACCTGAAGCTCAACGACGATGCGTTCGTGGACCAGAGTCCGAATGGGAACCACTTTTCCGGGAAAAACGGCCCCACCTTCAGCACGGACGTTCCGTTCACGTAAATGGCAGAGTTCGAGCTTCCTGGGTTGCCGGCCGGAACAGTGGATGGGGCCAATACCTCGTACACAACAAACGCCCCGTTCGTCGCTTCTTCGCTTCACCTGTGGGTAGACGGCTTCCTTGTGCACGGAGAGGACGATGATGGGTTCGTGGTCACCGGGCCCTCCTCGTTCGAGACCAAAGTAGCTTGGCCCGAAGGGACGCGCCTTCAGGTAACCTATGACAAGGCGTAATGGGACTTCGGATCGAATTGCTCCAGCCCGACCCCGACGGAACGAACGATACGTTCACCGTCCCCTTCGCCTATGAGCCATCGACCACTCGGCTGTTCGTCAATGGCCAGCTCAAGTACGAAGCAGATGACGACGGATTTATTCAATCCAACCCCGGCATCGGCGAGATCAAGCTCAAGGAAATCCCCTACGCAGGGGATCGCCTGCAGCTTTTGTTTGAAGACCTATTCACCCAAGGGGTGACGTTCAATCCGATCTTAGCCTTCGACGTCACCCTCGAGCTTTCGATCCCGGCAAGCCTGTGTGCCGAGGTAGTGGGGGCCGTTGTTGTGCCCAGGGATTTGCAGATTGAGGGAGAGATCGATACAGCGCCAATGACCCCGGCGGGGTTTTGCGCTGACGATCCAAACCCAGCACCGTCTTGTCCTGCGGGAATCTCCTACGAGGACCTGGACTTTGTTAGTATTCCCAGAGGCTTTGTCCTGGAGCGAACCTGATGGCCGTCAAGCTGACATGGCTTCCGAACCCGGAAGCAGATATCGCAAGCTACGAGATTCAGCGGTCGGACGATGCCGTCATCTTCACGGATATCGTAACGGTCACTCACAATCTTTCCGACCCGTTGGTGTACGACCCCATTTTGGGAAGGTTCTTCTACGAGGATCCAACCGGGGTTGCGAGCACGCACTACTACCGGCTTCGGGCGATCGACTCGGCGAGCAACCTCTCTGGGTACACAACGGCCAAGCAGGCAGGTCCGCCGACGCCGCCGATTTGCGTGGTGTTCGGGACAGTTGTGAATGCGGACGGCCAGCCCAATACGAACGTGCAGGTGAAGGCGACCATCGTTTCGACGAAGGACACGAAGGATGGGCAGATCGTCGGCGCTCACGGTGTCACGAGCGAACAGATCGAAACCTTCACAGACGACGCAGGGTTCTTTGAAATCACACTGCTCCAGGGCGCCAACGTTATCTTGAACATCCCGCCGATCGAGCTCGAGCAGGAGGTCTGCGTTCCAGCCTTGGCCAGCGTGGACTTCCAGGCGCTTCTGTAGGGCTAAAAAGAAGGGAACGTTTCCCTTCTCCTTGGGTCGGAGACCCGAAGAGTTATCGCTTGCGACGCATGCCTTTGACCTTGCGTCGTCCGCCGGTCGAGAGGGCAGCTTGGAGCTCGCCACCGGCCTTGTCGCCCCACCAGTGGTTCTTGGCGAGGCGATATCCGGCTTTGACGCCTTCGACGCCAACAATAACGGCGCCGGTGACGATTGCCGAGGTCCGCACAGGATGCTCGATCGCCTGGCGTACGCCGAAGCCGGCCTCTTTCATCTCTTTGTCCCGGGCTGCCTTGGTGGCGTTGGTGATGGCTTGCGCCATCCGGTTTTCTTCAGCCGTGGGTGGTGTTGGGGTGTCGGTGCTGCTGTCTGCTTTAACTGTCATTTTTCTTATTCCCTTTGGTTGGAGCGTACAAAAATGAACCTGCTCGGATGCTCAGTCCGGTCAGGCTATGGCCAATGGTTTCAGTGAGATGAGTAGATAGCGATGTTTTCTTCTACTTCTCTTATGCCGATATTTCCCCTGTGTTCTAGGGGGTTTGACCTTCCTGTGCAGAACTGATACATTTGACGCAATGATGGAGGGTCGCCATGAGCCTCGCTGCACAAGTTCTTGATTACTACGACGACGTAAACCGCACATACATCCAGAAGCTGGCTTCGGCAAAGGCTCTCACGAGCGTTCCGATGCACGAGCTTTCCCCTGTTGAGCACTCGTGTCTGAACGACAGCTCGTTCGGCTTGATTGTGCTCACGAAGAATGCCAGCGTGCTTCGGCGGTTCCCCGTGAACGACCCAGGTAACGCGTGGTTGTCGGCGCAGTACTTTCAGAACACGCACTCAAAGCTGGCCTTCCCCGCTCGGTTCATCGCGGCAAAGCACATCAAGGAAGCGTGCGATGCCTACGGTGTGCCAACGTCCTCTGCCGTTGGGGCCTACGCCTCTCGCATCGATGAGTCCGACCGGATTCACTCGAACCTCTTCCAGGAGGGCAGCGAGGCCAGTTGGATGCTCAACAAAATGGCCAACACCGAACTGCTCGCCAAGCAGGCCAGCGCCGCCGAAATGGACGCGCTGATCAACCTGCCCGACGCGCAATTCGCCCTCGTGCTCAAGTCCGGCGACGGATCTACGGTGCGCAAGTACGCGATGCCGGACGGTTCCCACGTCAAGCGGGCCGCCGAGTACTTCGACAAGTACGCGATGAAGATGGAGCCAGGCCACCGGCACCAGTTCGCCGCCTCGGTTCAACGCCGCGCCAGCGAGCTCAACGTGGATGTCTCCGGCTTCAACGGCATCCAGAAGTGGGCATCCTCGAGCTGGAACAAGCATGTCGACTACCACCTCGAGCAGCGCAAATCCCTCCTCCCCAACAACCCGGACGCAAAGAGCGTCCTGGCGAAGTTTGCTGAGGAGATGGTGGACTCGGAACCGACGCAAGCGGCTGAAGCGTTGGCGACGTTTGACCGGGCAACTGGGCTGGATCGGTACTATGACCGCGGCCTGCAAGACCCTTATGCCTCAGTAATGGACAAGGTCGCCACGGGCTGGTCCGCCGAGGTAGACGGCGTCACGCTCACCGATGCCGACCTCACCAAGGTCGCCAACGGGGACAAGCTCGGTCGCTACCTCGGTAGCAGCTTCGCTTCCCAGTTCAAAAAGCACGCCGTTGAGATCTTCGAGTCTCTGCCGGACCCGCAAAAGGTCCTGATCAAGCAGATCGCATTCGGCGAGGCATAGCCCGTGGGGTCAGGGCCCCTGAGCAGCGCGGAGCTTGCCTTCGTGCAAGCGCTCCTCATTGACGAAGGGCTTTCGAAGACGGCCGAGGGCCCGGACCAGCCGGACCCGTCGACGCTTGATCCGAATACCCGCCTTCTTCTTGGCATCCCCGAAGTGGACGTCAAGGAGATGGGCTCCCTGGACGAGCGTGCCTCCGGGTACGACGACGAACTTCGAGCCCCCGAGGAAGCCGAGGAGGACGGAGAGCTCGCTGCCAACGAGGAAATCTTCGGCGATGCTCCGCAGCAAGTCGAGGATGCTGGAGCCGTCGACGTAGAGCCGACCGAGGATGAGATCGAGGCCCCGCCGCCACCGCTCGAAGGCGAGGTCGTCGGCGAGTACACGGCGAACGAAGAACTTCCGCCGCCGCCCGACCCGGCGTTGATGCCCAAGCCTGAGCCGGTCCTCACCAAGGCAGACGTCGGGAACATCTTCTCTGACCCACGCGCTCACCCCATCCTGTTGGCCGAGGTGCTGCGTGCTAAGTACGACGAAGACTGGGTGACCTGGGAACCAGAGACGCTTTGGTGGGCCATCCGAAAAGACTTTGGGTCCGTCGGGAAGCTCACCCGGGAAAAGATCATGGCCCTCCGCATCGCCCTACGGACCGACTTCCCCTGGGTGGATTGGGACATCTTCGAGAACTGCTGCGTG
>Ga0307379_10004506_pt1 | contig 19862 bp, 12 predicted proteins | sample UN2MG_FD_202237 | JGI IMG/M metagenome (GOLD analysis project Ga0307379, IMG submission 202237) | Soil microbial communities from Risofladan, Vaasa, Finland - UN-2 | ecosystem: Environmental > Terrestrial > Soil > Coastal area > Acid sulfate soil | place: Finland: Risofladan, Vaasa | collected... | reverse complement strand
ACTCAACGCAAGATCAAGGAACGTTTTTCGACTTTCGTCCATAGCTTCAGCAAACGCTTTTTCTGTAAGTTCTTCGGCTTTGTGAAAAATGCTGAACATATCACGCATAGAATCAAGAAGTTTTTGACCGTAATCTGCGGTGGCTTTATCAGAAAGGCCCGCCAGATATTTAAGTTCTCTGATAAGATGGGTTATGCAAAACTGCACAAGAACATCGAAGTCTTTCATATATTTGCGATAAGCCGAGAAGTAATCACAACCAATAACACCGGCAAAGTCTTCGCCAAGAACATCGATCAACACCCGAGAGCCGCGTGTGTCGGCAATCTTGAACAAAGTGTATGCATCGGCGCGAAAACACCATGTCCAAAAACGCTTTTTGTTTTCCTTATGGCCGGTTTCGTCAACATTAAGCGTTGTTTCAGAAGGCAATTGTTCAAGAAGTTCCTGATAGGCCTGCTCAAAAGCAGCAGATGCTTTTTGTATCAGCTTACTCAACTGGCCACGAGATATGGTAACACCAACAACATCACGCAAAAACTTGCGTATCGTCGAAAACGAGCAATGACAGGCGCCTTTCATATAGGCAATAGTAGCGGTAAGACGCGGCCCGATCAGTTGGCCTTTCTCAATGTGAGCTGGCATAGGTGCGTAGTGAAATTTCTGACAATGCTCGCACCAGTAGCAAAGGCCGGTATGTTGTTCAATATGAATCGGCTTTTTATCAACTTCAACCTGTTGAACAACTCTGGCGGCGTTTTCAACCTCTTGAAGTTTGCCACCGCAATCAGGGCAGGCGTCAAGTGTATGAGTTTGAAAGTCATCAATTTCGTCCCTTGCAAAAAGAGGCCTTCCATGCTTGGTATGTCCTGGCTGAGTACCGATTTTGCGAGGCGTGTTGCTTTTTGTATTTCGCGGTGGCTAGACAATATCAGAGGATGGCGGCTTGGAGGAGTTGGAAGAATTCTTCGAGAGTTTTGCAACCTTATCAGTAAGTTTAGCCACTTGTTCAGTAAGCTCGGCATTGATTTTAAGCAGTTCGGCAACTTGTCTTTCAAGAGCAGCAATTCGTTCATCGCGTTGTTTCAGTTGAGCTTCAATTTCCGAGATGCGTTGGATATAGGATTGTTCTTTTTTAGAGGTCAATTTTCGTCCTTAAACCATTTGCTATGGCTATTATCGTGCGAACGAGACCCTCCGCTTGAAAAAGATAGATATTTTCAGCTTGTATTACGATCTTGAATGTGTTATAAATTGAGTTGAACATTTAAGAAATGGGTGTTTGTTATTGGGTGCATTGCCCAATGCTATGAAAATAACCGTGAACGGTAACGAATAACTCGATGTTTACTTGTTGTTCATTTTATTTGGAGGAGAACAGTCATGTATGATCGAATGGTTAAATTGATGATGTTGGGATTGGTGTTCTGTTTTGCTGGCCACGTCTCGGCGGCCATGATCACCTGGGAGGAGCCGTTTAATACGACGGGGCCCGAAGATGTACTGACGGTGGGTACCTTACACGAAGCCATCAATGCATCATCCGCTGCAGGAGAGGTGGTGATCAACGGTGTGACCTTTACTAACTCTAACGATCTTCTGCCCAGAAACGCCCCCACCGGTATGTTAGCTGGGGCTACGACCGGCGACGCCGACTATGATGCGTTTCTGGACACGCTTGATTGGGGCGGGGGGGTGACCCCGACGTTGACCTTAGGTGGCGGAACACTCGTTCCCGGTGCCAATTACAGAATCCAAGCATGGTTTACGGATCTACGTAACGACACGAAGAAGGCAAGTCTCTTGGCCCTCGCAGACGAATTCGGCAACAGTGTCACCATCCATGCAGGCGCGGGGGAGTTCGGACAGTATGCGGTTGGTGCCTTCATCGCTGATGGGACTGGAAACCAGACATTGGTTTTAAACGCGACCAATTTTGGTAACGCCCATTTTACGGGTTACCAGATCCGCAAGGATGGGGCTAGAACGCAGGCGGCTGACCCCATTCCAAGTAATGGAGCCCAGGACATACCCCGGGATGGTTTGATCCTGGAGTGGACGGCGGGTGATTTCGCCGCATCGCACGATGTTTATTTTGGGTTGAGCTTCGAGGATGTAAATGTTGCTACCCACGACAGTCCCGAGTTTAAGGTTAACCAGGCGGGAACCGCCTATGCTTTGGATCGTTTGGAATTAGGGCAGACCTACTACTGGCGCGTTGATGAGGTCAATGATACAGAGCCCAACAGCCCCTGGAAGGGCAGCGTCTGGAGCTTCGAGGTGGAGCCCGTCGGTATTTTGGTTGAAGAACTGATGGCATCGGCATCGAGCCAGAACAGTGCGGACGAGGACCCGAACAACACCATCAACGGTGCGGGACTGAATCCTGATGGCAGTCATTCTCAGGACAAGACGACCATGTGGCTGAGTGCCATTTCGGACCCGAACACCGCCTGGATTCGCTATGACCTGTCCGCACCCCAGAAGCTGGTCGAGATGTTGGTATGGAACCACAACACTCAAAGTGAAGAAGATCTCGGTTTTGGCGTCAAGGACGCCCTGATCGAGGTGTCTGTGGATGGGAATGACTTCACGTCCCTGGGGACCGTGGAGCTGGCTCAGGCCGCCGAAACGACCGTGGCCCTGCAGGGTATCGTCGCTCAGTCGGTCAAGATTACCGCGCAGAGCAATTGGGGCGGCATATTCGATAAGTTCGGCTTGAGTGAGGTTCGCCTGCTGGCCATGCCTATGGTGGCCCTTGAATTGAGTCCGGCCGATGGAGCCGCGGATGTGGATCCCAAAACGGCTGTTCTAACCTGGCGTGCGGGACGAGAAGTCGATGTTCATAACGTCTATTTGAGTACCGACGAGCAGGCCGTAATCGATGGAACGGCCCCGGTGCTCACCTTGCCCGAGGCCCTTTACGCTCCAGATCTTGCTTTGGATACGACAAACTACTGGCGTGTGGACGAGGTCAATGACCTGGAAGATCCCAACGTGTGGGTGGGATCGGTTCAGAGCTTCTCGACCACGGCCTATATTGTGGTCGATGATATGGAATCCTACAGCGTTTATGTAGGCGAGGAGTTCTTTGCCACGTGGGAAGATGGATATGATAAGCCGGCAAACGGCGCGCTGGTCGGCCATGGCTTTTACGCTGAGCCGGAGACGCAGATCGTTCACGACGGCGCGCAATCCATGCCCTTGTACTACGGCGAAGACGGTGCCTCAGTGTCTGAAACCACACGTCCGTTTGCCCCGGCAGAGGATTGGAGCAAGTACGGAATCCAAAGCCTGTCGCTGTATTTCTACGGCAGCGCCGACAATACCGGTGGTCAGTTATATGTGAAGATCAACAATGGTACCCCGTACAACTATCAAGGTGCAGCCACGGACATCCAGACGGCTCAGTGGTTCCCGTTTACGATCGATTTGACTGGCGTGACCGTAGTGAACTCGTTGACGATTGGTGTCACGGGTGGTTCCGGTATGGTGATTATTGACGACATTCGCTTGTATTCGCAGGCCAGCGAGCTAATCACGCCTGTAGCGCCGGATGCGGTAAACCTCCAGGTGAATTACCTGTTTGAGGGTAACTTCAACGACAGCTCTGGCAATGGATATGACGGAACCGCTACTGGCGATCCTGCGTTCGTAACTGATCCCGAGCGTGGTCAGGTGCTGAGTTTCGATGGTACCGACGATGACGTGAGCGTTCCCCTCGTCAGCGTCTCGGATGAAGTCACCATTGCCATGTGGATGAGTATTCCCAATCTTGACGACTACAAGAGCGCCTTTATGAGCAATGGTTGGGAACCCAACGCTATGCATACCAGGCTCTCTGCCGGCAAGGTGGATATGGGTGTCAACGGCGTAGGCAATGTGTCGGGCGTGTCGGTTGTCGACGTCAGCGAATGGGTTCATGTTGCCTTTACGGTGAAGCATACTGCGATAGAGTCTACTGCTATGGTCTATCTTAATGGTATTGCCGAGGGCTCCGTTACGATAGCGGTCGATCCAGAGGTCGGACCACGCACCGTGTGGGTCGGTAATGGTAAGATCGGAGCATGGATGAACGCCGCTGGAACAATGGTCCGTTATATGACCGGAATGGTTGACGATGTCGTAATCTATGACCGTGCCTTGTCTGCCGCTGAAATTGCGGGCTTGGCCGGACGGTCGGCGCCCTTGTACAAACCGCTCTAGTTATTAGTCTATTTTAGCACAGGCCCATTCCTTGGCGGAATGGGCCTGTATTTAACATAAACGGAATGATTGCTCGAATGTGCTAACTTACATTCAAGTTTGAAACAGGTGACAGAAAGTGAAAAAAAAGGCGTTTACTCTCATTGGACTCTTGGTTGTGATTGCGGTAATTGCCGTGCTCATGGGCATTTTGATGCCAGCCTTAGGCCGCGTTCGCAAACAGGCCCGGGCAGTCGCCTGTCAGGCGAACCTCAAGCATTGGGGTCTTATCTTTAAGATGTACACCGATGACAACGACGGCAAGTTCTATAGCGCCTGGTCCTCGAATCAGCAATTCGATACCCAAAGGTACCTCCAGGTTAAGTGGCCGGAATGGATGGCCGGCATGCCGGAGTAGGAGGGATGGTTCCTGATCCATGCGGTATATACAAGAATAACTCCTTCAAGTATAGGGGGATGATGCACGTTAAGCGTCATCCCCCTATAATGATGGGCGTAAGCGGCTTGTAGAATTGGGAGAATAAACCGATGCAAAAAAGAGGAACGCTATCACTTTTGTGCGGGGCGAGCGTCCTGCTGTTGGGATGGCTTCCAGTATCCATCGTACTTTTAATGACGGGTCTTGTGTACGCGGAGATTGCTCAAACGGTTGATTTCTATGTTTCTACCAGTGGCTCCGACAGTTGGTCGGGTACGCTGGCGACACCCAATGCACAGAGAAGTGACGGTCCTTTCGCGACACTGGAGCGTGCGCGCGATGCGGTACGGGATTTGAAAAAACGCCGATCAACAGACATCGTGGTGCTTGTTCGTGAGGGAATCTACCGGCTGGAGGAGACGGTTGTGTTCGGTCTGGAGGATTCCGGGGAAGGCGACTCGACCGTCACCTATGCGGCCTATCCCGGCGAGAAACCCGTGTTCAGTTCGGGGCGGCAGATCACCGGGTGGCAAAAAGTGCCCGGCAAGCTTCCGGGCTTGCCGAAGGAGGCGCAGGGCAACTTATGGGTAGCAGACGTTTCCCGACGCTTTTTCACGCTCTACGATGCCGAGGGGCTGCTGCCACGCGCGCAGTCGGCCAGTTTCGTTCCCTTGAAGGGAGGGAGCGAGAACGAACTCCATTTTCCAGAGGGGCGGTTGAAAAACTGGCCGAACATGGAGGATGTGGAAATCGTGGTCCGTCCCAGTCACGATTGGATCGTGAATGTGCTGCCCCTGGTCTCGGTTGATGAAGAGGCAGGGGTTGCCCGCACGGCCATCGACGCGACTTATGCGATGAACAAATACGGTTGCTGGGTTGAGAATGTGTTGGAGGAACTCGACAAACCGGGCGAATGGGTGCTCAATACGAAGGAGGGAAAGGTTTATCTCTGGCCACGGGGCAAGTCTCCGGTTGTCGCGCCGAAACTGTTGGAACTGATCCGCGTGGAAGGCGCGATCGATAAAGAAGGCCCCAAGGACATTCCGGTCCGCAACCTTCGCTTCCGCGGTCTCACCTTCAAGCATGGTGAACGCTATCAGTTGACCGCGGACGACAAGGGCCTGCAGCACGACTGGGACATGCTCGACAAGGACAACGCCCTCGTTCGCCTGCGCGGTACCGAGAACTGCGTTATTGAACAGTGTCATTTTCTTCACAGCGGAAGCGGTGCGATCCGCGTGGATCTGCATGGAATGGAAAACGAAATTTCCGGCAACCATATCGAACACATGGGCGGGGGCGGCATTTTGCTTTGCGGTTATGGTCCCGGCACAAAGGACGTGAACAAAAAGAACCTCGTATACAACAACCATATTCATCATGTAGGGGAAATCTATTGGCATTCACCCGGGATCTTCGTCTGGCAGAGCGGAGAAAACCGTGTGGCGAACAATCTGATCCATCATACGGACTATACGGGGCTGATCGTTTCCGGTTGCATTACCCGCTTTTTCGCGCGACCGGATGACCGCGAACTGGTCCGCACCATCCGATGGCATGAAGTCGGAAAACTGTCGGAGAATCCGAAGCTGGACGATGTTCGTCCCTACCTGCACACGCATGATAATCTCATCGAATACAACGAGATTCACCACGCGATGCAAAAGCTGGGTGACGGCAATGCGATCTACATTCGCGGTGCCGGCGCGGGCAACGTGATTCGCCGCAACTATGTCCATCATTTGGTCGCCAAACAGCCGAAGCAGAGCGCGATCCGGACGGACGGCGGACAAAAGGATACCCTCATCGCCGATAACCTGATCTACAAATGCACTTCGCAGGGGATCACACTGAAGCTGAACAACCGCTGTGAAAATAACATTGTCGCCGACGTCATCGCGCCGCGCGGCGTCTACCTGAAGGTTGTCGAAGGTCCCATGACGGGTGCGAGCAATAAGCGGAACATATTCTATTCATCTTCGGAAGACTGCGTTTTCATCACTGAACCGTCATCCGGAAAAGGAAGAGTAGGCGAGGATCGCAGAGGCCGGGTAACCGCGCGGATGAAAGACATCGAGTCCGATCATAATATCTACTATTGCAAAGCGGACCGCGGCCTCGGTGAAAAGACGCTGGAAAAACTGCAACGCGACGGCGTGGACGCCAACAGCCGGGCTGTAGATCCGTTGTTTGTCGATCCGGAAAATGGCGACTTCAGATTTAAGCCGGGATCTCCTGCGCTGGAAATGGGCATTGTCCCGATCGACCTCTCCAAGGTCGGTTTACGTACAACGAAACAATAGAGGAGATTAGAAATGAAATATTTGAACGTATTGATCGGAGCGAGCTTATTGACTGGAGTGACTTTTGCTGCCCAAATTAAACCGACCTGGGAATCGTTGGCGGCAAACTATCAGGTACCGGAATGGTTTCAGGATGGCAAGATTGGGGTCTGGATGCATTGGGGGATTCCTTCTGCTGCCGATGAAAACCGTCCGAACGATGGGTCGTGGTATGGCCGCAATATGTATGGCGGAGGAAAGGCGCTCGCTAAGACGTTATCCGAGTGGCATACTGAACGGTATGGGCCGCCCTCCGAGTTCGGTTACGAGAAACTTATCCCGTTGTTTAAAGCCGAGAAATGGGATCCTGACGCCTTGGTTGCATTTGTTAAAGACAACGGTGCCCGCTTCATCATGCCCGTGGCCTGTCATCATGATAACTTCGACATGTATGACTCCTTTCACCCGTGGAACTCGGTAAAAATGGGGCCGAAACGGGACACGTTGAAGGAATGGAAAGAAGCTGCAACCAAACACGGACTCAAGTTTGGGGTCTCCACCCATCTCTACTGGTCGCCTGGTTGGTTCAGGCCGGCCCGTAAATATCAGAAACAGGGGACCTTAGAGTGGAAACTTTTTAATATGGATTACGATCCGAAGAACTACGCCAGCCAGGATAGCTGGAACGAACACTGGTATTCCCGTTGTTGGGAGTTGATTGAAAAATACGACCCCGATATGTTTAACAACGATGCGCCCTATCCGAAAATTGGAAAGGGCAAGGGACTTGGCGTCAAACTCTTTACCGATTACATCAATCGTGATCTGAAGGAAAACAATGGCAAACAAACCGTCGTTCTCTCCTTCAAAGATCCTTCAGTGGACCGATCTGCCTTTACCTATAACCTTGAAAGAGGCGGTGCAGGAGAAATTAAACCAGAACCCTGGATGTGGGCGACCGATCTTTCGGGAAACTGGTTTTATCGAAAAGGCTCCGTCAACAAAATGAGCATCCCGGTGATGGTTGGAAACGCCGTTGATGCCATCAGTAAAAACGGAGTCGTTATGCTCAACGTCGCCCTGCGCGGCGACGGGACCTTGCCCGAAAAGCAGGCCGCTTACCTCACCGCTTTTGGTGATTTCCTTAAGATTAATGGTGAGGGTATCTACGGCAGCCGCCCTTGGAAGACCTTCGGCGAAGGTCCCTTGGAGATGAGGGACGGTCGTCAGGGAGAAAACAAGAAGGACTTCTCTCAAGAGGATATTCGTTTTACAACTAAAGACGGCGTTCTTTACGCCTTTGTGCTGGCAGCGCCCACTTCGGATATCGTGATCAAAACGCTGGCCAGAGGCGGAGTGTATGATGGCGATATCGGAACGATTACCCTGCTCGGAAGTTCTGAGAAACTGAAATGGGACCGTTCCACAGATGCATTGACGATCCAGTTGCCCAAAACGCTACCGGGTCAGCTTGTCATCGGCTTCCGGATAACGTCTGCAAGCACAAGCAACCTGGGTGAACCTCGAAACAAGAGAAGCTGAAATCAAATGGCATTAAAAGAGGTGGGGATGAAGACGCAAGTGATGCTGTTATTCATTACTCTAAAAAAGGACGCTGAACGGAGGTTTTATGAAGCTTCATAAATCATTCTTATTGGGATGGGTTCTAATAGTAACAGTCATTGGGATATGTCATACCCTGTTATATGCTATCGAAAACAGTGTAGATTTTGATCAGTATCCAAGCACTGTTATTTCGAATGAGTATGTAAAGATGAAGGTGTATCTGCCAGATCCTGAGAATGGGGTATATCGTGCAACCCGGTACGATTGGTCTGGCATGATAGGAAGTGTTCAATACAAAGGCCATGAATACTTTGGGTTCTGGAAAGATGCCTATGATCCAATGGTGGGTATCTTCGGCCCGGTAGATACCTACAAAACGGCAGGCTTAGGGTATGATGAGGCAAAACCCGGAGAGTCGTTCATTCGGATAGGTGTGGGTTTTATCGAAAAAGAAGATGAGCCCGAATACGACTATCATAATTCGTATAAGTTAGTGGATCACGGCAAGTGGACGATTGATACTGGGAACGATTGGATGACATTCACACATCTAATCAGTAGTGACTTTGGTTATGGCTATATCTATACAAAGACCCTTAAACTTAAAGACGATGGTTTTATAATCCAGCATAAATTGCAGAATACCGGTGTGAAAGCCATTGCAACGGATCAGTACAATCACAATTTTTTCATGATTGATCATGAAAAGTGTGGCCCTTCGTTTGAAATTTCTTACCCCTATCCTGTATCAACAGAAGATGATCTGAAAGGCTTCATGGAGGTAAAGGATAATACCTTGCACTTCACGAAGGAATTGGAGAAGGGTAATGTTTTCATGGGGCTCAAGGGGTACAGCGAAAAAGTAAAGGATAATAAGTTTACCATCGAAAACACGAAATCTGGAACCGGGGTCACTGTGACGGTTGACAAGCCGTTAACCAAACTGGACTTCTGGACAAATGGGCGCGTTATATGTCCCGAGAATACAATCCAGTTAACTGTGAAGCCCGGGCAAGAAGAAGTTTGGACTTCTGATTATTCATTATTTGTTAAAGAAGTGCGCCAACAGAACAGGGCCGCGCGTGCCGCTAAAAGGCCACAGTATTTGGAGACTGGCGGTGAAAAGGAAACTCAACGTCCTTTACAAGAAAACCCCTGAGAGAGATTTGCTTTTGGACTTGTATTACCCGACGGCAGAGCGTGACGCGCAATGCCCGGTCATTGTCTATGCCCACGGTGGGGGCTGGGCGGTGGGAAAAGGTTGATGCGGATATCGCCCCATCCCGGGATGTGATCATCGAGCGAACCGTGCAGTTCTTCGTGGATCATTTGTAAATATTATGTAAGAGATGAAACATTATGAAATCGATCGTCGCACTGTTTTTCGTAAGTACCCTGTTTGCTGGAGTTGCTGGCGCTAAATCACTTGAGAGCTGTCCCAATATTATCTACCTGATGGCGGACGATCAGAATGTGGGTTCGGTCGGCTGCTATGGCAACCCGGAGGTGGTGACGCCCAATATGGACAAGCTAGGGACAGATGGTGTGATCTTCGGTCGGCATTACAATACCACCGCAATCTGTATGGCCAGCCGCGCTACGGTCTTTACCGGGATGTATGAATACAAGACGGGGACTAATTTTAGTCACGGTGACATGAAGCCGGAGGTCTGGGAAAAGTCCTATCCAGTGCTCCTACGAGAGGCGGGTTATCTGACTGCCTTTGCTGGTAAGTTTGGAATGCTAGTCGAGGGTAAGGGATTGTGTGAAACTGATTTTGACTTTTGGGGTGGAGCGCCAGGGCAGTCGTCCTATGTGACCAAAACAAACAAATCGATGGCCAAATACGCGAAGGACTATCCCCACTCAACCTTGTCCTATGGTGCCTTTGGCCAAGATGTGATTCGTGCGGCCGTGAAAGAGGAGAAGCCCTTCTGTCTCTCGATCAGTTTTAAAGCTCCGCACCGACCGGTTAGCCCGGATCCTAAGTTTGATGACGTGTACGCCGGAAAAACATTTACCAAGCCCGCCAATTTTGGCCGCGCAGCAGGAGAACATCTTTCTCCTCAAAGCAAGCAGGGCCGGCAGTACCCGCGTTTCCAGGAGTGGGGATACGATACGGACTATGACGGAGTCATGGCGAAATACTACCAACTGATCTACGCGATCGATGTGGCCATTGGAATGATCCGCGACGAACTGGAAGCACAGGGCGTTGCTGACAATACCGTCATTATCTACACCAGCGATAACGGCTATATCTGCGGTGCACATGGTTATGCCTCCAAGGTGCTGCCCATGGAAGAGGCCTCCCGTGCACCGCTGATGATCTTTGATCCGCGTAGTCCATCTGCGGGCAAACAGTTACGCAGTCCCGCGCTAACGGGGAATATCGATTTTGCGCCGACGATTCTGGAACTGGCCGGTTTGCCTGTTCCTGAGAACATGGATGGCCATAGCCTGCTACCGTTGTTGAAAAATCCGGTGTCGGATATCCGTGAACAGATGATCTTTGTGAATGTTTGGGGCCCTGAAGCAACAACAAGCCTGACCTGCCTGACCAAAGAGTGGAAATATACTTACTGGTGGTATGGCGATTCCAGGATGGAGCCGACCGAGGAATTGTTTCATCTGGGCAAGGATCCATTCGAGATGACCAATCTCGCCGGAAATCCCGAGGCGGCCCCCATGCTGAAGTCAATGCGTAAAAGGTATGATGCGGAGCTTAACAGGTGGAAAGAACAGGCCGTGTCTTACAACGATTACGAGCAGTTTGGAGTACTCTTCGAACGGACGGTTCCTTTGGATTAGAAGAACCTAAAGAAAGCATCTTCAGCTGTGAAGAAGCCGCTCAGTGTGGAAGAGAAGGCCGAGAGACAGAAAACAAAGAAGAACCCTAAGAATGAGGAGTAAAATGACGAAATACATCCTATTACCCCTAATTGTTCTCATGGCGGGCATGTTGACGTTGCAGGCAAAGGAACCTGCGAAGAAAGCCCCAAAGGCACCGGACCCGAAAAGGAGTTTCGAATATCGCTTTGACGATGACTTGAAACAGACGGCCGACTCGAAAGCTCGGCAGGAGCTGTGGTTTCGTGATGCTAAGTTCGGTGCGTTCATTCACTTTGGCGTCTATTCAACCCTGGAAGGTGAATACCAGGGCCGCGGCTCAGGTTTTCGCTATTCCGAATGGATCCAGATTTCGGCCAAGATTCCTTCCAAGGAATACCATCAGGTAGCCGCGCAGTTTAATCCGGCCCAGTTCGATGCCGAAGAATGGGCAAAGACCTTTAAGGATTCCGGCATCCGCTATGTCGTCATCACCTCGAAGCACCACGATGGTTTCGCGCTTTTCAAGTCGATGGTCAGCGCCTACAACATCGTCGATGCGACGCCGTTCAAGCGCGACATTATCAAGGAGCTGAGCGAAGCGTGTCACCGTCACGGCCTGAAGTTCGGCGTCTACTATTCGCATGCGCAGGACTGGGATGAACCCGATGCTCCCTATCTGAATAGAAGAGCCAAGTTGAGCGATATCCATCCTGAGCTTCCAGCCGATTTCGAGCCCGACATGGATCGTTACATTATGAAAAAGAGCCTTCCCCAGGTTGAGGAACTGATGAAGAACTATGAACTGGACCTGATCTGGTTCGATACCCCGGTTGGAATGAATCTCGAACGGGCCAAGCTCTTCAGCGACATGGTTCGGAAGTATCGTCCCGAATGCCTGATCAATTCCCGCCTTATCCATAGTGGAAAAGGAAAGATCGAAACGCAATATCTGCCGTTCTACGACTATGTTTCGATCGGCGACAAAGAAGTCCCCACCCGGAAACTTCCGCTTTATGTCGAGTCGCCCGACAGTGTCAGTTCCTCCTTTGGCTACAAGACCAAAGGGGAATGCTACTACCATTCGGAAAAAGAGATGCTCCATCGCTTTGTGCATACGGTTTGTGCCGGTGGGAACGCTCTGATCAACAACGGACCCATGGGCAACGGCAGGCTCGATCCCGAGGCCGTTCGGCTCTATGGCGTGATCGGCGACTGGCTCAAGGTGAATGGGGAATCCATCTACGGAAGCGTTCGCAATCCCTTGCCCATGCGACCGGAATGGGGCGATATCTCCGCAAGCAAAGATGGTAAGGTGCTCTATCTGCATATTCTCGAATGGCCCGAGTCCGGAACGATCACCGTAAACGACCTGCCCGCCGCCGCGGACTCCGCCGTTTATCTGGCCACGGGTCAAAAAGCAGACTTTGTTCAGGAGGGAGACGTCCTGAAGCTCACACTTCCCGCCCAGCCCCTGAATGAATCCGACACGGTTGTTAAAGTCTTGCTGAAGAAACCGGCTGGCTCGGTCGTCGGCTCGGAGTCGGCTGAGAATGCGTGGGCTAAGCTGGCGGGAAAATTTGTGAAGCGTCCTGAATTCGCTTTTATAGAGAACAATCCTGCCCTGCCCAATGTGCTGATTTATGGGGATTCGATCTCCATCGGGTACACGCAGCGCGTGCGGGAGAAGCTGAAGGACAAGGCGAATGTGTACCGGCTACATTGTAACGGAGGGGATTCGGGCTCGTTCATTGGGAAGATGACTAAAATGCACACTGCAATGTGTGACGAGAATCTCGATGCCCCGTGGACGTTCGAGTGGAATGTCATTCATTTCAACGTCGGTCTGCACGATCTCAAATACCTCTCAAACAGGAAGCTAGACAAGGAGAACGGAGTGCAGGTGTCTTCGCCGGAGGTCTACAAAAAAAATCTCCGCGACATTGTGGCCTACTTGAAGAAACTCGCTCCCAACGCAAAACTTATCTTCGCTACGACGACACCCGTACCAGAAGGTGAACTGGGGCGCTTCGCCGGGGACGCTGAGAAGTACAACGAAGCGGCGCTTGAGGTGCTGCGCGATTTCCCGGAAATCGCGATCAACGATCTCTTCACGTTCACGAAGCCGAATCAGCCTGAATGGTGGCTCGCGCCGGGCAATGTTCATTACCTCGACGCCGGCAAGAATGCCCAGGGTGACGAAGTGGCGCGAATCATCCTTGGTTCGCTTTCGAGTGAACCAAGCAAGGAATAGTAGGCGACGGATCATTCCGTACCTTAGTAGAGAAAATTGAAACAGCATTTTTAAGGGAATATTTCGTGAATATAAAAAGCATCATACTAATAGCTATTGTGGCTGGAGCCTTAATGCAGCCAGCCTTTTCTGAGGAGGCGAAAAAAACTAAAAAGAAAGTGCCCGCATATCTTGAGACGGGGGGTGAAAGGAAGCTCGATATCCTCTACAAGCAAGTCCTTCGGAAAAAGTTGTATTTGGATCTTTATTACCCAACGGGGAATCGTTCCGCCAAATGCCCGCTAGTCATATACACCCACGGAGGAGGCTGGGCTGCGGGTAGCAGGTACGGGGTTACCAAGGCGATATTCGAGCCGCTCTTTAAGAAGCTGCTCGAAAAAGGCTTTTGCGTGGCATCGGTCGATTATCGGCTTTGGAACAAAGGCCGTGCGATTTCGATGCGCGACTGCGTGATCGATTGCAAGGATGCGGTGAGATATCTTTCCAAAAACGGCGAATCGTTGGGCGTGGATCCCGCTCGCTTTTTTGTAATGGGGGATTCCGCTGGAGGTCAAATCGCGCAGATGTTGCTGTTGTCGTCGCCTGAATGTTTGCCGGGAGATCCCGATCTCGCAGGTATCCCCTACAATATAGTGGCCGGCGTTTCCTGGTATGGGCCCTGTGATTTTGAAAAGCAAGATCTGTTCAATTACGATGATCGGGCGGATTTTACCGACCGTTTTGGAGACCGCATCATGATGCCGGACTCGGATCCTAAGGATAAGCCAGCGCGTTATCGGGAGATGAGCCCAATCAATTATTTGACCAAGGACAGTCCGCCGCTGCTGATGATTCAGGGGGACAAAGACACCACCATTCCGGTTAAGCACGCTTGGTACATGCAGAAAAAAGCGGAAGAGTTAAAGGCTCCGGTCGAGATCATGATTATCAAAAATGCCGGACATAACTGGCGAAAGGTTGACGCGGATATTGCCCCGGCCTTCGATGTAATTGTTGACCGAACGGTTCAGTTCTTCGTGGGTCATTTATAAACGATTGTTTTGAGACCGGAGCCAAATAACAGGAACAGAATTTTTTAAGGCGAATTCCATGCAAATCAAACGCTTCATACAGATAGCCCTTATCGCAGGGGCCATTGTGCCATCAGTCTTTTCCAAGGAAGCGAAAAAGCCCAACGTCGTCATCGTGATTACCGACGATCAGGGCTACGGTGATATGGCCTTCACCGGCAATCCCGCCATCAAAACCCCGACCATCGATAAACTGCGCAGCCAGGGAATACTGCTCAACAACTTCCACGTTGATCCCACCTGCGCCGCCGCGAAACCACGATGGCCGATATCTTCGGGAACAACGGCTATGCTACCGGCATGTTCGGAAAATGGCATCTCGGTGACTGCTATCCCTATCGCCCGGAAGATCGGGGCTTCCAGCACTGCGTCTATCATCAGGCCGGCGGCGTCGGTCAGGCTCCCGACTATTGGGGCAACGATTATTGTGACGACACCTATATCGTCAACGGAAAGCTTCAACGTTTCGAAGGGTATTGCACCGATGTCTGGTTCAACGAGGGGATGAAGTTTATCAAAGCGAATAAAAACAAACCGTTCTTTGCCTACATCTCTCTTAATGCGCCGCACAAGCCGCTCAATTGTCCGGAGGAATACAGCAAACCCTATGAAAACAACCCGAAGGTTTCTTCTCCAGAGTTCTACGGCATGATTTCCAATATTGATGATAACCTTGCGCGTCTGATGAACATGCTGGATGGCGAAGGCCTGAACGACAATACAATCCTCGTTTTTATGACTGACAACGGCAGTGCCAGCGGAGTCATCGACGGTCGCGGCTACGACGGCGGCATGCGCGGCATGAAAAACTCGGAATACGATGGCGGCCATCGCGTCCCCTTCATTATCCGCTGGCCGGACGGAAAGATCGAAGCCGGAAAATCCATCGAGCGCCTCACAGCGCACATTGACATTCTTCCCACATTTATCGAGCTCTGCGGACTCAAGGCGCCGGAGATTGAATTCGACGGCTCCAGCATCCGCGATCTGCTCTATTCAGAGACTCCGAACTGGCCCGATCGCGCGCTTGTCATCGAATCCCAGCGCGTGGTCGATCCGATCAAATGGCGCAAGTGCGCCGTGATGACCGATCGCTGGCGCTTGGTCAACGGCAAGGAACTCTTCGAACTGAAGGACGATCCGAAGCAGACCTCCGATCTTTCCGCGCAACATCCCGAAGTGTTCGAGCGCCTGCGTGCTGAGTATGACAAATTCTGGGACGACGTCTCCCGGGAACATGACCTCACCAGCTACATGGTCATCGGATCCGATTATTCGCCGATCGTCTCGCTCTCTTCACACGACTGGCTGATCGACAAGCTCCCGCCGTGGAGTCAGGGTCACATTCGGAAGGGTGGAGTCGCGGAGGAGTCTTTTTGGGCGATCGAGGTCGAACGGTCGGGCGACTACGAAATCTCGCTGCGCCGCTGGCCTGTCGAGGCCGACAAGGGCATCAACGACGGCACCTATGGCAAGGCGTTTAACTATAAGCAGGCGCGCCTACGTATCGGTGATGTCGACGAAACCAAAGACATCCCAGAGGGAGCCAAGGAGGTCACTTTCAAGGTTTCCTTGAAAAAGGGCATCACCCACCTCGCTCCGGTCTTCATCGGCCCCGATCTGACGGCCACTCCATACTATGCTTATGTGACGCACAAGCCGAAGCCCGGCTGGCAGACCCCGCAGGGGATGGACGTTACTGTCTACGATCCGAACTATGGCCGCGTACCGCCGCAGGTGAAAATGAAGGAAGGAAGATCAAAATGAAACAAACAATCATAGTTTGCGTCGCTTTGCTTTCCGCCGTGGACAATGTAGCCATCAGTGCCTCCTCGCCGGAAGTGCTCCTCGGTCAAGGAGAGCGTGCTGACTGGCTGAGAGGATCGTGGGGAATAAACTGGAAGCCTGCCAAGCGAGATAATGGTCTTAGCGAGACCTTGTCTGCCGATCGTTTTTTGGATCAGATAGCAGGACTAAGAACGCTCGATTACGTTCAACTTCACTTAAACGAGTCGTATACCTCATCGCCCGTGCATTGGGGGCCGCACGATTTGCTGGAAAGCCTGTGGCACGGGGATACGGATACCAATGGTGACCCCATCAATCTGGTGGTTCCGCGTGCAGCTTCCGGAGTGGACCCTTTCCTCGAGATGCTGAAGACCGTTAAGGCGGCCGGGCTGAAGACCCAGGTTTATGTGAACAGCTCGCAGATGCTAGAGCGCGGGGAAGACCATCCCAACCCGACTGAATTCGCCGATATCACGGAGCGATGGAAAGCATATTGCGACACAAATAGAACGGTTCAGGCCTTCATTAACAGCCAGTCGTACCACACGGATGGAGTCCACCCGGAACGACCCTACATGTTCTGCTACGCGGAATTCGTGCTCAAGGACTATGCGATCCGTTATGGCGATCTGATTGATGGCTGGTTGTTTGATTCAGGGCGCTGGATGTGGCAGCACAACGGGGACAATGCCACCAACGGCGTTGCTGCGGACCAGAGAATCTATCAGGCCTTTGCAGATGCGGTACATGCAGGCAATCCAAACGCGGCGGTTGCTTTCAATAATTCACCCGGCAGTAGCGATGGTGTATCCAACCCGTTTACACCCGCTACTCGTTATGATGATTATATGTTTGGCCACCCCTTTCAAGGCGGGAAAAGAATAGGGGAGCATGAAAGTGGAAGATATGACAGGAATTACTCTATTATCCAATGGATCGTTGCGAAGGCGGGCAATGTGCATTTCGATGATGGACCCTGGACTTGGGACGATAAGGTCGTAGGACATTTCGACCCACCGATGAGCACATCTGCCTGGAATTCGGGGGGAGTCCCGGCTCTGACCGATACTGAATTTTTGCTCTGGAACCGGGAAGCCTTGATGGCGGGCGGCGCGATATCCTGGGGAGCTCCTTTGAATGATCGAAATGGGACGGGGGAAAATGACCTATTGATCCGGGATTGGGCCATGGCTCAGTTGACCTTGCTGGATGAGCATTTAAGCGAAGTTCAGTTGCCAGATAATCCAAATTGGGCGAGAGCGGAAACACCGTTGCCGGAGGCCTATATAGGGCAGGCTTATTATCATGTGCTCGTTGAAGGGGTTGATTTCTGGGATCCCGAAGGCGATGCCATCACCGACGTGACGTTTGCCTCCGCCCAAGATGGATTGCCTTCCTGGTTGACCTTGGAAGAAGATCCATCAAATCCGGGGGACTGGCGACTGCTTGGCATTCCAACAGATGCCTCTGCAACGGAGTATAATTTTAGGTTGCGGGTCGAAGATGCATCCGGAGGACACGATAGATGGATTCAGTTAAAGGTTACGAACGCGCAAATCCTCTCCATAGACTTTGCAGCCGATCGCAGCCGGAAACAGTTTTGAAACCAGTTGTAATGATATTGTCAAGAAATGTAAGCTGATTGGTTTTTCGTTCCATGGATAAGCCTCCGTGCTGCATGATTGTTATGTCATTGAACATTAAAATCACTGCTTAGAGAGTTGTCCTTCATAGATAACGTAGAAACGTAGTTTTTCAGAGGTCCCAATTGTTTACTATCTTTAAGTGTATACGGATGTAATGTACCCCGTATTTTTAGACAACTCTTAAACCTATTTAAGCGGCTACATTCTTTTTCGTAATCCACCGGCTTTGCCGTGAAGGGCGTACGGATCACATCACGATAAGCCGATAACGGATATAACAAAAAAAGGTGATAGGCGCAGTATTGACCATCGTTATAATACACTATAGATAAACATTTAAGCACGCACCTGAGTTGTAGTTAACTGTCAATTTTCGCTCCAGAAAGAAAAACTGAATTAAGGAAAAACGTAATGAAGAGACTATTAGTCTATATATTGGCCCTGATGGCCGGAAGTGTATGCAACGCTGCGTCGACGAATGCTGATTTCTATCTGTCCCCAAATGGCTCCGACGCGTGGTCCGGCACCTTATCCAATCCCAACGCGCAGGGAACCGATGGTCCGTTTGCAACACTGGAGCGGGCGCGCGATGCGGTTCGGGATTTTAAAAAGCAAAAGTCGACGGATATCGTTGTTCTGGTTCGCGAAGGAACCTACCAACTGGAGAAGACGGTGGTGTTCGGTTTGGAAGATTCAGGGGAGGGCGACTCAACCGTTACCTATGCCGCCTATCCCGGTGAGACGCCAGTGTTCAGTTCCGGGCGGGAAATCAAGGGTTGGAAAAAAGTGTCCGGCGAACTACCTGGCTTGCCGAATGAGGCACGGGGGAAGGTGTGGATGGCCGACGTCTCAGACCGGTTCTTCACCCTCTATGATGCTGAGGGGTTGCTGCCGCGATCGCGGTCGGCTGGGTTTATCCCGCTGGACGGCGGCAGTCGCAATAGGCTTCATTTCCCTGAGGGCAGATTGAAGAACTGGCCGAATGTGGAAGATGTGGAAATCATTGTCCGTCCGCATCATGCCTGGATTGTGAATGTTCTGCCATTGGTATCGGTTGACGAAGAAAAGCAGATGGCCCACACGTCAATCGACGCAACCTATGCCATGAACAAGCTCCATTTTTTGAAAGAAACCGAATCGTGCTGGGTCGAGAATGTGCTGGAGGAGCTCGACGAGCCGGGCGAGTGGGTTCTGAATACGAAGGAAGGCAAGGTCTATCTATGGCCGAGGGGCAAGACGCCCGTTATGGCTCCCCAGTTGATTGAGTTGATCCGAGTTGAAGGCAAAATAGATAAGCAGGGGCCAAAAGATATTCCCGTACGAAACCTATGCTTCCGGGGCCTCACGTTTATGCATGGCGACCGCTATACCCTAACCCAGGACGATGCAGGGTTGCAGCACGACTGGGACATGTTGGATAAGGCCAATGCGCTGCTACGCCTGCGCGGCACCGAGAATTGCACGATCGAGCAATGTCGCTTTGCTCACAGTAGCAGCGGTGCGATCCGTGTGGATCTGCACGGGCAGGAGAACAAAATTTCTGATAACTTGATCGAACATATGGGAGGCGCCGGCATCCTGCTCTGCGGCTACGGTCCTGGAACCAAGGATGTGAATAAAAACAATCTCGTCTACAACAACCACATTCATCATACGGGTCGAATCTATTCGCATTCACCCGGTATTATGATCTGGCAGAGCGGCGAGAATCGCGTAGCGAACAACCTGATACACCACACGCCATACTGTGGAATGATCATATCCGGTTGCATGACCCATTTTTTCACGAGAAATGGCCGGGAG
>Ga0307379_10004505_pt1 | contig 19864 bp, 17 predicted proteins | sample UN2MG_FD_202237 | JGI IMG/M metagenome (GOLD analysis project Ga0307379, IMG submission 202237) | Soil microbial communities from Risofladan, Vaasa, Finland - UN-2 | ecosystem: Environmental > Terrestrial > Soil > Coastal area > Acid sulfate soil | place: Finland: Risofladan, Vaasa | collected... | reverse complement strand
TCGCCCCCACCACCCCCCGGCACCAAACCCCACGCCGTGGGCTTTATTCCTCCGCCTCCTTCGGAGGCTCAGAACGCGGCCACCTGTCTCGAAGGAGATTACACGCACCCTTGAACGCGCGTTCGAGGCACGGTAGACTGGACGCGACGCAACACGGGGTCTTCTGGAGGCAACACATGGACTCACGCCGGCTTGGCGCGTTGGGCGGTGCTGTGATCCTGTCGGCTCTATTGGGGGCGAGCGGCATGAACGCGACGGGCTCCGAAGCGAAGGCGCGGCCCGCCTGGCTGCCGGAGGGCTGCACGGGCTGCGAAGTGCTCTACGAGAACACGTTCTCCGCGCCGAAGGAACAGCGCGAGGCCGAGGCCGCGAAGGACTGGGTGATGGAGGGCGGCGGCATCGCGGAATGGGCCGACGGGCGCCTCCGCCTGCGCGCGAAGCACTACACGCCAAAGCGCTCCAGCATCGAAACCGACCACTTCGTCTACTGGCTCAAGCGGGACTTTCCCGCGGACATTGCGGTGGAGTGGGACTTCCGCTTCCCCGACTGGGGCGAGAGCCCGAACGGGCTCGCGATCATCTTCGTGTGCGCCAGGGGAGCGAAGGGCGAGGACCTCTTCGACCCCAAGCTGGCGAAGCGCGACGGCGTCTTCGCACGCTACCACAGCGGCGACATCGCCAGCTACCACATCTCCTACTTCGCGGGGAAGCGGGGGAAAGCAAACGTCCGTAAGAACTCCGGCTTCCACCTCGTCGTGTCGGGCGACGACCTTGTGGCAGCGGGCGGCCCCGAGAAGTGGCACCGCCTGGCCCTCACGCGCTTCAACGGCGCGCTCGAGCTGCGGGTGGACGGCAAGCCGTGCCTCCAGTGGACCGACGACGGCAAGGCGTACGGCCCCGTCCACGGCGGCGGGAAGATCGGCCTGCGCCAGCAGAACGACCTGCTCTGGGGCGACTACACGAATCTGCGGGTCTACGGCCTGAAGAGATAGACGCCTCGGTCGTGCCTCGTGCGCGGGTTGCGCCCACGTCGGCGAGGATGAATGGATGAATGGGTGGGTGGATGGGTGCAAGACAATCATCCATTCATCCACTCATCCACCCATCCCCTTCTCAATCAAGGCCCGGTTCCGCTGCGGTCGGGGATCGGTGTCAAATGGAAAACGTTGTGCACACGAGGAAGCCTAGGCGAGCTTCGAGGCTAAGGCGCGCCCTGATCTGGAGTGCGGTCGGGATACTCGGCCTTCTGTCCGCTGCTCTCGCTGTACACGTTTGGGCCAACCCGCAATGGTGCAAGACCATATACATCTTCCAGAAATACGTATGGCCCCGTGACTATGAGCGTGTGGACAGGCCGCCCCCATCATACACGGGAGTGTGGCGAAGTTGGTACACGAACGGCGTGAAGGCTTCCGAGCTTTGGTATGCCGGGGGGGTGCCTCACGGCAAGGGTACACAGTGGTGGAGAAATGGGCAGAAATCTCGGGAGGGCCGGTTTGCCAACGGCTTGCGCGAGGGCAAGTGGCACGATTGGGCAGAGAAGGGGCAGAAGACTCGTGAGCGCAACTACAAGGACGGGAAGCTCGACGGGGCTTGGTTGGAGTGGGACGAGAAGGGTGAGCTGATATGCGAGAAGCTCTTCTGCCAAGATAGATTGGTCACACAGGATCAACGGGGCCAGACTGCTCCGTGAGGAACCCAACGGTGTTGGGGTCACAAGGTGTCGGGGTCATGGGTCATGAGGGTCATGGGGGCAGGTCGCGACCCCAATCCTCCGTCCCAATCCTCCGTCGGCCAAGATGAGTGGATGAATGGATGGGTGGATGGGTGCAAGACAATCATCCATTCATCCAACCATCCAACCATCCCCTTCTCAACCGAAGCCCCGTCCCGTTGCGGCCGAAGGCCACACTGAGGACTACCTCAAGACCCACGCTCGCCGCGCATCAGATGTGCCACGGCTCGCGCAGGGCGCGGCTGCGCAGGCGATTCGCCTCGTCGTCGCCGACGAATTCCTCCCGGGCGGGGTCGAAGGTGACCTTGCGGCCCACCATCCAGGCGATGGCCGCCGCGTGGCAGGCGATGTGGGAGTGGCGCATCACGCGCCCGTGGCACGCCGGCAAGGCCCTCGTCTTGACGCAATTCAGAAAATCGCGCGTGTTCCCCGCCGCATCGGTGCCGGCCCGGGTGGCGAACTTCTGCATCTCGGACTTGAGCGACTCGGGGTGCGTGACGATGCCGCCCGCGTCGCCCGTCTCGACCCAGCCCTCGTCGCCCACGAAGCGCACGGGGCACGTGCCCAGCTCGGTGCGATAGTGGGGCGCACGGTCGCCGAAGGGCGTCCGCAGGAAGTCCATGACCAGCTTCACGCCGTTCGCGTAGCGGGCCGTGATGTTGTGTTCCGACGGCTCGAACTCGACCGGCGTCGTGCCGTCGGCACCGTTGGCCCACTGGCACAGGTCCACCGTGTGGGCGCACCAGTCGAGCAGCGTGGCGCCGGAGTCGAAGTCGTCGAAGCCGCGCCAGCCGCCCGTCACGTACTGGTGGTTGTAGGGCCGCCAGGGCGAGGGGCCGAGCCAGCGGTCCCAGTCGCACTCCTCCTTCGGCGGCTCGGGCTGGGCGGGAAGCCAGTCGTAGCGCACCCGGGGGTAGTAGCTCGAGGCGTGGAGCGTGTGGAGCTTGCCCAGCTTGCCGCTGCGCGCGAGGTGGACGGCGAACTGGAAGTTCGGCACGTTTCGCCGCTGGGTGCCCGCCTGGAACACGCGGCCGCAGCGCCGCATCGTGTCGTCGAGCGCCTGGCAGAGGGCGATGGTGATGCCGCACGGCTTCTCGCTGTAGACGTCCTTGCCCGCCTTGGCCGCCAGCATCGAGGCAAGCGCGTGCCAGTGGTCGCCCGTGGCGATGAGCACGCAGTCAATATCGGGGCGGGCGAGCAGCTCGAACATGTCGCGGTACGCCGCGCAGTCCTTGTTGCCGTACTTCGCATCGGCCATGTCCTTCACGGCCTGGCGGCGGCTGCGCTGCACGTCGCAGATTGCCACGAACCGCACGTCGGGTTCGGCGATCATGCACGACAGCACGTGGCGGCCGCGCGGCCCGATGCCGATGGCGCCCAGCACGATGCGTTCGCTGGGCGCGGCCTCGCCGTCCTTACCCAACGCGGACCCCGGGACAACGCACGGCGCGCCCAGGGCCGTGGCGGCGGTCGTTAGAAATCGCCTGCGCCCGATCTGATTCATCATCGAGCTCCTGCCTTCTTCACCGTCTCGCACGCGGAGTTCCGTTCTCTTCTCTGGTAGCCTACCAGGAGCGCCGCGGAGCGTCAAGGGGCCGGGGGGCAAGGGTGCGAGCCGGAATAGTAGGTGGAGGGTGTCGCTCTGGAGCCTGAAGGGCTCGCATAGGATAGCTCAGAGCCTGCCCTGAGCGAAGTCGAAGGGGCAACGCCCTGATCTTTGCCCACATCTTTGAGGAGGAGCGCTCCCAGCCCCGTTAGGGGCGTGAGATGGTAGCCCACGGCGTAAGCCGTGGGTTCAGGTGGCCACAAGGCCCACAGCCCCGTAGGGGCGGCAGAAACCCTGGTCGCGGGCGTTCTGTCGCCCCTACGGGGCTTGCCCGTGGGGGACCCCGGCGTTCCCACGGCTCACGCCGTGGGCTACCCTCTGCCGCCCGCCCTCGGCGGGCTACGGGGCCCGAGATGTGGGCAAAGATGAGGGCAACGCCCTGGGCTATCCCATTTCGCTCCTTCGGAGCTCAGGAGGCTACCCACAATTCCGGCTCGCACCCGATGCGCAACTGGGCCCACGCTTGCATTCCGGCCCTGGGGCGGTATACTTGTCCCCGGTGGCGCTGTCGCCCTCGCGGGAGGGCCGCATGCTGGCGGGATTCGGCGGATGACTGGGGGCAGTGAGATGAAGACGGAAACTGTGGACCTCAAGGATGCTCAGACACACCTGAAGGAGCTGGTCCAGCGGGCCATCTCGGGCGTTCACGTGGTCCTCAGCGAGAACGACAAGCCCGTGGCCCGGATTGTTCCCCTGAAGCGCCGCATCGCCGGCTTGCACGCCGGTGAGATTTGGACCAGCGATGACTTCGATGCGCCCCTCCCCGAAGGCATTGAACCAGGAGTGCCCCTAGCGAGTCTCATCGGGGCGACCCGGGGCCAGTTTGCCTCTCATGAGGAAGCCGATGCGTACCTCCGCCGGGAACGAGACGCATGGGAATCGTAGACGCTCTCCGGGGCCGGCAAACCTACCTTGACGCGAACGTGTTCATCTACGCGCTGAATGCGTTTCCCGCCTTCGAGGGCGAGCTGGCTGTACTGTTCGCCGCCATCGACGCCGGCGAAGTGCGTTGCGTGACGAGCCAATTGACCCTTGCCGAACTCCTGGTCAAGCCATTCCGCGAAGGCGACCAGAGGGCCGCTGCGAGCTGTCGGCGCGCCGTCGCCGATCGGCCAGGACTGAGGGTCAGCCCCGTCACTCTTGATGTCCTTGTTGAGGCTGCCAAGCAACGCGCCGCACATAGCCTTCGTCTCCCTGACGCCATCCATGTGGCGACGGCCCGGCTCGCGGGCTGTGCCGCGTTCCTGACGAACGACACCGGCGTTGGCGGGTTCGGCGACATTGAGGTGCTCTACCTGTCGGACATCGCAAGGGCTTAGAGGGAGGCAGAAGCGGGAGTAGCCTTCCGGTCCCAGGGTGACTGCACGCTCACTTCACTGCCTTGACCCGTAGCGCGATGTCTTCGGTGTAGGGCGGGGAGGAGAGGGTCTTGGGGCCGCCTGTGTGCTGGAAGGCTTCGGGTTTCTCGGCGGCGCCGGTGCGGGTGTTGAGCCACTCGGCCTTCCAGGTGCCGGCGGGGAGGTCGAGGATGAGATCGGCCTTTGTTCCGCCACGGACGTAGATGGCGCAGGCTTTGCCCTTCTGGACGAGGGCACGGGCGGTGGCCTTGGGGGGCACCCCGCCCTTGATGACGCCATTGTCGGGCGTCATCCTCACGAAGTCGAAGCTCTCGACGAAATCCTTGAGGATGCGGAGCTGCTTGCGGAGCGCCGCTCCGCCGCCGCCCGGGGCGTTGGGCTTGGCCGTCCCGGCCTCGGTGTCGGGGGTGAAGGAGTAATCGAGGTTCGAGTAGATGGCGCCGCCGGCGATCAGGAAGTCCCAGCCCTCGCCGCGATAGACCGCGTCGGCGCTGCCCTTGAAGCCCGTCTCGTCGTCGGCGATCGCCTTGTTGAGGCCCCAGTTCATCGCCACGGTGTCGGGCGGGGTGGCGTAGTGGAAGTTGAAGATGCTCACGGCCGGGTGGGGCTTGACGATTTTGGCCTTGCCGTTGGCGATGTTCTGCGCGATGAGGTGCTTGCGGGCGAAGCCCTTCTCGGCGTCGGCGATGACATCGGCGATGCGGTGCTGCCATTCGAGCGTCACGCCGCCGAAGTACGGCTCGTTGCAGATTTCGTAGTAGAGGTTGTCGAAGTCGCGCAGCTCGGCCACGATCTTGCGCGTCACGGCCTCGTGGACGGCCAGCATGCCCTTGTCCTTCAGCGTGTAGACCTGCTCGCGTTGCATCGTGCCGACGCCGTTGACGTTGTTCGCCGCCTTCATCGGGCTGAGGTCCCACATCTCGTCCCTGTAGAACGGGCAGAAGAGCACCAGCTCGACCACGACGCCGCGCTTGGCGGCTTGGGCCACGAAGTCCTTGAGGCGGGCGAAGTAGGCGGGGTCGAACTTCGTGAGGTCGAATTTCTGGCCGCCGTTGGCATAGCCGGGCGTGTCGGCTCGTGCCCAGGGGCAGATGAGGCGGTCCTTCTTCGGCGCGAGCGGATTGCCCTTGATCTTGAACGAGCCCGGCCCCTCGCAATAGACGCCGCTGAACGTCCGCGTGAGGTTGAGGCCGCAGCGCTGAAGCTCGTCGAGATAGGGCACGTAATCGAAGTCCAGGTTCAGCACCGCGCCGTAGTGCTCGCCCGAGGTGACGAGCAGCGTGGGCTTGCCGCGCCAGAGCAGGTAGTGCGGGTTGTCGGGGTGGAGCCTGATCGGCTCGGCCGGCGTGGCGGCGAGGAGCGAGAGCATGAGGGGGAGCATCGAGCGTTCTCCTTCCAGCAGATCATCCTAGCACGGCGCGTTCCTGGTGTCCAGGGACAGTCGCCGGGCGGCCCTACGCCTGCGTGTCTGTCGGCTTCTGGGGCAGGTAGCCCCTGGCCACGGCGTCGCGGATGAGCCGCTCGGCGTAGGCCCAGAGCGTCGGCGCCCCCGCCTCCATCCCGCGATTGCGGGCGAGCACCTGGTCCACCGTGACCCCGTGCTTCCGCCACTGCGCGCCCTGGGTGTGGAAGTTGAGCAACAGGGGCTGCAGGCGGTCCAGGGCGCCCGTGAAACGGGCCTCGGCGGTCTGGCCGGCCTCGTACTCGTCCCACAGGGCTCGAAGCTGGGCGCCCTGGTCGGGCGGCAGGAGGGCGAAGAGGCGGTCGGCCGCCGCCTGCTCGCGGGCCGCCTTGTCTCTGGCCCCCTCTTCGTCGTAGATATACGTATCGCCTGCGTCAATCTCGACGAGGTCGTGCACCAGCGCGATCTTGATGACGCGCAACAGGTCAACCCCCGCCTCCTTCGCGTGCTCGGCGAGCAGCACGGCCATGAGCGCCAGGTGCCACGAGTGCTCGGCGCTGTTCTCCTGCCGCTCGCCGTTCAGCAGCAGGCTCTGGCGGGTCACGTGCTTCAGCTTGTCGCACTCGAGGAGGAACTCCACTTGCCTGTCGAGCCGGCGGTTGGCCATCGTCGAGTCCCCTTCTGGTGTGGTCGTCGGAAGCGGCCTGTCCATTCTACCGTGCCGGTCGTCGCAGGGAAAGCTCTCGATTGGCTTGACAACCCCGCCTTCCACGGCGACAATGGATGCGGAGGATACGAGCCATGCCGAGAACCCTTGAAGCCGTCGTTGACGAGCAGGGAAACGTCCGTCTCCTGGAGGACATTCGCCTGGCGGGCGCCCATCGGGCGCTCGTCACCATTCTCGAAGAGGCACCGGCGCTTCACGTGCCCGAGACTGCTCTCCTCAGTGAACCCGCGCTTGCCGAGGACTGGAACCGCCCCGAGGAGGACGTGGCGTGGTCACACCTTCAGCCGGGTCGGTCGTCCTAGTCCCTTTCCCCTTCTCCGACCTGTCGCAAGCCATTCGCCTCTGCAAGAGGAACGTAGTTGCTTGAGCCCCCGAATGGGGGCGTTTGGGTATAGGTGCATCCAGGAGGGAGCCCCCGAAGGGAGGCGCTTCAGAAGGCCATGAATCGCCCCTTTCTGGGGCTCGTGAATTGGGGGACGCCTCTTCCCAGGGCTCCCTTCGGTCGCCCTGGGCTACGGCTGGGTCGCCCACTTCGTGGGCTACAAGACCGACCCAGGCCCAGAGGACAGGGACATGGAGATTAGCCTTGACAAGCTGCCGCTCGGCGATGTGCCGCGGCGCAACGATCCCCTCGGCGAATTCCATTGCATCCGGCCCGACCCGCGCTACGCCGGCTGGCACGAGCCGACGCTGCACTGGACCTGGCGGTCGAGCAACTGGCGGGTGGGCGGGGACGCCGACGGCCGCTTCCTCGAGCAACTCCACGACAGCCGCTACAACAACACCCTCGTCATCGCCGACACGCCGTGGCGAAGGGTCCGCCGCGTCGAGGTCGAGGTCCTCTGCCCCAGCGTCACGCAGGAGGTCGGCCTGGTCTTCGCCTACCAGACGGCGCTGGACTACGTGTGCCTGCACCTGGACCGCGATGGTGCCCTGAAGCTCTCGCGGCGCGAGCACGAGCAGTTCGTGGTCCTCGCCGAGGAGAGGTGCTTTGCTGGCGCTCAGCATGACGGGAGAGAAGGGGATCGCGACGGCGCCCTGAAGCTCTCGCGGCGCGAGCACGAGCAGTTCCATGTTCTTGCCGAAGAGAGATGCTTCGCTGACGCTCAGCATGACCGTGGTGATGGCGAGTGGAGCCGGCTGGGGGTGACCTGGCGCAAGGGCAAGCTCGTCGGCCTGCTCGATGGCGAGGAAGTGCTCAGCATTCCGTGGCGGGCAGGCATCGAGGGGAAGATCGGGCTACTGGCCAATTGCCCCGCGCGGTTCCGGCGGCTTGCGGCTGATGCGAAGGCGGTGCGCCCCCGCAAGAAGCGCCGCGTCGCCCGATACCCGAGGATGCACGTTGTCCGCAAGATCGCCACGCCCGGCTTCGGCACGACGCGGCAGATTCGCTTCGGCGACCTGACGGGCGACGGGCGGCCCGACATCGTGCTGGCCCAGCGCGTGCCCCTCGAGGGGGCGGCGGGCTACTCGACCGTTGGCTGCCTCACGGCGCTCACCCGCGACGGCGAGGTGCTCTGGCAGTCGGGCACGCCCACGCCGCAGACGCCCATGGCCGGCGACCTGCCGTTCCAGGTGAACGACATTGACGGCGACGGGCGGAACGAGGTGGTGTGCGTGCGCGGCTTCGAGATTCAGGTGCTCGACGGCGCGACGGGGCAGCTCAAGTTCGCCGCACCCGTGCCCGAACGCCCCGTCCACCACCCGCTGCTCAAGCGGGCCATCTCCTACTTCGGCTCGCCCGATGGCCACGAGTTCCCCCGCGTCGTGGCCGATTCCATCCGCTTCGCCGATCTGGCGGGCCGCGGCGCCGCTCGCGACCTGTTGCTCAAGGACCGCTATCACCACCTCTGGGCGCTCTCGCCCGACCTCCAGCCGCTCTGGTCCTGGGTGGGCAACCTGGGGCATTTCCCCTTCGCCGCCGACCTCGACGGCGACGGCCGCGACGAGGTGATCGTCGGCTACCACTGGCTCTCGCCCGACGGCGAGGACCGCCAGAGCCTGCACCTCGGCGACCACGCCGACGCCATCTTTGCGGGCGACATCCAGGGCTGGGGCGAGCCGAAGGTCGTTCGGGCCGGCGGCGACGACGGGCTGCTCATCGCCGGCCTCCACGGCGACCTGCTGGCGGTCCACCACGGCCACGTCCAGCGCCTCAGCGTCGCCAGCTTCCGCCCCGACGCCCCCGGCCTCGAATACGCCATCTGCACCTACTGGGGCGCCCCTGGCATCGTCGCCCTGCTCGACTCCACGGGCAAGCTCCTCTGGTCGCGCGAGTATCCCGTCTGCGGCAACACCCTTCAGCCCGTGAACTGGACGGGTGACGGGGAGGAGCTGATCTACTTCTCCGCCCACGCCGACTGCGGCGGACTGTGGAACTGGCGGGGCGAGCAGGTCGCGCCGTTCCCGAGCGACGGCCATCCCGAGCTCTGCTCCGAGGTCCTCGACCTCTCCGGCGCCGGCCGCGACAACCTCATCCTCTGGGACCCTGAGCGTCTGTGGACCTACGCCCCCGCGGGCGACGCCGAGCCCCGCTACCGCCCCCGCCGACCCCCGCTGCATAGCTGGTCGAACTACATGTGCTACTGGTCGCTGCCGGGGCTGGGATCAACCGGGGTTTGATCGCCATTGTCGCCCCCGAATGGGGGCGAGCCAGCCGTAGCCCAGGGTGACCAACGGGAGCCCTGGGATCCAGGCGCGGAGTGGTCTCAGCCCCCGAATGGGGGCGTTTCAGACCCCTGTAGAGAGCCAACCCAATGTCACACACCTTCACCCAGCTCACCGTCCACGCCGTCTTCTCCACCAAGGAGCGCCGCAGGCTCATCCCCGCCGACCACGCGGGACGCATCCACGGCTACATCGCCTCCCTCATCAACGGCCGCTTCGGCTTCGCACGCGAAGTCGGCGGGACCGCCGATCACGTCCACATCCTCTTCGACATCAAACAGGTCGAGAGCGTGGCGGATTGCATGGAGGCCGTCAAGAGCGTTTCCTCGGGTTGGATTCACGACACGTTTCCCGACCTGCGCGACTTCGCCTGGCAGGAGGGCTACGGAGCGTTCTCGGTGAGTGCTTCATCCATCCTGCGCCTCCGCTCCTACATCCAGGGCCAGGAGGCGCACCACAAGACCCGTTCCTTCGAGGACGAATTCAAGGCATTGCTCAAGCGACACGGCGTCCAATACGACGAGCGCTATCTCTGGAAGTGACACGCCCCCATTCGGGGGCTGATGGGGTGGGGGCCGCCGTTTCCCAGGGCTCCCTTCGGTCACCCTGGGCTACGGCTGGCTCGCCCGCATTCGCGGGCTACTTCAGGTCGCCCGCCCCCTCGTCGTCCGGTCCGGCGCTGGCTCGCCCGCGTTCGCGGGCTGCACCGCGGAGACTCGCTAGAGCCGGTACGGCTCGCGGCGGGGGCGGGAGAGGTAGCGGGCGGCCTCGGGGTCGTCGGGGAAGGTCTCGGCGTCGGGGTCCCATTTGAGCCTGCGGGGGGCGAGCCAGCGGGCGATGTTGCCCAGGTGGCAGAGGGTGGCCGAGCGATGGCCGATCTCGACGTCGGCGATCGGCCGGGCACGCGTGCGCATGCACTCGCCCCAGTTCGCGAAGTGGTTGTTGCTCTCGTAGAGGCGAATGTCGTCGGGCCGGACGGGCTCGCGGCCGATCGCCTCGGGGAGACAGGTGACCTTCGTGCCGTCGAGGCGAATCTCGCCCCTGTCGCCCTGGAAGATGCCACCGACGACATAGCCGCCCTGGTCGAGGTGCATCACGACCCCGTTCGCATAGCGATAGTGGACGACGCTGTTGATGCGCGGGCCGTCGGCCCACACCTCGACGGGGCCGGTCGTGTCGGTGCCGAGCGCCCACTGGACCATGTCGAGGCCGTGCGAGCCGTTGCCGGTGAGTTCGCCGCCTGACCACGGGGTGAAGGAGATCCAGCCGGGCTTTGCGCGCGGCAGGTAGATATTGACGTTGTAGGGGTGGAAGGGGCTGGGGCCGAGCCACAGCTCCCAGTCAATCTCGGGCGGCACGGGCTCGGCGGGCAGCTCGGGCTCCCAGGGGCTGGGGAAGTTGTGGGCGTGGACGGTGTGGATGCGCCCGGCGCGGCCGTTGCGGACCAGCTCGCAGCCGAGGCGGCAGCCCGGCATCGAGCGCCACTGGCTGCCCGTCTGGAGCACGCGGCCGTAGCGGCGGACGGCCTCGACCAGCTCGCGGCCCTCGCGGACCGTGAGCGTGAGGGGCTTCTCGCAATACACGTCCTTGCCCGCCTGGACCGCGTGGAGGGCGTTGGGCGCGTGCCAGTGGTCGGGCGTGGCGACGACCACCGCGTCCACCTCCTTGAGGTCGAGGAGGCGGCGGTAGTCGCGGAAGCCCTTGAGCTTCTGGCCCTCGGCCGCGGCGAGGCGTTTCTGATTCACGTCGGCGATGGCGACGACCTGGCCGCCTGGGAGGCCGCGCAGTTGCGTGCCGCGCCGCCCGTAGCCGATGTGCCCGAGGCCGATGCGGTCGCTGGCCGGCGTGTGCCCCTCGGCCCCAAGCACGTCGGCCGCGACGTAGTGGAAGCCGGCCCACGCCGCGGCCCCGAGCTGGCCGCCGCGCCGCGCGAACTGGCGTCGCGAAACCCTCTTCGCCTCACCCATCGCATTCTCCTTACGCGTGTCGCCCCGATAGTAGCTCGAATGCGACGTTTGTGCAAGACGCCTCCTGCCCCGGGCACGCCCGGCCCTGGATCTTCCAGCGGCTCACTCGTGCTCGTCGTCGAGTCCGAAGGCTTTGTCCCTCATCAGGGGATTCGACGACGAGGACAGCGACGACCACGACGACGAACCGAGACCAGGAATGAGAGCCCCAGATTCCGGGTCAGACTCGCTCTGTGGTACGCCCCCTTGACAGAGAGCCGACGTTCGGGATACGCTCCTGTCGCGATTGTGCTGGCCGCATCTCGTGGCGAGCGCCTTCGCTGGGGCGAAGGCTCTGGCGCCTGTGCCCCGCAGGGGCGTACTATGATAGCCCAGGGCAACGCCTGGGAATGCATCGCGGCGAGGTCCTTCGTGCGTCGAAGGCCCTGCCGGCTGTGCCCCGCAGGGGCGTACTATGATAGCCCAGGGCAACGCCCTGGGAAAGCATGTCCCCCAACCCCGGAAAGCCCTGAAAGGGCGTACTAACCACGTGTTCGGAGGACGGCCCGTGGCGCAATCCCTATCCAACATCCTTGTGCATCTCATCTTCAGCACCAAGGAGCGCCAGCCCCTCATCGGAGAGGGCGTTGCGGACGAGTTGTATCGCTACCTGGCCACGGCCTGTGCCACCTGCGGGTGTCCCGCGCTCCGAATCGGCGGCACCGAGGACCACGTTCACATCCTCCTCTCCCTCTCGCGCACCATGGCGGTGAGCGACCTGGTCGAGGAGGTGAAGAAGGGGGCCTCGAAGTGGATCAAAACCAAGGGGCCTGACTACCGGCTGTTCACCTGGCAGGCCGGCTATGGAGCCTTCTCCATCGGCCAGTCGCAGGCGGAGGCGGTGACCCGCTACATTGACGGCCAACGCGAACACCACAAGAAGAGGGCATTCCAGGACGAATTCCGCGCGCTCCTGCGCCGGTATCAGGTGGAGTTCGACGAGCGCTATGTGTGGGATTAGTACGCCCTTTCAGGGCTGCGTCGTTGGGGGACGCCCTTTTCCCAGGGCGTTGCCCTGGGCTATCATAGTACGCCCCATTCGGGGCTGAGAAAGCGCAGCGGCCCATCTCTTGGAGGATCATGCTGCCGTGGAGATCGAGTTCCCCGAGCTTACAAAGCGGAATTGCTGGTTCCTGGAGAATGGCGCCGTCTCGCTTGCCATCGAGAAGGCCACGGGCTGGATTCGCTCGATGGCCTTCAAGCCGAGCGGGGTGGACCTCTTCCAGATCCGGCGGCAGAATATCCCAGGCTACCTCGGCTTCCTGCGCGTCTACGATCAGCGCGACGGCCGCTGGTACAACGACCTGAAGGACCGCTGTCGCGTCCGCGCTGCGAAGCGCGGCAACAAGGTCACAATCGCGAAACGCTTCGCCGGCGCGCCCTTCGAGCTGAAGATCACGCTCACCCTCGACGACTTCGGCCTCCTCTGGCACGTCGAGGCGCGCAAGGTGAAGGCAGACGTCGCCGACCGCTCGCTCCGCGTGGGCTTCAACCTGCCCCTCCAGGCCGGCTGGCACGTGTGGGCGCCTTGTCGCGACGGCGACTTCGTGTTCGATGGGATGGACGCCTTCAACTTCAACCACCTTCAGATCAGCTACGTGTCGCCCCGCGACATCATCCTGCCGATGGTGAGCCACACGTGCCGCGAGGCCGATGTCGGCTACTCGATGCTCCTGCCCCTCGACACCCCCGTGCCGATGGCCACGTTCCAGTTCGAGAACGGCGACAAGGGCTTCAACTGGGGCTGCGCGGCCAAGCCGCCGCAGTCGCTCCAGACGCTCGAATGCCTTCAGTCGTACATCGGCCTCGTGGGCGGCAGCCCGATGACGGCGCAGGTGCGGGTGCTCTTCCACGCCGGCGACTGGCGCCTCGGGCTCGAAAAGGTCTACCATCACTATCAGCCCTTCTTCGACCCCGATTCGCCCGAGATCTACGACGCCGAGGGCGTGTTCCTGTGCGGCGGCATCGAGGTCGGCCACGACCCGAAGCACTACACCGACCTCGGGCTCAAGACCCTCGAGGTCCACGGCCACTTCTCCCACTACTCCGACTACTATCAGGAAGGCCAGGAGCGCTGGCTCCGCATCAACTCCCTCGAACGCCTCTACCACAAGTGGCGCAAGGAGGGGAACGAGAAGGACGCCTATCAGGTGTGGGACTGGGCGAACAGCCATTCGCCCGAGGAGATCGCGGCGGAGCTGGGCGTGGCCGACATCGCCAGCCTCTACCACACCCGCGACGATATCAAGGCCCAGCTCACGAAGATCGCCGACGCAGGCATCTGCCCGTTCTGGTACTTCAACTACTCCGATGGCTTCCGCCCCGTGGCCGAGGAGCGGTGGCCCGACGCCATCTGCCGCACGCCCGAACTGGACCCCATCCCCAGCGGCTGGCACATGTGCCACAACCTGAACCCCGACCTCTTCACCTCGTTCGGCAAGTTCTGCCTGGAGAGCGCGAAGAAGGTCCTCGCCGAGTATCCCCAGCTCAAGGGCTTCTTCCTCGACTGCTTCCGCCACTACGAGATTGACTTCGCCCACGCCGACGGCATCACCGTGGTGGATAACCGCGCGGCCTACAGCGTGAACTTCTCGTACGACGAGCTGACGCGGCGGATCAAGGAGCACATGAAGTCGCTCGGCCGCCCCCTCTCGCTGTTCGCCAACAAGCCGCAGAGCATCCGCTCGATGCGCCACGTGGACGGCGTGCTGCTGGAGGGCGACGGCGACGTCTCGGAGGAGAAGTACTTCTGGGCCTGCATCGCCAAGCCGATGTTCTTCATGTGGACGAGCACGAAGGCGGCGACCGACGAGAACCTGCGTCGGTGCGTCCTCCACGGCTGCTTCCCGACGATCGCCCGCGACGGCCGGCCGCACGAGGAACTCGTCGCCCACTACGGCCGCTATCTGCCCCTCTACGAGCCGTTCCGCCGCCGCGTCCTCTGCTTCGAGCCCGACCCCATTCGCGTGCCGCGGGGCGCCAGGGGCAAGCTCTACACCGTCGCCGACGGCTACGTCGCCGGCATCATCACCCCGCTCATCGACAGCGCCGACGAGGTGCGCTACGCCAAGACCCCCTACGCCCTCTTCCGCGTCAAGCGCGGCTGGGACGTGGGTAAGGTGGGCGTGATGGTTCCTGGCGACAAGGCCCTCCGCGACGCCCCGTTCAAGTTCAACGGCGCCATCATCGCCGTCCCGATGCCCGGCTACAGGAACTGCGCCGTCGTCAAGCTCTTCGTCACCGGCGACAGTGGCCGGCCCATCGGCCCCGAGCGCTTCACCGGCCCGATCGACTTCTGCGGCGACCCCGAAAGCTCGTTCCAGGACATCGCCGGGCGGTGATGACCCCGGCGCGCAGGCGACTTGACAAGCAGCCGCAGAGGTCTTACTATAGAGTAGGAATTGGCGCATCCGGTAAGATAACCCTCTGGGAGACCAACATGGCCGCCGCAAGGCTCTCCACCAAGGGACAGCTCGTCATCCCCAAAGTGATCCGGGACCGCCTGGGAGTTCATCCCGGCGACAGGGTGGACTTCGTGGTGCAGGATAACGGCGACGTGGTGATCCGACCCGCCGTGGTGGACGTGCGGGAACTCGAAGGCATGCTCTATCGCCCCGGCAGACGGCCCGTGTCCATCGAAGAGATGAACCAAGCGATCCGCACGATGGGCGGGAGACTCAAGTGAAGGGGCTCGACACCAACCTCCTCGTTCGCTACATCATCAAGGACCACCCTCAGCAAGCCGCCGTAGCCGTCCGCGAGATCAGGGGCGCAGGGGACCGGGGCGATAAGCTCCTCATTCAGCCGGTTGTCCTGTGCGAGCTTGTCTGGGTGCTTAGAGCCGCCTATGGCCTGGCTCGGGCTGACATTATCCCCGTGCTCGATCAGATCCTGCTCACCGCGCAATTCGAGGTGGCCGACCAGGACACCGTATGGCAGGCACTCAGCGACTACCGGCGCGGGCGGGGCGACTTCTCGGACTACTACCTGGGGCGTGCCAACGCTGCCGCTGGCGCGGACACCACCCTTACTTTCGACGCCGCCCTGAGAGGCGATCCCCGCTTCACTGTCCTGAGCACTTGATCCCGCGCGATGCCCCGACGCAACTGCCGCGGGCCGCAATAGGGTGAGGGCGTTCTGAGGGATGGATTCGATGGCCCGCCCAAGTCAGAAACTGGTCGGCCTGGCGCTGATCGCCGCGCTGTGCCTCGGCGGGTTCGCGGTGCACAGGCTATGGGATTTCACGTGCGACGATTCGTTCATCACGCTCCGCTACTCGCGGCATCTCGCGGAGGGCCTCGGCCCCACGTACAACGCCACGCCGCCGCGGGCCGAGGGCTATACGTCGTTCCTGTGGATGCTGCTGGCCGCCGTGCCTCACGCGTTGCGCCTGGATGCCGTGGCCGCCGCGAAGGCGATGGGCGTCGCAGCGACGCTGCTGACGCTTGCCGCCTGCTACGCGACGGCCTGGTCGCTGTGCGAGGGGGCCAACGCGGCCCCGCGGGCGTTTGCGGCGTCGCTGGCGGCGCTGCTCTTCGCCGTCTACCCGTTCACCCCGCCGCACGCGGTGTCGGGCATGGACACGGCGCTGGCGGGGCTGGCGTTGTGCCTGCTCGCGCTCGCGGCGACGCGCGGCTCGCCGCGGCTTCTGGCGTGTTGCGCACTGGCGGCGGGGCTGACGCGGCCCGAGCTGAATCTCGCGGTGGTCGCCGTGCTGCTGGCGAGGCTCGCCCTCCTGGAGCGCGGCCAGCGCCGCGGATTGCTGATCGCCATCGCGCTGTTCTACGTGCTGCCCGGCGCGGCCTACTTCGCGTGGCGGTGGGCCTACTACGGGGCGTTCCTCCCGCTGCCGTTCTACGTCAAGGCCGCGTCGCTCGAGCCGCGCGGCCTCGCGCCCGCCCTGGCCTTCGCCCTCGAAATGGCGGCCGGCTTCGGCCTGCTCCTGGCCGTGGCGGCGGCGAACCTGAGCCGCAAGTGCCTGCCGCTCCTGGCCGCGATCGGCGTGATGGGACTCTACCTGCTGCTGCCCGAGCCCGTGATGGCCTACGGGCACCGGCTCTTCCACCCCCTCGTGCCGCTGTTCGCGGTGCTCACGGCCCGCGGGTCGGTGCTCATTTTCTCCGCCGCGCGCGAGCGCCTGGGGGAACGCAAGGCAGCGGCGCTCTACGTGGGCCTCGCCGCGGTCGCCCTCGCCGCCGCGTTCAGCCGATACGACGCGGTGCGGCTGGACTTCGCTCAATACGCGCACGGGATGCGGAACGCCCACGTCCGCCTCGGCACGTTGCTGGCCCCGCACGCGACCGAGGCGGGCGCCGTGCTGGCCATCGCCGACGCCGGCGCCGTGCCCTACTACTCGCGCTGGGAGACGGTGGACACCTTCGGCCTGAACGACCCGCACATCGCGCGGACGGGCGACCACTCGGCGGCCTACGTCTTCTCGCGGGAGCCGACGGTCGTGGTGCTGCTCTCGTTTCGGCGCGACGTCTTCCAGGCGCGGCTCGTGTGGGAGCAGGGCCTCTATCGCGAGTGCCTGCGCCGCGGCCTGGGCAGGGCGGCCGTGCTCGAATTCTCGATCGGCTATTATCTCTGGGTGATGGCTCGGCTCGACGGCCCCGTGGGCCGGCGCCTGGCCTCCGAGCTTTCCGCCGCGCCGTAGCCCGCGCGTGGGTGTGATGAGAGTTGTAGCCCGCGAACGCGGGCGACCCAGCCGTAGCCCAGGGCGACCAGAGGGAGCCCTGGGATCCAGGCGTGCAAAGGTTCCAGCCCCCGAATGGGGGCGTTTCAGACCCCCGTGGAGGAATGCCCCCATGTCGCACACCTTCACCCAACTCACCGTCCACGCCGTCTTCTCCACCAAGGAGCGCCGCAAGCTCATCCCCGCCGACCACGCGAAACGCATCCACGGCTACATCGCCTCTCTCATCAACGGCCGCTTCGGCTTCGCCCGCGAGGTTGGCGGTACCGCCGACCACGTCCACATCCTCTTCGACATCAAACAGGTCGAGAGCGTGGCCGATTGCATGGAGGCCGTGAAAAGCGTCTCCTCCGGCTGGATTCACGACACATTTCCCGACCTTCGGGACTTTGCTTGGCAGGAGGGCTACGGCGCCTTCTCCGTCAGCGCCTCAGCCATCCCTCGTGTTCGCGCCTACATCCAGGGCCAGGAGGCGCATCACAAGACCCGTTCCTTCGAGGACGAATTCAGGGCGCTCCTCAAGCGCCACGGCATCCAGTATGATGAGCGCTACCTCTGGAAGTGAAACGCCCCCGTTCGGGGGCTGATGGGGTGGGGACCGCCGTTTCCCAGGGCTCCCTCTGGTCACCCTGGGCTACGGCTGGCTCGCCCGCATTCGCGGGCTATCGCATCGCCTGGCGCCGGCGCGCTCACAACCGATACGGCTCGCGGCGCGGGCGGTCGAGGTAGCGATTGGCCTCCGCGTCGTCGGGGAAGCACTCCTTGTCGGGGTCCCACTTCAGCTTGCGCGGGGCGAGCCAGCGGGCGATGTTCCCAAGGTGGCACACGGTGCACGACCGATGGCCGATCTCGATGTCGCAGATCGGCCGCCGCCGCGTGCGGATGCACTCGCCCCAGTTCTCGCCGTGGTGGTTGCTGAAGTAGAGGTGGAAGTCGCTGGCCGTCAGGGGCGGCTCGCCGATCTCCTTGGGCTTGCACGCGAAGGCGCCGCGGGTGACCATGATCTCGCCCTGGTCGCCCACGAAGATGCCGCCGCCCTGCGGCCCCCTGTCGAGGTGCAGCATCACGCCGCTCGCGTAGCGATAGTGCACCTGGCTCCGCAGGTCGGCGCTGTCGGCCCACACCTCCACCGGGCCGGTCTCGTCGGCGCCCAGGCCCCACTGAATGATGTCGAGCCCGTGCGAGCCCCAGCCGGTCATCTCGCCGCCGCTGAAGGGCCGGAACGAGATCCAGCCGGGCTTGGCGCGCGGTCGCTGGATGTTGACGTTGTAGGGGTGCACGGGCGCGGGGCCGAGCCACATCTCCCAGTCGAGGCCCTCGGGCACAGGCTCCTCGGCCAGGCCCACGGGATACCACGGGCTGGGATAGCAGGCGCCGTGGACCGTGTGGATCTTGCCCGCGCGGCCGTTGCGGACCAGTTCGCAGCCCGTGCGGCAGTGGAACGACGAGCGCTGCATGCTGCCCGTCTGGAACACGCGGTTGTAGCGCCGCACGGCCTCGACCAGCACCCGCCCCTCGGCGATGGTGAGCGAGAGCGGCTTCTCGCAATACACGTCCTTCCCCGCCTCGACGGCGTGGAGGCAGCAGGGCACGTGCCAGTGGTCGGGCGTGCCGACGGTCACCGCATCGAGGTCGGCGCGCTCGAGCATCTTGCGGTAGTCTTCGTACGTGTCGCAGCCGCCGCGGCTTTTGGCCACCTCGTAGAGGTGTTTCTGATACACGTCGGCCACGGCGATGACCTTCGACCCCCGGCCCGCGGAGAGGATGCCGCGCCCCTGCCGCCCGACCCCGATGCCGCCGACGAGCACCGTGTCGCTCGGCGGCGCCTTCCCCTCGGCGCCGAGGACATGCGGCTTGACGACGTGAAGCCCCGCCGACAAGGCTCCCAGGCTAGCCGAGCTCTCCAGGAAACCACGTCTCGACACCTTGCGCGAAGCGGCCATGTGCAGTCCTCCTATCGAGTGGCGCCTCCTATGGTAGCGCATCACGGATGTTATGCAAGGACCAATGGGGCTGGGATACAAGACGTCCCCTTTTCCTCTGAGCGTGGGACCAATGGGACCCATGGGACGGATGGGACCCGTCCTCGCCCTCCGTCCCATCGGTCCCATGTCCCCACCCCGCAAAAAAGTTTTCGATTCCACTTGACTTCGGTGTGTGATGTGGTATACTCAGGTCGTGGGCGGCGACGCGCAAGGCGTCGCCCGTCCAAAGGGTGTGCCGGCGGAACGGCGCGCCCAACGGCTGTCACGGACGATGGCCGCTGCATACCAACCCGATTCCGCAAATCCTGAACTATCAGCGGTTTACGGCCACGCCAAGGCCCCATTGGGCCACGGCCGCAGGCCAAAGGAGGTGCCTAGCGAAGCACTACGCGAATAGACGCAGGCGCCGGCTCCCATCCCTCCCGAAGGCTCCAATACCTTCGGGAGGATAGGGGCACAGCGCAGCGCCGAAGGGCAGGGGTTGGCGACCGCACGGAAGGTCCACCCTCCCCCTTCCCCCTCCCTCCGAGAGGGAGGGGGGTTCAGACCCCTCTCCCTCTCAGGGAGAGGTCGCCTCGTCCGCGAGGCGGGTGAGGGTGGGGCCTTCATGACGGCGCGGCGCCGGGGGCGGGGACGTAGCCTCCCGAAGGTATAGGGACCTTCGGGAGGGGGGTACGGGAGGG
>Ga0307379_10004504_pt1 | contig 19871 bp, 16 predicted proteins | sample UN2MG_FD_202237 | JGI IMG/M metagenome (GOLD analysis project Ga0307379, IMG submission 202237) | Soil microbial communities from Risofladan, Vaasa, Finland - UN-2 | ecosystem: Environmental > Terrestrial > Soil > Coastal area > Acid sulfate soil | place: Finland: Risofladan, Vaasa | collected... | reverse complement strand
AACTCGAGCTGGCCGCCGTGCCGCAAGCACCCGAGCCGCCTTCGCATCCGGTTTGGGATCTGTTGGGGATGGAGTTGGAGGCGATGTCGGCCAAGGAGTTCGTCCGCCGATTCCCCGGCCGCTATCGTGGCGGGCTGACGGTCACGTCGGTCAGCCGCGACGGTCCGGCCGCCCAGCAGGGGATTCGGCCCGGCGACGTGCTGGTGGGCATGCACATCTGGGAGACCGTGTCGATCGAGAACGTCTCCTACATCCTAAAACGTCCCGACTTCGCCAGTCTCAATCCGGTGAAGTTCTACATCCTCCGCGGCGACGAGACGCTCTACGGCTATCTGCCGCTGGCGGTGAAGATCGCGCGGCGGGGTTGACGGAATATCGAATATCGAACAAGGAGTGTAGAATAGCGAAGGTTGGCGGAAGAAGACCGCCATGACGGAGCACCGGCGCCGCAGCCGAGCGTCGGTTGGGGGTTTTCTTCTCCTTCATCATTCGACATTTCTTGTTCGACATTCAATCCGTATTCGATCCGTGGTTCCCTGAAACGCCCTCGTGACGGTGGGTGGCACGCCCTGAGGAACGAAGGGCGGGGAACGTTGGGAAGACACGCCCTTCGTTCCTCAGGGCGTGCCACCCCAGAGTTTGCCGCAGCGATGCCAAGAACCGTTTGGTGCTGATGTGCTAGTCGAGATCGTCGGCATCGAGCAATCTGGCCGCATGATGGACCGTCACGATGTACACTGTTCGGCCCTCGACCCGATAAATCACACGGTAGTTTCCCTGGATGGTTTCCCGATAGGTATGGCTCTGGTCTTCCCGGATGTAGCCGCCCATCAAAGGATGCTGGGCGAGCAGGTCGATGCGAGCCATGAGCTTCTCGGCAAAGCGCACGGCCGCTAGAGGAGCGTCCTTGGCGATGTACGTCAGGACCGCGTCCAGATCGTCGAGGGCCGCCGGTGCCCAGCTTATGCGAGCCATTTTTCAAGCCGCTTCTTCGCGTCTTCGTGCGAAACGCCCCTTCCGTCAGCGAGTTGGCTCTCGGCGATCTCGATCTTGCGAAGCAAATAGAGTTTCTCGACCAACTCGTCGACGTCTACCTCCTCGGGCATCGCGTTGACAACCTGCTGGATCTTTTCTTTTTGCATGGCATTCGCTCCCGGGACACCATCAATTATAAACGGATGATCATTCTTGTACAATGGACGTGTTGGGGAAACTGCGGACGAGGTATCGAGGCCAACCTTTGACGGGAACCATGGAATTCGAACTGATCGCCCATTTGCGTGACCGGCTGCCGCCTCATCCGCTGTTGCGGCTGGGGCCGGGGGATGACGCGGCCGTGCTTTCCATGCGCGGGGTGGACGAGTGCGCGGTCACCGTCGATCTGCTGACCGATCACGTCGACTTCGAGTTGGCCGAGGTCGATCCGCGTCGGGTGGGGCGGAAGGCGTTGGCGGCCAATCTGAGCGATCTGGCGGCCATGGCCAGTCGGCCGCTGGCCGCGTTGATCGCGTTGGCCTTGCCGAGGAAAGGCGGCATGGATCTGGCCGTGGCCTTGTACGAGGGACTGCTCCCCTTGGCCGAAGAGTACGAGTTGGCGATCGCCGGCGGCGACACCAACAGTTGGGACGGGCCGCTGGCGATCAGCATCACGCTGCTGGGTGAAGTCACGGCCAACGGTCCGCTCCGCCGCGACGGTGCCAAAGCGGGCGACCGGATCGTGGTCACCGGCCAATTCGGCGGCAGTATCCTGGGTCGGCACCTCGATTTCGAGCCGCGCGTCCGCGAAGCCTTGCTGTTGAACGATCGCTACCGGCTCCACGCCGGCATCGACGTCAGCGACGGGCTTTCACGCGACCTGGCCCATCTTCTGGAGGAGAGCCGCTGCGGGGCCGTGGTGCGGACCGACGCGGTGCCGATTTCCGAAGACGCCCGCCGGCTGGCCGAGCGATTGGCCGACGGATCGACGCCGCTTGAGCACGCCCTGGGCGACGGCGAGGACTTCGAGCTGATCCTGGCCGTGCCGCCGGAGGAAGCCCGGCGAATGCTGGCCGATCAACCGTTGGCGGTGCCTTTGACGGAAATTGGAGAGTTTATCGCCGAGCCGGGCCTCTGGCAGACGCACGGCGGCGGGCCGCGGCGCGAGCTTGTTCCCCGGGGGTGGGAGCATAGAATCGATTGATGATGAACCATTTCACCTACGACGCTCCGGACGAGGCCGCCACAGCCAGGCTGGGTGCCGTCTTGGCCGAGATCCTCCCCGACGGGACGACCGTCGCCCTTTGCGGCACGCTTGGGGCGGGCAAGACGCGGCTGGTTCAGGCCGTGGCCGAGGCTGCGGGAGTACGGGCCGGAGGAGTCACGAGCCCCACGTTCGTGCTCATCCAGGAATACCGCGCCCGCCGCACAGTTTACCATTTCGACGCCTATCGGATTCGGGATATCGACGAATTCGAGGAGCTGGGCCCCGACGAATACTTCGAGAGCGACGCCTTGGTTCTGGTAGAATGGGCCGATCGTGTGGAAAATGCCCTCCCCAGGGAGCGGATCGAGGTCCGTATCGAGGTTACCGGCACGCAATCGCGGCGTTTCGAGATCATCGGCCTCGGCCCGCGGTATACCTCGGTGGTGGAGCTATGCCGGGAGCGTCTTTCCGGCGGAGTCTGAAGAAGGGAAAAAGGGATTTGCCAACTTTGTCGGGTTTTCGTACGATACATAGAAGAAGAGGGGGCGTCCAGGCAGCGGAGGGGATCATGCGAATCCAAATCATGGCGGCGGGCATCGCTTGGCTGGGGCTGTTGGCCACCGAAGGCGTTGTCCAGGCACAAAGGACCAGCACCGGCACTTCCGGAATGTTCGGCAGCCGGACCTTGGGCGGGAACATCAGTGCCGGCAACCGGACCTTCGGCGGGTCGTCGGGGACGACCGGCAACCTGACGACTTCCGCACAGAGCAACGTGGGCCAGGTCGATACGTCCGCCCGATTCATGCGAAACCAGCGACAGGCCGGCGAGTTCGTGGGAGCCGGAACCGAGGAGTTGGCCAACGCATTCATCGGCGCGGTCCAATCCGGCCAGAACACGAGCGGACAGCGTCAGGCGGCCTCTTCGATCCGGGGTCCGAGTCGCGCCACCGGCGTGAACACCGGCGGCGGCACGGCCCGTCGAACCCGCGGCGACGTCTCCACGTCTCTGAACGTCGGATTCACCTATCCGCCTGCGCGGTCTACTGCCATTGGTACGACGCTGGCGCAGCGGTTCCAGCGGGTGGAGCGTATCCAAACCCTGTCGCCGGTGTCGGTGGAGATGGAGGGTAGTACGGCGACGCTGCGGGGTACGGTTGGCTCGAACCATGATCGCGATCTATGCGAGCAATTGGCTCGCCTAGAGCCCGGGATCTGGGACGTACGAAACGAACTCGTGGTGGCGGTGTCACCGGCTGGGGAGGACCCTGCCAGGTCGCCTGAAGCTGCTGAGGAGGAACCGGTGGAAGCGCCTGTACCCCGTTCGTTGCCTGAGGGTTAGGACTCCAACCGATCCCGGCGGCCGGCGCCATGCCGTACGGCGAGCCGGGGACAACTTCCGGGCGCATCGTGGCCACCGGCGCCGGGCGACCGAACCGCGAGGGGATCGGGATCGTGGTGGTGGTCATCGCCGGCATTGAACTGTCCACCATCGGGCCCCCGTTTTGCGGTCCGCTTGACAGGGGCACATCGTACGAGGCACTCTGGACGAATTGCCCTGCGGTCGCCTGCTGGGGCATTTCCTGGGTGAACTCTGCCTGCTGCAACTCCGGTGTTACCGCATTGCCTGAGAGGATGTGCCGGGTTTGTTTGCCGACCACGATGGGCCCCATCGCGGGAATGAACCGGACGATCAGGCTGATCTCCTTCTGAGGGCCGTCGGGTTTGTCCCAGGGAAGCCAAACGCTGTAGGAGTGGCCGAGGTCCGATTTGCTGTAATACTTGGAGAACTGTTCCGGCGTGAAGACGAACTTCCGGTCGGGCACGACGTCGCTGGGTTTCCTGCCGTCTTCATCGAAGGCGTAGACCACCAGCGTGCCGTCGACCTTGACCGGCTCCTTCTGTTCGTCGTTGTAGAACATCAGTCGCCCGCCGAAACCGCGGGTGGCCGACCGGTTGGCGTGATACAACACGTCGTCGGTCCACATGGCCACCAGCCGACCGGGGATCTCCGGTTTCTCTTCCTTCCACGGCCAGGCCATCGGCTCGCTGAGGTTCCACGGGCTGCAACCGGCGGCCGAGAGCAGGATTGCCAGCGGCACCACCGAACACAGAAAACGCGGTATCGACAACATGGGATTCCCTTTCATCGGATCATCGGTAGAGCGGCGTGCCCGGCCCGGCCGGTTGGGTATACTGCGCCGGCGGGTACTGCACGGGTTGTTGGTATTCGATCGGTTGAACCGGCGGTCGATTGGCCGGCCAATCGTAGCCGACCGGCTGAACGGCCGGCGGTCGGCCGTACTGCGGGATGGTCTGGTACATCGAGGGGTTCGCTGCCGGATCGGCACCGTATGGGCCCGCCGGTGCGACGCCGCCGTGGTAAACCGCCTGCTCGACGCCGCCGGGATAGCGCTGCTGGCGATAGCTCGACTGGTCCGTTGGATGGAGTTGCAGCGGCGGGTTGGGCGAAAGCGGTCGAGTCCGCGCCGGGTCGGTGCCCGATGGCGCCGGACGAGGGGCCGGCGTGGGGTACAACCGCGGATTGCCCGACGCGGGCGCGCCCTCGAGCTGGAAGGGATCCTGCCGGGGCGAGGGAGTGGGAGCGATCCGCGGACCCTCCGGCTCGACGATCATCCGCCCGTCCGGTTCCAGGTCCGGATAGATCACCTGCGTTTCCGAATCGGCCCAATCGTCGGCCCGGCCGCGCAGGCCGACGTCGCCGGCCAAATCGAGCACGTCGCACAGGCACCAGTGCATCCGGGCGGCCTCGTCCTGCTTGATTCGCTCGGCGTCCTCTTCGGTCGACACGATGTGCGGCGTCATGATGATCAGCAGTTCTATTCGTTTTGTCACCGAGGCATCGTAGCGGAAGAGGTTGCCCAGGATCGGCACGTCGCCCAGGTACGGCACCTTGCGCTGGATGTCGGACTTCGACTTGGAGATCAGCCCACCGAGCACGACCGTTTGACCGTCGAGCGCACTGACGGTGGTTTGGGCGGTGGTGGTGTCGATCCGCGGCGAACGGATCACCTCGCCGGTGGCCGAGATCGAGATCGGGATGCCCTCCTCGATTGGTCCGAGTTGGGATTTTTCGGCGTCGATTTCCATCACCACCAGTCCGTCGGGGCTGATTCGCGGCGTCACGCCCATGATCAACCCGACGTTCTCGTACTCGATGTTGTTGATCTGGCCGGCTTCGTTCATTTGGGTTCCGCGGATGGTGGGCACGCGCTGGCCGACCTGGATGAAGGCCGGCTGATTGTCCAGCGTCATGATCTGCGGACGGCTGAGCACTTCCAGCCGCCGGCACTCCTTCAACGCGCGGACCAGGATGCTGACGCTCTCGTTGGAGGCCGAGAGCACCAGCCCGCCGAATCCCAGCTCGTTGTTGACCCGGCCCAGGGCGAAGTTCGAGAGGCCCTGCGGGCCCAGGATGCTCGAACCGTTGAGCGATTGGGTGCTGCCGCTGTTGCCCGACGGCTGGTTGTTGAACCCGTAGCCGGGGGTGATGGTCGCCGATCGGATGGTATCGGTCGAGGTGACGATGCCGGTGGCCGGATCGGACTCGCTGACCGTCGTCGTGATGATGTCGCCCAGGATGCTGCGATCGAAAAGGATCGAGTCCTGCAGGCCCAGCTCCACGCCGAACTCGTCCGTGTCGTTCAGCGCCACTTCGGCGATCAGCACCTGGATCATCACCATCGGCGGGCGCTCGTCGAGCTGTTCGACCAGCTCGCGGATCTCCTGGAAGAACCGGGCCGTGGCGCTGACGATCAGGCTGTTGCTGACCGGCTCGGGGACCACGACCACCTCACGCTCGATCTGCTCGAAGGGGCTCAACAGCCCCGGGCTGATCTGCTGCACCTGGCGCTCGCTGGTGAGGAACTGGTTGATCGCGTTGGCCACGTCGACCGCCGGCGAGTTCTTCAAGCGATAGACGATGCTGATGCGATTCCGCACGTCGTCGCTGTCCAGCCGCAACAGGATCGCTTCGACCACCTTCAAGTCGCCCATGGTCCCCGAAGCGATGATGCTGTTGGTCCGTACGTCGACCGCAAACCGCAACGGCACCAGCGAGCTTTCGCCTTGCGCGGCGGCCGTCTGCACGACCGGCATCGCCGTGGTCGTCTGCTGCCCGAAGAGCGATTCCAGCATGTCGATCAGGCTCAGCGCGTCGCTGTTGACGATCGTGAAGACCTTGATCTGGGCTTCGATGGCCGGCAGCTTGTCGAGCTGTTGGATCAGGGCCCCGAGCAACTCCATGCAATCGGTCGGCGCGGTGACCAACAAGGCGTTGGCCCGGGCGTCGGCGTTGATCCGCACGTCGGTCAGGATTCCCGACTCCAACCGTCGCTGGCCCTTGGTGTCGACGGTGAGGAACTGCAGCATCGTCGACTTCGGCTCCATTCCTGCCCCGGCGGCCCCTCCCGCCTGGCCGACTCCGGCGGCGGCCTGGCCGTTGATGGAGTATTGCAGGATCGGGGCCAGATCCTCGGCCAGCGCGTTCTCCAACTTGAACACCCTCATCTCGTTGACCGTGGCGCTGGTCGAGATGTCGAGCTGCTCGATCACCCCGGCCACTTCGGCCATGTCGCGCGGGGCCGCCCGCACGATCAGCGAATTGGATCGGAAGTCGGCCGTGGCCAACACGCGGGTCCCCAGCCCGGGCCGCTCGGCGAAGAACTCCGCCAGCATTGCCTGGGCCGTCGCGGCGGCCGCAAAACGCAGCCGAAACACCCGAAACTGGCTCGCCGGCGCCACCGGCCGATCCAGTCGCCGAATCAGATCGACCACCGTCTGCACGGACTCGATCCGCCCGATCAACAGCAACGCGTTCGGCTTGACCAGCGCCGTGATGCTCACGCTCCCGCGGCGCGGCGTGAAGACCTCGCCGTACAGCGGCGTGATCAACGCGGCCAGGGCCTCGCTGTCGACGTGCGCAAGCTGATACACGCGAATCTCCGGCTCCGTTTCCGCGCTGAGCCGCTCGATCTCGTCGAGAATCGCCATCACCTGCTCGACGTCGCGAGGATGCCCGCGAACGACCACGATGCCCAAGTCCTCCAGCAACTCCACTTGCACCGGACCGATCAGGCTGCGCTCTTCTCCGTTCTCGGCCTCAGGGGCGCCGTCCTCGGGCAGAAACGGCGGCTCGTCCAGCGGTCCGTTTTCCGGGGGAAGCGGAACGGGCGGCTCGAAATCCGGCGGCAGCGGCGGCTCGACGCCCGGTACAAGCGGCGGCTCCCCGGCGGGCTGTTGGAACAACATGGTCACCATGGGACCACGCGGACGAGACGCGGCCGCCTCGGTGCCGATCGCCTGGACCGCCTTCCGCACGCTTGCAGGAGATGCCGCCCGAAATGAGGCCAATCGCGTGGTCTGGTCCAGCGTCGGGTGGGGGCCGTCGAGGACCTGAATCAACCGAACGCACGAGTCGACGGCCGAGCCGGTCCCCTGGAGGATGACCAGATTGGCCTGTTCGTGAATCCCGATCTGGATATCGCTGCCGGCGGTCAACGCCATCCGATAGCTCTTGATGCCGAATCCGCCTCCGGGAACCGGAGCCAGGCGGTCGCCCAGCATGCCCAGCAGTGCGGCCTCGACCTGTGCGGCCGTGTTGTTGCGAAGCTGGACGGAACGCGATTGGGATACACCCGCGGCGGCAGCGGCCGGAGTGGGTGAACTCGGGGGCTGGGCCGTGGGTGTCGGCGGAATCTGGGTCACCGGCGCCCCGGTTTGCAGCCGCTGGGCGATCTGGACCTGGATCTCCGGCGGCGCCTGCACCAGGATTTGCCCCGTTCTTGCATCGGCCGCCACCGCCACGCCGGGAATCCCCTGAAACTCGCTCCGCAGCCGGGCGACCGTCGGCTGCAATGCGATGGCCGGACAGGGATAGGCCCTTAGCAAGGGTTCCGTGCTTGCCGCGTTGTCCTGTTGGGCCGCCGCCGGCATGCCGGCCAAAAACAATGGACATGCCACCGTCAGGGCGGCAACGAATGTCTTAACTGCTGAAATAGCATTCATTTAGGCGTATTTCCATCTGTTCCGAGGGAGTTGCGGATTTCGGGCATATTGCAGCGCAATATCCACACAACACGAATAATCGGCAAACTTTGCGCATTCCTCCACCTTTCTCTCAAAGAAACATCACCCCCAACGCCCGCCGACTGCGCTCGGCGGGGTCCGTCCGCCGCTCGAAACGCCGCCGCCACCCCCCCGCGTCCCAACCGAACATATTGACACCCCTGCCATCGACACCTACATTTCGATAGGGTGCGCGATGATCGGTCTTCCGTAACGCGAAAGCACTTTACAGTCAGGGACTTGCGCCCCGCCGGCTCTTTCCACACAACCCGCCAGGAGCACGAAAATGGCAGATCAATGGTATTACGCCCAGGACGGCCAGCGGCACGGCCCCATTTCCAGGGAGCAATTGGACGAGTTGGCGACCTCGGGCCAGCTTCAGGCGGACAACCTGGTTTGGACCGAAGGAATGGACCAGTGGACGGCGGCCTCGCAAATCGAAGGCCTTTTGCCCGCCGCGCCGCCGGAACCCACGCCGCCACTCCCCTCCGGACCGCCGGCACCGGCGGGCCCGCCCCCGATGGCCGTCGGCCCGGCCAAGATCCCCGGCGGGCGGTTCGCCGAGATGTTGCTCTGGCGGTACCTGATCATCGCCGGCGGCGGGCTGATGTTCCTCACGTTCTTCACGCCGTGGTGGGGAGTCTCGATGGACGTCGAGAAAATGATGGAAGCTGACTCCAAGAAACAGGAGGAGTTCCAGAGGATCATGCGCAACGACGCGGAGTGGTACGTCGATCATCTCGACAGCACTCCGCGTGGCAAGGACGAATCTTCCGAGCGGCTTTGGGGCTGGAGCACGGGTACGGGCCTTACCGGATTCATCCTCAGCTTCTTCATCCTTGCCATTGGAATCGTGCCTTTGTTCGTGAAGGCCGTGCGGCCCTGGGCGTTCTTCGGCTCGTTTGCCGCAGCCGTCATGGGGCTGATCCTCTTCATCTTTGCGCTGACCTGGATGTTCGGGGCTCCCTGGAAGAACGTGTCGCCTTTCCTCGCCCAAGGGAAAATCATCGGGCCATACTTTTTCCTGCTGGCCTGCCTGTTGGTCCTGGCCGGAGCCGTCACGGATACCGTTTTCGGCACCATGGGATTCGTGGCTCGGTTGAAGAAGAAGGGAAGCTAGCACTACAGCGCAAGGTTCGGGGCGTTTGCCGTTTAGCGGGCGGGCTTGCCCGCCGTTCCCGTACCCGAGCAAAGCAGTGTTTCCGACACCACGGCGGGCAAGCCCGCCCGCTAAACAGCAGAGTTCGTGGTTGGTTTCTTGACTACCATCCCATGGGAGCACCGCGATGGCAGTTCAATGGTACTATGGCCGGGGCGGACAGCAGCACGGCCCGGTCACGACGCAACAACTCCAGAAACTGCTGGCGTCGGGTCAGCTCCAGCCTTCCGACCTGGTCTGGCGGGAAGGCATGGCCGAGTGGACGGCGGCCGAGAAGGTCGAGGGCCTGGTGCCCAAGCCGGAGTCCACGGTTCCGGGACTGCCGCCGCAGGTGGCCGTGCCCAGCGCGGCGTCGTAGCGACTTCTCCAGTGACACCGACTATCAAGAGGCAGTGTAATGGTTCAGTTGGAAATGGAAGAACGTGAAATTAGGGCCTCGCACGCAAACACAGAGTAGTACCGGTGCCTCTTCTCTATTCCGGGATCGGATAAGACGTGTTCTTGCAGGCATTTACGCGAACAGAGAAGAGGCACCGGTACTACCCTGGGAATATCGTTGCTCACGGGGTGCAGCCTTCCATTTCCGACTGAACCAATACACTGGTGGCTTACCCTGCCCGCTCCAGCAGCGGCAGCAGGTACGTTGCTACGTTCATGTAGATGATGATTCCCAGCACGTCGATCAACCCGGCGACGAAAGGGTTGCTCATCAGCGCCGGGTCCCAGCCGAGACGGCGAAACAACAGCGGCAACGACGAGCCCAACAGCGTGCCACAGACGACCACCAGCAGCACGGTGATCGGGATCACCAGCGCGGTCGCCGGCGAGGCCACCGCCAGTGCGCAGAAGTAGCCGAGCACGCCCAGGATCCCGCCGAGCAACAGCCCCAACGCCAACTCGCGGCAGACCACGCGCCACCAATCGGCCAATGTGATGTCGCCGGTGGACAGCGCCGTGATGATCAGCGTGGCCGACTGGTTGCCCGTGTTGCCGCCGGTGGAGATCACCAGTGGAATGAACAGGACCAGCCAGGTGAGTTCGAGCATGTCCTCGTATTCCCCCAACGCCACGGCGGTCAACAAGGCCCCGAACAGCAGGATCGTCAACCAGATGCCCCGTTTCCAGGTAAGCTTCAACAGGCCGATCGTCAGATAACTCTCTTCCAACGGCTCGACGCCGGCGATCCGCTGGGCGTCTTCGGTGGCTTCCTCGCGGACCACGTCGATCACGTCGTCGTGGGTAATGATTCCCAGCAGGTGGTGCTCGTCGTCGACCACCGGAATCGCCAGCAGGTTGTACCGGGCGACCTTGTCGGCGACCTCCTCCCGGTCGTCGGCCACGTTGACCGTGACCAGGTCGCGTTCCATCAGGTCGCCGATCAGCATGTCCGGCTTGCCCATCTTCGAAACCATCTGCCGAAACGAGAGCAGTCCCCGCAGGTGGTCCTCGTGGTCGACGACGTACAGGTAGTAGATCGTCTCCAACTCTTCGGCCTGTTTTCGGATCTTGTTCAGGGCCTGATCGACGGTGAGATCCTCACTGAGCCGGGCGAACTCGGTGGTCATCACCGCACCGGCGGTATCTTCGGCATAGGCGCTGAGCCGTTGGATGTCGCGCCGCTCGTCGGTGGGGATCAGCGGCATCAACTCCCCGACGATCCACGGCCGGACTTCGGCCAGCAGGTCCACCCGGTCGTCCGGCGGCAGGTGGCCGATGAAGGCGGCAATCTCCTCCCGATCGAGCGTTTCGATGATCTCGATCTGCTGGACCTGTTCGAAGAACCCGAAAATCTGCACCCTCAGCGGGATCTCCGCGTGCCGCAAGACCCCCCACGCTTCTTTGGCCGTCAGCCCCTCCATGAACTCGGCCGTCCGCGCCGGGTACAGCTCGGTGCAGAATCCGGCCAGCCCGGCCGAATCGTTCTCGGCCAGCATCTCGCGCAGCTCGGGCAGATAGAGCGTGTTGACCATGGGAGGCCTCTATCCGACAAGGGTGGCACGCCCTGAGGAACGAAGGGCGTGGTTGGCCGGCTCACCACGCCCTTCGTTCCTCAGGGCGTGCCACCCAATGGAACAAGTTTTTCTCGCACGCCCGCAAAGGCATTATCCGAGTATCCCGCGAACGGCCCGGCCTGTCAAAGCCTGCTACTGCCCGAACGACCACGGATCGGCCGGTTCGGCGCAGGTCGAGTGGGGATCGAAGAACCCGGGCAACAAATCGGGTTGGGCGGCGAAGTTCAAGTGCAACCGGCTGCCCACCGCCCGAGAACTCTCGACCAGCTCGTACCGATGGTCTGCCTCGGCCACACAACCGTTGAGCGTGCCGGCCGGCTCCAGACGCCAACTCGAATTACGATATCCCCGCAGCCGCGCACCCCGGGGGGCGAGCCAGGTCGTCCGGTCGAGAGTCACTTCGACCGGCGTCAGGGGTTGGGCAGACTGGTCGAGTCGGGCGACCGCGGGAAAGACGCCCACCATTCTCCAGCACTCGCCCGGCGCGACCTCGATCTGCTGGCAGAGATAGGCCAGGCCACCTCCTTCGGCATAAATCCGGCCCCCATTGCGCAAATGGTCTCGCAAGGCCAGTTTCATGCAATCGTTCCGCGACAGGTCGGCGGCGAAGCGTTCAGGATGGCCGCACCCGAGATACACGATGTCGGCCTCCGCCGGCAATCGTTCATCCCGTAGCGGCGAAAAGTCGACGAAGGTTACCCCGCGTGATTCCAGCAGATCCAGCGCGTCGCGGAAATAGCAGTTGAACGCCTCGTCGAAAGCCAGGCCGATGACCAGCCGAGACGGAGCCGACGGCAAGGTGAACAGCCGCGGTGGGACCGAAGCCAATTCCCGCCTCAGGGCCAATTGGAGCACGCGATTGGGTTGCGAGTGTTCCAGAAAACGGGAACCGAGACACTGACACCACTCTCGTGACGGGGAGCTTCCTTCACGGGAAGCGTCGATTTCGGACCGCAGCGGAGACAACTCCTCCAACCCGCCCAACACGGGAACTCCCCAACGGGACTCCACAAGGGCGGAAACCCGGGCCAAGTGCCGGCTGTCTCGGACCCGGTCCAACAAGACCCCGTCGAGGGGATCCGGCCGGTCGGGCAGTTCTTGCTGGTCGATCCGGGAAACGTCCAGGACTACCAGGGTCGGCAGATCGAGCCAGCTGCAGAGCGTCTCCAGGCTTCCACCGGCCTGGGGGCGATCGGGGCAAGCCGACGCGAATCGACCTTGCACGATCGCCAGATCGCAGCTCTCCGCGCCGTGGATGAAGATCTCGCGGCAGATCTCCGCCGACATCAACCAACTGTCCAGGTGGCGCGGCTGCAATCCGCTGGCGGCGGCCACCCCGTGACATTTGTGAAAACAGGGCTGGGAAAGAAAACTCTGGACCTGGAGACCCTCGCTACGGAAAGCCTCCATCAAAGCCCAGCAGATCGCTCGGCAACCAACATCCGGCTGAACCATTCCTACGGCAAGACGCGGCAGCGGCAACATGCGTACCTGTCGGGATTAGACGTACGTCTTCTGCCGGTCTTCCCCAGTGGAGAGAGTCACCCACCGGTTTGAATCGGTCCTACCAAACCCTCCAAAACGAAATTCCACCGGCGCCAAGATTCTTAGGCAATTCTTGGCACCGGGCTTGGCAGAGTCAAGGGAACGTCTACGAACTCTTCAGCACCACGAACCGATTGCCCTGCTGCGTGCGGATCAACAGCATGATGCCTTCTTGCAGCGATTCCTTCTTCACGGCGGCCTCGAATTCGGCGATCGACTTGACCGGGGTCTTTCCCACCCGCAGGATCAGGTCTCCCGCGCGAACTCCGACCTCGGCGGCAAGTCCGTCGGCCTTTACTTCAGTGACCAGGACCCCGGAAAGCTCCTCGTAGCCGAGGTGTTTGGCCAATTCGTCGGTCATTTCGCCGACTTCCAGTCCCAGTTCCGGATTCTGGTAGGTGGACGGGGCCCTGCTCTCGCGTTGGGCGACGCCGAAATCCTCGGGCAGGGGCTTCACCTCCACCTGGAGGGTGGTGCGTTTCCCGTCGCGGATGATGTCGGCCTGCTGCTTGGAACCGGCCGAGGAGCGCTCGACGATTTCCTGGAGTTCGCGAGGGCTGTTGACGTCGCGCCCGGCAAAGGCCAGGATCACGTCGCCTGCCTGAAATCCAGCCTTGGCAGCGGGCGTGTCGCGAAAGACCTCGGACACCAAGACCCCGCGGTTGGGTTCGACGCCCAGCTTCCGTGCGATTTCGTTGCTGATTTGTTCAATGCCCACACCCAAATAGGCCCGCTGGACACTGCCGCGTTGGATCAGTTGGTCGGTGACCCACTTGGCCACGTTGCTGGGGATGGCGAATCCGACGCCCTGGTATCCCCCGCTGTTGGAGGCAATGGCCGTGTTGATTCCGACCACTTCGCCGTCGAGATTCACCAGCGGTCCCCCAGAGTTGCCGGGATTGATGGCGGCGTCGGTCTGGAGGAAGTTGGTCCTTTTGCCCGCCTGCAACGCGCGTCCCTTGCCGCTGATAATGCCCGCACTGACGGTTCCATCCAGCTCGAACGGGTTGCCGACCGCGATCACCCAGTCGCCGATTTCGAGTTGATCGGAGTCGCCCAGTCGTGCGGCGGGCAGGGGTTCGCCGGCGTCGATCCGCAGCACGGCCAGATCGGTCTGCTCGTCGGTCTTGATGTCGGCGGCCTTGAACTGCCGGCCGTCGGAGAATTCGACGAGGACTTCGTCGGCGCCCTCGACCACGTGGTTGTTCGTGAGAATAATCCCTTGGCGGTCGATGACGACGCCGGAGCCGACACCTTGACGGCGCGGAATGCTATGCGGAAAGTTGAACCTGGGCAGGTCGCGATCATTGAAGAAATCCTCGAAGGGCGTGCCTTCGAAGGGATTTCCGTCGGGCCCTTGCGGCCCGGGGGTGTCGATGCGCCGTGGCTTGGTGGTGGTTTTGATCTTCACGACGGTGGGCATCACCTTCTCGGCGGCCGAGCGAAACGCCCGCGAGAGGCTCTTGGCCTGAGCGATGGCCTGCGAATCGTCGGTCACAGCGCGGTTCTGCCCGACGGCGCCCTGCCAAATCACGCCGCCGATACCCACGGCAGCCAGGAGAGTCCAGACGAGTAACCACCGACCGGTACGAACGTTACCTTTTTTCATGCTTCGAATCTCCTTTTCCCTTTCCAGACGTTCCAATTGGCTCAGTGAAGGTTGGTTGGTTCCATATATATCTAGTTTCCACCGAGGGAATTTTCCCGTGAAAACGACGGTCGGGCAAGGGGAGTTTTCCCACCCGACTGTTGCTGCCCGAGAGTGCCCGTGCGTTAAGGATTGACAAAACCCCTCTCGGACGTTAATGTTAGGTCGATCCCCCCACCAACCTGTTGGCACCTTTCCCCACTGCTGCGTGTCCATGAATTCTTTCACCGATTCGAGTTCTGGCCTTTCGCAGCGTTTGGAGGGCTGTGAGCAGCGGATCGACTACACCTTTGAGAACAAGGATCTCTTGGTGGCGGCACTGACGCACGCTTCCGGGGCCGAACACCGTTTGACGTCGAACGAGCGGCTGGAATTCCTCGGCGATGCCATTCTCGGAGCGGTGGTCTGCGAACTCCTTTTTCACCGGTATCCCGACTATCTCGAGGGCGATCTGACCAAGCTCAAATCGATCGTGGTCAGCCGCCAGACCTGTGCGAAGGTCAGCGATGCCCTGGGAATGGAGGAGTTACTCATCTTAGGGAAGGGTATGACAACCCACCCGAGTGTGCCGCCCTCGCTCTTGGCCGACGTGTTCGAGGCGCTGATCGCCGCGATATACCTCGACGGAGGGGACGCTCCCGCCCGGCGGTTCATCGAAAAACACATTGGCCCGGAAGTCGCCTTGGCCGCCGGGGGAGAATTGGGCAGCAACTACAAGTCGCTGCTTCAGCAATTGGCCCAACGCGAATACGGCACGACGCCCAACTACCAGTTGCTCGACGAAAAAGGGCCCGACCACAGCAAGTGCTTCAAGATTGCCGCCCAGATCGGCAACAGCCGATATCAGCCGGCATGGGGACGGAACAAGAAGGAAGCGGAACAACGGGCCGCCCGAAACGCGCTGAGTGAGCTGGAAGGGCAAGCCGCGCCTTACTCCTCTGATTGATCCCATGCCTCGTGCGGTAGTTCTCTTCTCCGGTGGTTTGGACAGCATGCTGTCGGTGCGCATCCTGCAACGGCAGGGACTCGAGGTCGATGCGCTGAACGTCCGCACGATCTTCAGTTGCTGCCGGACTTCGGCCGCACAAGCCGCCGTGGCGCTGGGTGCAAGGCTGACCGTGACCCACGTCGGTGACGATTACCTGACGGTGATCCGCCACCCGCAGCACGGATACGGCAAAGGCGTCAACCCGTGCGTCGACTGCCGCATCTACATGTGCCGGATGGCCAAACAGTTCATGGAGGAGGTGGGGGCCTGTGTCGTGGCCACCGGTGAAATCGCCGGACAACGGCCGATGAGTCAAAAGAAGTATCAGTTGGAGTTGATCGCCCGCCGATCCGGCCTGGAGGACCGGTTGCTCCGCCCGCTGTCGGCCAAGCTGTTGCCGCCTACCGCCGTGGAACGCAAAGGAATCGTCGATCGGCAAAGGTTCTACGATTTCCGCGGCCGCGGCAGACGGAGGTTGATCGAACTGGCGCGGGAATTGGGCATCCGTGAAATACCTTCCCCATCGACCGGCTGTGCGTTGACCGAACGTTCGTTCGCCCCCCGGGTCCGCGACCTGATCGAGTTCCATCCCCAGGCATCGCGGTGGGATTTCGAACTGTTGAACCTCGGGCGGCACGTGCGGCTGGATCGGCACACGAAGATCGTGCTCGGCCGCAACGCGGAAGAGAACGCGATGCTGCGGCTGCTCGCCGCGCGGGAGGACAAACCGGAGGCGGCTTTGCTGATGCCGGAAGACTTCCTCGGCCCGGATGCGTTGGTCGTCGGGCGCAACGACGAGTCGGCGATCGAGTTCGCCGGAGCCTTGATGCTGCGATACACCCGGCAAAACGCGCCCCTGGAGGCCCGGGTCCGGGTCGCCGAAACGGGCGGTCAACGGGTGATTTCCATTCGGGCCGACGAAACCGTCCGGATGTCGAGGCCCCTGTAAAGCCGCGACCGGCGGTCGCGCCCACAAAGCCGCGACCGGCGGTCGCGCCGACAAAGCGCCCACAAAGCCGCAACCGGCGGTCAAGAATGGCACGATCTGCGGTCAACCGTGGCGCGACCGACGGTCGTGGCTTTGTGGATTCCCACCGGAAGTGGGGCTTCGGGGCAAGAAAATAGAAACGCCCGGTCAGCCGTGCCGGGCGTCTCTTTCTCGTCGATGCAGTTGGGGAGAAGAAGCCGGAAGCTTCATCGGCCATGACGGCCGACAGCCTATGCCTACTTCTTCTTCTTGGTAGCCTTCTTCTTGGCGGCCTTCTTCTTCTTGGCCACCTTCTTCTTGGCCGCCTTCTTCTTGGCTACCTTCTTCGTCGCCTTCTTCTTGGCGACCTTCTTCTTCGAGGCCTTCTTCTTGGTCTTCTTCTTGGCCACCGTACGTCCTCCTAACTAACGACTTGGGCGAACTCCTCGTCGGCGGTCGGGCTGGGGCCGAAAGACGACGGGCACATCGCCACAGAAACAAGACAACGAACTCGCGGACATCCTGTCACCAGTGCAGAGGCACTGAAAGAAGTCGCCGTTCGTTTCCATCCTCCTTGTGAAACCCCTTGCTTCGCTAAGGAACTTCAACGCTGCAGAGCCTTTCAGCACCGCAACTTCCCATGATCGTACCGGTTTTCGAAATCTTTGCAAGTACAATTTGCCCGTTTGCGCCAAAAATTCTTCTCCGCTCACGCCTCCGCCCCATACGATTCGAAGGGATCGATGCACTGTGAGAAGGTTGTTCGACACGACGTTCGGATGACGCGGCTCGCACGAAGATGAATTGTTTCTTTCCGAGATCGCAGTGACCGTCGCGCGCTGCACAACCGACACAACAACTGCAACCGATCGCGCGTCGCAAACGTGTTTCCGCGCAGTCGAACGCCGTTCCCGTGACGGCACCACGGCAAGTCGTCGAATCGAATATCGAACGAGTCGTTCGCCTCGGTTTCCCGGCAGTCCACGCCGTGAGATCCGGTGCCATCACGGCGGAGTGTGTTGTCATAACATATTTGCACACAATGCTTTGCGCACAGAGTCTTATTGCCGGCGTCGAACCTTGCAGAGTCTACCGTCGCGTTGCTGATCATTGCACCCACAAGGGATTTCGCCGCGCGGCCGCACTTCCATGTCGTGTCGAAGGTGCGGTTTCCGCCACTCTCCAACGCTTGAAATTCTCTTGCAGATACGCACTCGTTCCCACCGCGATTCGTCCAAGAGATTCGGTGCGAGACGCTTCGATTCGAAGGCGAATGAGTGACGCCGAAACTGCTTCGCCACGACTCTTGCCTCGTTGTCGTTCGGTTGTGCAACGGCCCGACGCGCGACGACTTTTCCTTGGTGGCCAATCGAAAAAAAATTTTCCAACCGCGACTTTTTTTTCCAAGAATTCGCGCCGAAGAACGCCGGATGCGACGGTCCTTGGAAGAAGATGCGCCGACCTAGAACACGAACGTGAAAGCCGAAGACCCGTTTTCTCACCCGCTCACACAAGACGACGGGCACCGTTTCGACTTTCCGAAGCCGACTCGCATCGCTTCCCGGTCACGGTTGACGGCCGGCCGCCCAAAGACTGCCGCGGCGGATCAATTCGGCCACGCCGGGCAGTTGAATCGCCTTGACGTCGTGACCCAAAGGCGTGTGGAAGACGCGACCCTTGCCGTAATCCAACACGAAGGCCATCGGATGGTCCTTTCCGGTGATTTTCGACCGCGCCGTGGCCAATACTTCGACCGGCTTCTCTCCGATCAGGCAGATGTAGAGTTCGTCATCGGCCTGAAAGTCGTCCATTCCGCGCGTGATCGGGTGTTGGTCGTTGACGATCTTCACGGTAAACGGTCCGCGCCGGTCGTGCCCGGTCTTGCGATCCCAGACCTGTCCGACCAGGTTTTCGTACTCCGGCCAGTCCTCGAAAGCCCCGCAAGCGAAATGAAACGCCACCAAACCCTTGCCCTGTTTGACAAACTTCACCAGATTCTCTTTCGCCTGTGCCGCGTTGGCCAGCGGCTTGTAGTTCTTGAAGTGCAAGAACAGCAGATCGTAGTCGAAGACTTCGCGCGAGGCGAGGAAATCGACGTCCTCGACGATCCGCACTTCGAACCGCTTGTCCTGCTGGAGCACGTCGCGCAACGCCGGCGCGGTCGTCTTCCAGTTGTGAGCCCCGTGATCGACTCCCGTGATCAGCAAGACGCGGATCGATTGGGTGTCCTTTACTTCGTTCGGCTGCGAAGCGAGCAATGACGCGGCGGTGGCGAGCGTTACAAGGAGTGTGTTCATGGCAATTCCGGAGGTTGGGGGGGAGAGAATCGTAAGAAAACGACCTTTGGGTCCGGTGCGAAGCCGCAAGCGGCTCTATCCGTATATTATATCAACCCGCGAAGGAACTCGACGCTGTCGCGGATATTCTCGTCCGACCCGTAGCATTCGATCGAGACGGCCCCGCTCCAGTCGGTCTCTTTGAGGAATTCGATGCATTTTTTGATGTTCTCGGCGTTCACGCCGCCGCCGATGGGCACTTCGCTGGTGGCGATGCCCGTCTCTTCGCCCCGAACCGCCGCGGCCAGTCCCTCGCTGACGTCCTTGATATGGGCGTGGGAGAGGTACTTTCGGAACCGCTTGAGATACTCCACCGGATCGAGCCCGGCGATGAACGAGTTGCCCGTGTCCATGTTGAACCGCAGGTACTGCGAGTCGAAGTAATCGAACAACCGCTGCATGAAATCCCCGTCGGTGGTGTAGGGTCCGTGGGGTTCGACGTTGATGATCACGCCGTAATCCTCGGCCCAGGGCAGGCACTGGCGGTAATTGTCGCAGGTGATGCGGAAGACCTCCTCCCGGTCGAAACCCTTGATCTCGAAGGCCCCGTCGACCGTATCGACCATCGGGCAATCCAATTCGGCGGCGAAGCGGATCGATTGCTGCACGTACTGCACGCCGAAGGCCGATCCGTCGGGTCCCATCAAGGGATAAGAACCGTCGATCTGGGAGACTTTCAGCCCGTTCTCCTCCAGGTATTTCCGCAGCGCCCGGGGGTTCGACTGCAGGGAGATGCCCGGATCGTACCCCATCGCCTGGATGAAGTTCTGCCCGTGGATCACGGCGAACTCGATATGTTCCAGGCCGTATTTCACCGCGGCTTCGCAAGCGGTCTCGAAGCTGCCGCTCAAGGGGCGCCAATTGTCGGTGTGCATGCCCAATTCGATCATTTTCGGTCCCTCCGAGGTTTGCAGGTGGTAGTTCGCTGTGGATGCGCCCAGAATAAACCG
>Ga0307379_10004501_pt1 | contig 19873 bp, 16 predicted proteins | sample UN2MG_FD_202237 | JGI IMG/M metagenome (GOLD analysis project Ga0307379, IMG submission 202237) | Soil microbial communities from Risofladan, Vaasa, Finland - UN-2 | ecosystem: Environmental > Terrestrial > Soil > Coastal area > Acid sulfate soil | place: Finland: Risofladan, Vaasa | collected... | reverse complement strand
GAGACCTTTTCGCCTGGTGGGAGCTTCCGCTGCTGATCATGCTTCTGGGCGTGTCGATCTTCGGCAGCGGAGCGCTGCTGTACGTCGGCGGGCGATTCCTGGCCAAGCTGCCAAAGGTGACGTTCTGGCGAGCCGTGTGGACGAACTTCGTTGCCGGGCTTGCGGCGACGCTCGCGTCTGTCGCCCTATCCAGCCTGGGCGGGCTCGCCCCTGCACTGGGCGGGCTGGCCGGTGTCAGTGTCGGGTTCGTGATCTCTTGGGTGGTCATCATGGCGATGTTCAGGACCACCTTGCCCAAGGCCATGCTGGCCTGGGTTCCCACCCTGGGCGCGAACGTGTTCAGCGTCGCGCTGCTGGTGTCGATCCTCATGCCGGGACTGAGCCGGGCGAGGGAACTGGCCAAGCGGGCCTCCTGCGCCACGAACCTCAGCAACATCGGCAAGGGCGTCGCAATGTACCAGTTGTCCTACGAGGATGCCTTCCCCCCGACGCTGGAACACCTCATCGCAGACGGGCAGGCCCCGGGCATCATGAGGTGCCCGTCGGCCGATGGGAAGCGGCAGTACGACTACTTCTATCTCCCCCCGGAACCGAACGCTGATTCCTCGGCTGCCACCGGATCCATCATCGCGTGCGACTACAGGGACAACCACAAGGCTGAGGGGCGCAACGTTCTCTTCGCCGACCTTCATATCGGCTGGCTGCGCGAGGCCGACTTCCAGGAGTTCATGAAGGAACCCGCCAACGCCGCCTTCGCCACCGCGCTGCCCAAGGCCGAGGGGCCTTGAAGGCATGACGCTTCTTGAACTCCAGCGGGCAGCCACGTACTATTCCACGCAACGCAAGGGGCGATAGATGCCCAGGAAGAGCTCGACATTCGGCGTTGCGATCGTCGGCTGCGGCACGGTCGGCGGCGCGGCCGCCACCATACTCACGCGCGACCGGGAGGTGCTCGGCGAGCGCCTGGGCGCGCGTCTGGAGCTTCGGCACGTCGTTGACGTGGACTTCAGGAACGCCGAGCGGCTCGGCCTGGACAAGGGGCTTTTCCGCAAGGACCTCGCCGACGTGCTGGCGGACGGCGAGACCCGCGTGGTGGCCGAGCTGATCGGCGGCACGACGGCCGCCAAGGACGTAATCGCCAGGTCGCTGTCGGCCGGCAAGCACGCCGTGACAGCCAACAAGGCCCTGCTGGCCCACTTCGGGCCGGAGCTGTTCGCCCTGGCCCGCCGGCACGGAGTGTGCATCGGCTTCGAGGCGAGCTGCGCCGGGGGCATCCCCATCGTCCGGGCGCTCTACGACGGCCTGATCGCAAACCGCATCGACGCGATGTACGGCATCGTCAACGGCACCTGCAACCACATACTGACGGCCATGACCGAGCACGGCCGCACGTACGCCGAGGCCCTTGCCGAGGCGCAGCAGGCCGGCCTGGCGGAGGCCGACCCCACGCTGGACGTCTCCGGCGGCGACTCGGCCCACAAGCTGGCGATACTCGCGGCCCTGGCGTTCGGGCGGCGGGTGGACTTCGGGGCCATACCCGTCGAGGGCATCGACGAGCTGGAGCTGTGCGACATCGAGTACGGCCGCGAGTTGGGATACGTGATCAAGCTGCTGGCGATCGCGCACCGGCAGCCGGAGGGGCTGAGCCTCCGCGTGCGCCCGTCGTTCATCCCCAAGGACCACCCGCTGGCGTGGATCGCCGGGTCTTTCAACGCGATCAGCGTGTACGGTCACGCGACCGGCCACACCATGTACTACGGGCGCGGCGCGGGCGGCACGCCCACCGCCTCGGCGGTGGTGGCCGACATGGCCGCCCTCGCCACGGGCAGCGTGCAGGCTGCCTTCGAGAACCTGAAGATCTGGCCGGACGTCACCGAACCCGCCTGCCAACTGCCGATCGGGGCGGTCCGCAGCCGCTACTACATACGCATGCGCGCGGTGGACCGCCCCGGCGTGCTGGCCCGCGTGGCCACGATCTTCGGCCAGCACTCCATCAGCATCTCATCGCTGCTCCAGCACGAGCCGCCGCCGGGTAGCAGGGCGCCCGCAATCGTGCCGGTCGTCGTGACCACCGCCCAGGCGCAGGAAGGCAACGTCCGCCTGGCCATGGAAGAGATAGACTCGCTGGACGTCATCGAGCCGCCCAGCGTCTGCATCGCCATCGTGGACGAGCATCCGGAGAGAATCTAGGGACCAGGGACTAGGGACCAGGGACCAGCGGAGCTATACTCCTGGTCGCCGAGCATGAAATACGCAATGGTCATACCGGACGGTGCGGCGGACGTGCCGCTGAAGGAGCTGAACGGCCGAACGGCGCTCCAGGCGGCCGACATCCCCAACATGGACTGGGTAGCCGCCAACGGCAAGTGCGGCAGCGTCCGCACCGTGCCGCCCAACATGCCGTGCGGCTCGGACGTGGCCATCATGTCGGTGCTGGGCTACGACCCGAAGAAGTTCTATACCGGGCGGGCGCCGCTGGAGGCCGCCGCGCAGGGGCTCAAGATCGCCCCCGACGAGTGGGTCTTCCGATGCAACCTGGTCACGATCGTTGACGGCATGATGGAGGACTACTCCGCCGGGCACATCTCCACGGAGGAGGCCGGCGGGCTCGTCGAGGAGCTCAACCGCATGCTCGGCGGGCATCACGTGAAGTTCTATCGCGGCGTGGGATACCGCCACCTGATGACCTTCAAGGGCGACTGCGACCTGAAGACCACCCCGCCGCACGACATCATCGGCCAGCCGATCCAGCCTCACCTGCCGGCCGGCATGGGCGCCGATTACATCCGCACGCTGATCGAGCGGTCGGCGGCGCCGCTCGCCGAGCATGAGATCAACACCGTCCGCCGCGACCTGGGCGAGAACCCCGCCACGAACATCTGGCTGTGGGGCCAGGGCAAGATGCCGCAACTGCCTCCGTTCGCCGAGCGCTTCGGCCTGAACGGGGCCGCGATCACGGCCGTCGATCTGGTCCGCGGGCTGGCGAAGCTGATCGGCTGGGAGGTCATCGAGGTGCCGGGCGCGACCGGCTATATCGACACCGACTACGCCGGCAAGGGTGCGGCCGCCGTCGAGGCCCTCGACCGGCTGGACCTCGTCTGCGTGCACGTGGAGGCGCCCGACGAGTGCGGTCACAACGCCGACGCCAGGGCCAAGGTGCAGGCCATCGAGCAGATCGACCGGCACGTGGTCGGCCCGGTGCTCGAGCGGCTGAAGGCCGAGGCCGACGGCTGGCGGATACTCGTGATGCCCGACCACCCCACGCCCTGCACCGCACGCACGCACACGCCCGACCCGGTGCCATTCGCCATCGCCGGCAAGCGGATCGAGGGCGTGCTGGCCAAGCCGTTCAACGAGCAGACCGCCGACGAATCCGACTTCCACATCGACCGCGGCCACGAGATGATGGAATACTTCCTCACCGTTCGCTGACTCTGCAGCGAACGGAATGACGAATTCAGGAAGCCCGAATGCCGAAACAATGACCAATGACGAATGACCAACGGCCGACCCGTTGCTCCACCGGCTTTCTGTCATTCGTGCTTGTCTCGTCATTCGGGTTTCGTCATTCGTCATTTGCCCCCGCGGAGCCTGCCAACGGCCTCGATCACCTTGACGTCATCGCAGGGACAGCCGACAATGGCTCCCGAGAACCCCGGGGCGTAGCTCAGCTTGGTTTAGAGCGCCTGCTTTGGGAGCAGGAGGTCGCTGGTTCGAATCCAGTCGCCCCGATTCTTCGGCTTCGCCGAAGAATAGAGCGGGTGAGCAGTGGAACAGGTGAACAGGTGAATAGCGGCTGACGCCGCCTTCGAGATTCCGCGCGCTGCAGCGAAGGGACCTGCTCACCTGCGGTCTCCTGCTCTCCTGTTCTCCTGCTCAAGCCGTTGTGGATTCGCCCATGGCCTTCATGTTCGAGAACCTCCAGGTCTACCAGAAGGCCGTCGATCTGGCCGACCGCGTCGCCGCCCTCACCGAGAATTTTCCGCGGGGCTACTACTTCCTGGTGGATCAGTTGAACCGCGCCGCCCTATCCATCCCCACGAACCTGGCCGAAGGCAACGGCCGATTCACCAAGGCCGACCGAAAGAACTTCTTCACGATTGCCCGCGGCTCGGCCCAGGAGTGCGTACCGCTGATGGAGATTGCCCGGCGGCGGAGGTTCATTACGGATGCCAAGCACGCCGAGCTGCGCGCCGAGTTGGAAGTGATCGCCAAGATGATGAGCGGCCTCATCAACGGCCTGAACAAGCGGGAGACACCATGAAAGGCGAGCCGGGTGCCACGCTTCTACGCGCAGCGGAGAAGCGTGCTTGACCCAACAGGCCGGCGCCCAATGCGGCTTCCTGCATTTGCGAGGCGTTCAGACTTCAGCCAGTCGCCTCCGGTGCCTGAACCGTTGACCCGCAGCGCACCCGCGCGGACAATCGCCTCTCGCCGCAGCCGTCTCCGGTCAGCCGGAATGACCGGCGCCGTTTGCCATGTCGGGTGAGCATAGCGAGGTCTCTGCCATGTGAAAGCACGCATAGCACGGCCCACCGCCCGTGCTCAACGGAGTTCCGTTCAATCAACCGTCCGGCATCGGACAACCATTGATGGATAGCACGACCATGGACACAGAAGCCGTTCGCCACAACATCCTGGAACCGATCAGGAGAGAATATCGGGCTGCCTTCAAGACACTCAGGCAGACGCTGTCATGCATCCCACAGGGCCAGTGGCTTGAGGGGAGGCGGAAGATCAACGAGCCGGTTCGGCAGGTGTGTCACCTGCTGTTCGGTGTCGAAAGCTACTTGGGGGGCCACAAGGCCAAGATGGGCGGGAGATTCGGCACGGCGGCCGAGTCGTTCACGTCCAGGATCGACCCAAAGAAGTGTCCCAGGCCGAGCGAGATTCTGCGATGGATTGATGAGGTCGTCGAGATCGCTGACAGGCACATTGAGCGAGCCGTAGACATGTCCCTTCGGGGCACAGCCAGGCAGCATCCTCCTCTGAACAGGGTACTCTACGTCCTTCGGCACACCACGGTGCACCTGTCGTACCTCATCTGGGAACTCCGAGCACGTGGGGTGAGCTGCCGCGGCTACTGAGCCTGTGCCCGCCAGAGAGCAGCCCGCACCGGTAGCTGCCGCAGGCCCTGCAGGACCCAAACGGCAGAGCACAGCCTCAGGCGGGCGCGCGCATCAGGTCGACGATGCGCAGGATGTACGCCTCCGGCGGGTGCAGGAACGTCGTGACGCACGGCTGAACCCCCACGCTCGGTTCACGATTCGGACAGTCGCCCCGACACTTGCTCAGAGAGAGCCTCCCGCTTGGACGTGTAAGGCTTTCTTCTCGCGCACCTGTCGATTACGATCGCTGCTCATGGGAGAGAGGTCGGAGCACCCCGAGGAGTCGACTGGATTGCCGGGCGACGGGCCACGGGGTTCGTGCATGGCCTTCTCACCTGCACTCGCCGAGCCCGTGAATGCTCTGTGCGAGGCGCTGGATGTCTCCTTTCCCAAGCGAGTCATGTCGGTGCTGCTGCACGGTTCAGTTGCCCTGAACGACTTGGCAATTGGATACAGTGACGTTGACTTCCTTGTCGTTCTCAGAGGCGCGCTTTCGGATAGCGACTGCGCTCAGTTGCGGAGCATGCGCGAGCCATTTCGGTCCGGACATCATGGGCCGTTGGGCTGCGCACTAGAAGGGGCGTTCCTTCCCGGGGAGATGCTCGACCCGGCCGTAGCGGGCACGGCGTTCTGGTGGGGCACGAGCGGCGAGAAGCTCTGGCTTGAGAACCGCCTTGGGTGGTTCGCCCTCTGGGTCATCCGCGAGAAAGGCTTGCTTGTCTGCGGAGAGGACATCCGACCGAGAATCCCCCCGCCGCCGGAAGGGGGCCTGTCGCAGCAGGTCCGCGAATTCATCTCCAGCGCGAGAGACCACGGGCAGGGCGGAAGCGTGAAGTCCGTTGACTGGCTCCTCACGACAGCGAGGCTGTTGAAGTGGGTGGAACTCGGCGTGATGAGTTCCAAGACGGATGCCGCCGAATGGGCGCACATCCATGCCTCCGGTCGTTGGAGAGAACATTTGCCCAAGGCGAAGCGCGTTCGGCTCGACACCGGGATCGCGCAACAGCCGGGGGTCGTGGCGTGGTTGTCCACGCTACGAGCGCCGATTCTCGATGCCCTTGATGAACTCGCCTCGGCGCTTCGCGCCCGAGGGTGGGCTGAATAGGCTTCCACGACTCGAGCCAAGCCCTCAATGAAGCCAGAAGCGGCATCGGTCCCGCTCGGTTCAAGGTCCGGACCCTCGCCCCGATGAATCGAGGGCCGATCCAAGAGGGCCAGCCCTCGGTTCATTGAAGCGGTGCTGGTTGAACCAGCGACCGTGGACTCGCGCAGGAGGACCGCGTCGCCGGACTCCGCCGCCACGCGGCGAGTGCGGCCGTCAGTCCAGCAGGCCAACTGCCGCTTCGATCTCCTTGAGTGCTGCGGTCTCGTGCTCCAGCGCCTCGGCCACGAGTTGGGCCATCCGGCGGCGGTTGGCTCTGGAGGCCAGTGCGGCGTCCGCGTTCCGCCAGTAGTCCTCCCACTCGGGGCCGCGGCCGGACCGCCCTGTGTCGATCATCTCCTGTATTCGCGCTCGAGCGGCCTCATCGCGGCCGTAGCGGACCTCGAAGACCTGCTGAGCCCGTTCGGCCACGATCCCGTAGCGGTCAGCCGCGGCGGAGAGGCTCTTGCGGGCGGCCGGAGCCTTGGCGGCAAGCTGTGTACAGAAGCCGGCAGCGACCCGGCGTCGCTGGGCCAGGAGGTCCATGAACGCCAGTTCGTCAGACAGGCCGTGGAACGGATCGCCCTTGGCGGGGTACAGCCGAGCGAACTCCTCGATGCCGTCGCCCGGGGCGGTGTCGAGGTCGTCGCGGAGACGGCGCATGGCCGCCAGCCCGGACAGGTACGTGCCCGCGCCCCAGCCGTATGTCGCGGTAACGCTCGTCTCGCGGCCGAGGCCGACGGCGCGGGCCAGAGCCCGCCGGGCGACGGTCAACTCGTCTGGGGCGCCGGCGCCCGGCCGGACGAGCAGCACCGGGTTGTCCGCCCCCGGAGGCCCGTAGTGCCCGCCCATGCCGTCGAACGTCCGGCAGATTCCGAACCAGCGGGGGTGCGGGCCTTCGGGGTTCGGATCGTCGCCGTGGGGCAGCGGCGTGCGGCGGACGCGGTCGCCCGCGCCGGCCAGCGCAACCTTCCTGGCCTCCAGGTCGATGCCGCTGACGACATACCAGTAGTTGCAGCGGGAGTGCACGCCGTCCGGGGTCGGCGCGATCCCCGGCGAGATCACCGGTCGGCCCGCGCGGATTTCCGATTCGATCAGCCCCAGCGTCTCCGAAACATCTGCCCCGCGAACGGCGTGCCAGCGCCCCTCGCAGCCGTAGGCCGCCAGCGCCGCGGCGCCCACGTCCCAGGAGTGCACGTGCTGGGACAGGAACGTGCCGTCCGGGTGGTAGTAGTAGCAGAATGCCTCGCCGCAGGCGCCCAGGAGCCAGTTCCAGTCGATCTCCGCGCCATGATACTGCAAGACGCAGCGGACGGCCCGCATGTGCGAGAGCTGGCTGTCGTCATTGGGGAAGCTCTTCACCCCGGCCAGCCAGAGGCCCTGTCCTTCGGCCCACTGCTCGTGCTCGGACTGCCGGATGTCGTGGACCTGGCGCTTCAGGGCCGCCCAACTCTCAAAGCCGTACTCCATCGCCAGGGCAAACTGGGCGTCATGGAGGGAGAGATCGGCCTCCAGGATTTCCCCGTCCGCGGCGTTGCAGAAGCGGTGCAGGTTGCGAAGCACCTTGCATGCCTCGCCGTCGCCGCGGCGGTGCGCGGCCAGGAGGTCCTTCGCCTGCTTCTTGAGGTTCTCGAGGCTGGGGTAGTAGGGCAGGGAACGTGACATGGCAACCTTCCTTTCCATCAGCGCCCGGGGCCTGCACGCTCGGGCAGAAAAGAAGGTCTCGTCGAACCTTTGTGTGGAGGTGGGCTCAGCCCTTTCCGCAGGCCAGGGGGCGTCCTTCGCACGCCTTGAGACATTATCGCCCGGGAGCGAGACGGCGTCAAGAATAGCTGATCGCATCTCCGAGTCACCACGCAGGGACTTCACAGGGACATGACGCAGGGACAATGCAGGGACTTTGCAGGGACATCGGCCAGATGTCCCTGCGTCGCGAGTAGATATCCCCGCACCGAATCATACGCCCGCAAGCCGGCCTGTTGACCATAGGGGTAGACCAACCCAGAAGTCCGCAGGGCACGCAGCCTGCCTCCCGGCAGACAGGGCTCGCGCCCGAAGGGCGCGGCTCTGTTTGCGTGATCCCTGCTTAAGCAAAGGCCCTGTGCCGGCTGTCAATACCCTTGTCAAAGAGGACAGTTCGGGGGATACTGGTTTGTAGAGGCCCGCGGCGCCGGCGGGACTGCGGCGCTGCGAGAGAGCCGGCCGTAAGCCGCTCCTTTCGGAGGCGGGCGACAAGATGCATCGGGGCATTTCACGGCGACGTGCGTTCACGCTGATCGAGCTGCTCGTGGTGGTGGCCATCCTGGCGCTGCTGCTGGCCATGCTGTCGCCATTGATGAACAGGGCCCGGCAGATGGCCCGCCGCGCGGTCTGCCAGAGCAACTTCCGTACGATGGGCGTCGCCGCCTCGGGCTTTGCGGCCGCACACAATGGCCGGGGGCCCGGCTGCTCGGGCCAGTGGCTGCCACACTCGAGCGGCGGGTACTACTACTCCGGGCCCGGGTGGTACGGCATCCTTAACGCCGAGTACTTCCGCGCGGCCAAAATCCCGATGGCCTGCTACTTCCATCCGGCGTACGTGTGGAGGAACAAGGGCAAGCTCGTCTGCCCGTCGATCGTGCAGCACGGCAGGAGCTGGACGTACTGGATGGTGTACAACCACGACGCTCACGGCGGAGAGCACGGCCGACCCATCACCGCGGGCAACTCGTCCTTCTACGGCAAGATCGTTCCAGCCCCGCCGGAGTACGCCAGCTACGGCCCGGACCTGGACTACATGCTGGGGGCCCGCCTATACCTGTTCCCCCAGCCGGCCTGGCAGATGCTGATCGCGGAGGGCGAGTGCGGCTGGGACCTGCTTCGGCCTTCGCACGCCGTGGAGGTGTACCCCATCGGGCTGGATCCGAGTCGCCCTGACTACTGCGGCCAGGACGGGCACCACGCCTTCCGCCACTTCATGACGAGCACCTTCACGTTCATAGACGGCCACGTCGAGTGCCTCGCACCCGGCGACCAGCTCACCAGCCGCGACCGCTACGCTTACCGGTAGCGCACAGGCAACGGCTTGCCTGCGGACAGCAGCCATCCACCGGCGCATGAGGATCAAGCGCGGTCTCGGCGCGCACTCTTTCCATGCGACGCCTTTCGCCGGTAGTATCCGAGCATGGTGAGCGCGTACCCGGCCATCTTCTCGCCGCTGCGGATCAGAGGCGTCGAGCTGCCCAACCGGATCGTCGTTCCTCCGCTGGTGCAGGTTCGGCCGATCACCTCGCCGGAGGGCCTGGCGTGGTATCGCCGCCTGGCGTCCGGATCGCCCGGCATGGTCATCGTCGAGGCGACGAACATCGACGACTTCGGCCGCGAGCTGACGCCCGAGACGCTCAGGCCCCTTGTCGATGTCATCCAGCAGGCCGGGGCCGCCGCGTTCGTGCAGCTCTTCCCGGGGCCGCTGGGACGCGGCCGGCGTCCGGACGATCTGACTGTCGGCGAGATCGAGGCGATCATCGACGCCTACGGTGCGGCCGCGAGCTTCTGCCGCCAGGCCGGCTTCGACGGCGTCGAGCCGCACGGGGCACACAGCTACCTGCTTCACGACTTCTTCAAGCCCGACCAAAACCACCGGACGGACAACTACGGCGGGTCGCTGGACAACCGCTGCCGAATGGGCGTTCAGATCGTCCGACGGATGCGCCAGGCCGCGGGCGCTGATTTCCTGCTCGGCTACCGACACACGCCGACGGGCGCCGAGTACGGCATCGAGGAGAGCCTTGTGTTCGCGGAGCGCCTCATCGAGGCCGGAATGGACGTGCTGGACGTCTCGCCGGCGCGGAAGGAGTCCGCCGCCGACCTCGCCGAGCCTTTCAAGAAGCGCCTGCCCGTTCCGGTGATCGCGGTCGGCGGCATGGAAGAACCCGACGAGGCCGAGGCGGCGCTTCGCGAGGGCCGGTGCGACCTTGTCGCCGTCGGCCGGCAGATGATCGCCGACGCACGATGGCCCGCCAAGGTCCGGCAGGGGCGGCTCGACGACATCCGCAAGTGCACCAAGTGCAACAAGGGCTGCCACGGCAACCTGTCCAAACGCCTGCCCGTGGCGTGCGTGCTCTGGCCAGAGGGCGAACTGGACGCCTTCGGCTGATCGCGTCGCTTGACGGTACTCGGGCCCGCCTGTAGGCTTCGCTCACGTCGCGCGGAGCACGGTGCACTAAGAAGATCGCATCGGGAGGTGCGGGGCCATGGCGCGGTGTGCAGGATGCGAGAAGAGCCTTGGGCTGTTCGGCAAGCGCTATCGACTCGACCGCCAGACGTTCTGCGACACCTGCGCCGTGGCGTACTTCGAGCAGCGGCGCGTTCGCGTGCTTCAGGAGCTGCTGGGCGACGGCCCGCCCGTGGAGATCTTCACAATCCACAAGGTCCGGACGCGCGACCCTGACCGGCCGAAGGGTCGCGAGATGCTGCTGGGGCTGGCGTGCTTCACCGACAAGGGCGTGTGCTTCATCCAGATCGGTCACATGCGCCGCCCGGGCGACGCTCTGCTGATCCTGTACTTCCTGCTGATCGGGCTGTTCGTCGTCATTATCATGTTGATACGGGAGGAGCAGGAGAAGCGCAAGCGGCAGGACGCCTACTTCCGCGGCGAGGTGACCATCCTCGAGGTTGCGGAGAGCTTGTCCGAGCTTCTGCAACTCGCCACGCAGGTGATCTTCTATCCGCGCGAGTCGATCCGCGACATCCGCATCAACTCCGGCGGCTTCGCGCTGAAGCTGCACAAGGGGCGCAAGCGATTCGCCGTCGACCGCAGCGGACACGACTTCAAGCGATACAGGGCCGTGGCGAAGGCGTATCGGCAGGCGATCCGCAGGGGCGGCGACCTCCTGTCGGCCTGCAAGCCGCACGTCACCGACGAGACGCCGCGGGCGCTGCCGGAGCTGCCGATGCCGACCATGCCCCCCCCGCCGCCGGGCGTTCGGCCGGGTGCGCCGCCGCCGATTCCGCAGTGAGTAAGGGCCGACAAGGCCATGTTCGAGAAGAGTGTCTACTTCCGCCCGAAGTGCGGCTTCGAGATCCACGAGGACCTCGACGACCAGCTCACCAGCCGCGACCGCTATGCTTATCGCTAGCGAACGGAATGCCCGACGCGCCGCAGTCCACAGGAGCATCGCATGTACCACGAAGTGAAGACGGCCGAGGCGATTCGCTACATCACCGCCAAGCCGACGATGATCATCACCACGCTGCACGAATCGGGCGTGGTGAACGCCGGCGTGTTCGGGGCCTACACCAACCTCTCGCCGCAGCACATCGGCGCGGCCATCGCCAAGTCCAGCCACACCTACGCCAACATCCTCCGCTCGGGCGAGTTCGTTATAAACATCCCCGGGGCCGACCTGGTGAAGGCCATCGCCGTGCTGGCCGACGACATCCCGCCGGAGCGGAGCGAGGTGGCCGAGGCCGGGCTGACGACGAAGGACGGCATCACGATCTCCACGCCGTCGATCGCCGAGTGCGCGGCTGCCGTCGAGCTCAAGCTCGACCGCGAGGTGCCGATCACGTCCCACAGCTTCCTCATCGGGCAGGTGACCGGCGGGTGGATCAGGCAGGAGTTCCTCGGCGACGACGGGCGGATCGACGTCTTCAAGGCCCGCGCGTTCAAGGACTTCAAGTATCCCAAGCCGCTGTACTTCCTGCCGGGCGAGGTGATCGAGGGCTGAGCGCTCGACTGGAGGGACGCGCTCCGTCGCGTCTCCTCTGTCGCCTTCGTGATCGGCCACGACGGAGCGTGGCCCTCCAACGCTTGGAAGGACGCGCTCCGTCGCGTCCGCTCGGCTGACGTCGGCTTGACACCGCTATTGCAGCTTGATAGGCTGCCCCGGTACAGTACTGACTGGTCAGTACGAGGAAGGGCCCTATGCCTCGGCACGGCAAGCGAGAACAGATTATGCAGGTTGCCGAGAAGCTCTTTGCGAGCAAGCGGTTCCACGAGATCACCCTCGACGAGATCGTCCGCGAGGCCCGCGTCGGCAAGGGCACGATCTACACCTACTTCGAAGGCAAGGACGACCTGTTTCTCCAGGTGGCCACCTCCGGCTTCGAGGATCTCTGTGATCTGTTGCAGCGCCGGGTCGCCGAAAGCGCCCCGTTTCGGGAGCAGTTGCGCCAGGCATGCCAGGCCGTCAGCGCCTTCTTCGCCGGCCGACGGCACCTGTTTCGGATGATGCAGACCGAAGATGCGCGCATGTCCCTGTGCCGCGGCCGGATGCACGAGCGGTGGACCCAGAAGCGGCAGCTGCTGGTGGAGTCTCTCGGCAAGATCTTCCGCAGAGGACAGACCGACGGACTGGTGCGCCAGGACCTTCCAGCCGAGACGCTGGCAGTTTTTCTCCTGTCCATGCTGCGCACGCGCGCGCGGGACCTTCGCAAGGACGGCGGCACCGTGGGCGACGGGCCGCTGGTGGACCTGTTCCTTTACGGCGCCGGGCAGCCGGCACCTCCAAGCCGCCAGGCGCCGACACATCGGGCAACGAGGTAACAACATGAGGAAGGCAGTCATCATCGTCTTGGTCGTCGTGGCGGTCGCGGGAGTGATCGGATGGCGTGTCCACGCGGCGCTCGTGCGACAGCAGGGGCCGGGGCGAGGCCGCGGGGCAAGGGCCGTGCCGGTGGAGGCCCAACTCATAGGCCGGCGGACAGTCCGCGACGTGGCCGAGTTCACCGGAACGCTCCTGCCGAGGTCCCAGTTCATCGTCGCGCCGAAGGTCTCCGGTCGGCTGGAGAAGCTCCAGGCCAACATCGGCGACGCGATCCGCAACGGGGACCTGATCGCCGTGCTGGACAGCGCGGAGTATGTCCAGCAGGAGGCGCAGGCCCGCGCGGAGCTGGAGGTTGCCCGGGCCAGCCTGGCCGAGTCCCGCAGTGCATTGGACGTGGCGGCCCGCGAACTCAAGCGGGTCCAGGAGCTGCGCGAGCAGAAGGTGGCCTCGGAGTCTGAGCTTGACGAGGCCGACGCGCGTCACCGCGCCGCCGAGGCACGGTACGAGGTGGTACAGGCGCAGATCAAGCGGGAGGAGGCCGCCCGGCAGGCCGCCCAGGCGCGCCTGGACTACACCCGAATCCACGTGTCCTGGGAAGACGGCAACGACCCGCGGGCCGTCGCCGAACGGTTCGTGGACGAAGGGGCCATGCTGCGGGCGAACGACCCGATCATCTCCGTCGTGGACATCAGTTCCGTCCTGGCGGTCATCCATGTCATCGAGCGGGACTACCCCGACATCCGCATCGGCCAGACGGTGACCGTGACAACCGACGCGTACGAGGGCCGGGAGTTCACGGGCAGGATCGTCCGCCGCGCCCCGGTGTTCAAGGAGGAGTCGCGTCAGGCCCGGGTCGAGGTGGACATGCCCAACCCGCAGGGGCTGCTGGCCCCGGGCATGTACGTGCGCGCGAGGATCGAGTTCGCCAAGCGCGAGAACGCCACGGTCGTGCCGGCGTCGGCCATCCTCACGCGCGACGGCCGCCGGGGCGTCTTCCTCGTCGACAGCCAGAATCGCAAGGCGAAGTTCGTGCCGCTCGAGATCGGCATCGTTGAGGGCGACTGGGCGGAGGTGCTCCAGCCCCCGCTTGATGGCATGGTCGTCACCCTGGGCCACCATCTGCTGAGCGAGGGCGTGTCCGTCGTGGTGACGCAGACGGCCTCGGCGCCCACGGCCGAGTCGGCGCCCTCCTCAGGCCCGGCCACACAGGGCCTCGGCGGGCAGGAGGGGCGCCCATGAAGATCGCCCGCTTCTCGGTGCGCCGGCCGGTCTTCACCATGATGGTGGCGCTGAGCGTCATCATCCTGGGCGGCGTGTCTCTCACACGCCTGCCCGTGGACCTGATGCCCGACATCACGTTCCCCACGCTCAGCATCTCCACCTCCTACGAGAACGCCAGTCCGGAGGAGATCGAGGAGCTCGTGACCCGACCGATCGAGGAGGCCATGAGCGCCGTGCCCGGCGTCGAGACGGTCTCGTCGGTGTCCTCAGAGGGCAGCAGCAGCGTTCGGGTGACCTTCTCCTGGGGCACCGACCTGAACGAGGCCGCAAGCGACATCCGCGACCGGCTGGACCGGGTCATCCCCCGCCTGCCCGAGGACGCCGACCGTCCGACGCTCCGCAAGTTCGACCCCGCGAGCTTTCCGATCCTCATCCTCGGGGCCTCCAGCAACCTCGACCCGGTGCAGACCCGGCGCATCATCGACGAGGAGATCAAGTACCGCATCGAGCGCGTGCCCGGCGTTGCGGTGCTGAACGTATGGGGCGGCCTGCAGCGGGAGATTCATGTCGATATGTATCCCGACAAGCTCAAGGCACTCGAGATACCGCTCAACGAGGTGATCGCCGGCATCGAGAAGGCGAACATCACGCTGCCGGCCGGCAGCATCGAGAGCGGCAACTATGAGATCACCCTCCGCACCCCCGGCGAATACACCAACCTGGACCAGATCAGGAACACCACGGTGGCCGTGCGGAAGGGCTCACCGGTGCGGGTCGCGGACGTGGCGGACGTGGTCGACAGTTGGGAGCGGGTCCGGCGGATCGCTCGAGTCAACGGCCGGCCCGGGCTTCACCTGTCGGTCAGCAAGCAGTCCGGCATGAACACGGTCGATGTCGCTCGGCGGGTCCTGAAGGAACTCGAGTCGATCAACGAGGAGATACCCCACGTCCGCGTGACGCCGATCATAGACACGGCCAAGTACATCGAGCGTTCGATCACCAACGTCGGCTCGTCGGCCCTGTACGGGGGCCTGTTCGCCATCCTGGTGCTGTTGGCGTTCCTTCGCAACTTCAGGAGCACGGCGATCATCGCGGCGGCGATTCCGGTTTCGATCGTGGCCACCTTCGCGATGGTCTATTTCGGCGGCTTCACGCTGAACCTGATGACGCTGGGGGGGCTGGCGCTCGGCATCGGCATGCTGGTCGATAACGCCATCGTGGTCCTGGAGAACATCTATCGCCTGCGCGAGGCCAAGGCGACCCCCGGCGAGGCCGCCGTGCGAGGAACCGAGGAGGTCACCGGGGCGATCATCGCCAGCACGATGACGACGCTGGCGATCTTCCTGCCGCTTGTCTTCGTTCGCGGCATGGCCGGCGTGATGTTCCTGCAACTGGCGTTCGTGGTGAGCTTCTCGCTGCTGTGCTCGCTGGGCGTGGCGCTGACGCTGATCCCCATGCTGGCCTCCCGCTTCCTGCACCCGACCAGCCTGGAGCGAGTCGAGCACGAGAGAATTGGCCACAAGCTCTTCCGCCTCAGCGGGGCGGCCTTCCTGCGCCTGGAGGTCGGCTACAAGCACCTCATTCACTTCGCGCTGGAGCACCGCGGCCTGGTGCTGATCGTAGCCGCGCTGCTGCTGGGCGGCAGCCTTGCGCTGGTTCCACTGGTCGGGACCGAGTTGATGCCGCAGAGCGACGAGGGCGAGGTGCGCATCGACGTCGAGATGGAGGTGGGCACCCGGGTGGGTGTCGTGGACCGGACAATGGGGAAGATCGAGTCCATCGTGAACAAGGAGGTGCCGGAACGGGAGAGCGTCGTTACCATGGTTGGCGGCTCGCATTGGCGGGGAAGCTCGCACACCGGCCAGATACGGATAGCACTTAGGTCCCGGTCCGAGCGCGATCGCTCCAGCGAAGAGGTAGCTTCGGCCCTGCGCCGGAGGCTGGCGGACGTTCCCGGAGCGACCATCCGAACCCGGGTCGGCCAGGGGCTGTTTCTCCTCCGCCGGATGGCAGGCGGAACGGAGCGAGTGGAGGTGGAGATTCGAGGCTACGACCTGGTAACCGCCGATGCGCTGGCGGAGCGCGTCAAGCAGATCGTGGAGGACGTGCCGGGCGTGACCGACGCCCGGATCAGCCGCGACATCGGTGCTCCGGAACGCCTCATCCGCGTGGACCGGGCCAAGGCCGAGGCGATGCGCATCGCCGTCCAGGAGGTGGCCGAGATGCTCCAAACGGTCATCAGCGGCACCCGCGCCGGGAACTTCCGTGAGGGAGGCGACGAGTTCGCCATCCGCGTCAAGCTCAAGGAGGCCGAGCACCGCTCGCTGCGCGAGATTCTCGACCTGACGGTCACCAATGCCGTCGGCCAGCCCGTTGTGCTGCGCAACATCGTGTCGATCAGGCCTCGCACCGGGCCCGTCAGCATCGAGCGCAAGGACCAGGAACGCCTCGTCACCGTCCGCGCGAACATCGAGGGCCGCGACATGGGCTCCATCCTCGCGGACATACAACAGGGCCTGCGTTCGCTGCCGGCGCCGAGGGGCTTCAGCATCGCCTTCGGCGGCGACTACGAGGAGCAGCAGGAGGTCTTCCGCGAGCTGGCGCTGGGGCTGGCTCTGGCGCTAGTGCTCGTGTACATGGTCATGGCGTGTCTCTACGAATCGCTGCGAGATCCATTCGTGGTGATGTTCTCGGTTCCGTTGGCGATCATCGGGGTGGTGCTGATGCTGTTCCTGACCCGCACCACGTTCAACATGCAGTCGTACATCGGGTGCATCATGCTGGGGGGCATCGTGGTGAACAACGCGATCCTGCTGGTGGACTACACCAACCTGCTCCGCCGCGAGGAAGGCATGCCCCTGCGCGAGGCCATTGAGGAAGCCGGCCGGCGACGTCTGAGGCCGATCCTGATGACCGCATTGACGACGGTATGCGGCCTGATACCGCTGGCTCTGGGACTCGGCGAAGGCGGCGAGGCGCAGGCGCCGCTGGCGCGCGCCGTCATCGGCGGCCTGCTGAGCTCGACCCTAATCACGCTCGTGGTTGTCCCCGTGATCTACTCGATCTTCGAGCGAGGCCTGCGAAAACCCAGGCTAGAGGCGCCGGCCGAAACCGCACCCGCCGGCAAAGGGCCCTGGCAAGCAGGTCCCGAGGAGGCTGAATCTTGAGACAGCTCATTGCGCCCTCATTCATGCTCGGTGTGCTGGGGATCGCCCTTTCGCTGTCGGCCATGTCCTGCGCCTTCCTGGAAGAGGACTGGCCGCCGCCCTGGCCGGGGTACCAGCCAGGCGTCGCGTCTGCCGGCACGAGTGCCGCCAGGGGGTCGCGGGCGACCTTGAACGACAAGTCGTCGGCCGCTTCCACGCAGCCGTCATGGCCGTTGGAGGCCACCATCGAGCAGGCCGTCCTGCTCGCGATGGAGAACAACCGCGCGCTGCGCGTCGAACGCCTGAACCCGCCGATTCAGCGCACATTCGAGCAGCAGGAACGGGCGCTCTTCGAGCCGGTCCTCTCGGCCGAGGTATCCGGCGGGCACGAGAGGGCCGAAAGCAGCACCGGCTCGCCGACCCGCGACGGCGCCGTGGGCGCCGGCGCGGCGGTATCCGAGCAGCTTCCCACGGGCACGACCGTCGATGCCGGCGTCACCTCGGAGCGGACCTGGGGAACCTCCAGCGCCGAGCGGAATGCGACCAGGGCCGGACTGACCGTGACACAGGCCCTGCTCCAGGGGCGCGGCGTGGCGGTGAACCTGGCCGATCTGAGGCAGGCGCGCCTGGACACGCGGCTGTCAGAGTACGAATTCCGCGGTTTCGCCGAGGCCCTGGTAGCCCAGGTGGAGACCACCTACTGGGACTACGTCCTGGCACTGCGTCAGGTTAAGATCGTCGAGGAGTCGTTGAAGCTCGCCGAGAGGCAGTCCGAGGAAACCAGGCACCGCATTCGGGTCGGCGGGCTTGCCGAGATGGAGATCGCGGCCGCGGAGGCGGAGATCGCGCTGCGACGCGAGGCGTTGATCAACGCCCGCAGCCAAGTGGACACGCTCCGGGTGCAACTGCTGCGGCTGACGTGCCCGAAGGCGCTGCCGACGCGCCAGCGCCAGATCACGCCGCAGAGCAAGCCCACCGTGCCGCCGACGCCTCTGGAGTCCGTCGATGACCACGTTGCCGTCGCTCTCCGGATGCGCCCCGATCTGAACCAGGCGGAGATCCTGCTGCTCAGAGACGATCTGGAGCTGGTCAAGACGAAGAACGGCCTGCTGCCGCGCATGGACCTGTTCATCAGCCTGGGCAAGAGCGGCTACGCCGAGTCCTTCGGCCGTTCTGTCGGCGACATCGGCGGCGACAACTACGACGCGTCGATCGGCCTGGCGATCGAGTACCCCGTCACCAACCGAGATGCCAAGGCCCGTCACCGCCGGGCCTTGCTGACACGGCAGCAGCGGGAAGAGTCGCTCTGGAACCTCCGCGACCTCGTGCGTCAGGACGTCGAGCTGGCCTTCATCGAGGTCAAACGCGCCCGGGAGCAGGTGGACGCTACGGCAACCACACGGAAGTTCCAGGAGGAGAAGCTTCGGGCGGAAACCGCCAAGTTCCGAGTCGGCAACTCGACGGCGTTGCTCGTAGCCGGCACCCAGCGAGACCTGCTGGCCAGCCAGGTCGCCGAGGTGGAGGCGGTTATCAGCTACCTGAAGGCGCGCACGAACCTGTACCTGCTGGAGGGCTCCCTGCTCGAGCGGCGCGGGTTGTCCGCACCGGGCCGTGAACCGGCAACCCAGCCGCGCGAGCCGGCTCGTTCGCAGCCAGCAGCGCACACTCGCGACGCGGGCTAAGAGCCGTCTGCTTGCCGATTCCGGGTTGCCCCGCCGCGAGGGAGACTGCCGAGCTGGCGCTCAAACCCGGCCCATGGGCCAGCTTTCGGTCGAGCCTGCCCACAGGCCACGTTTGCGGGAGGGGCGCGCTGGGCAGGCGCGCCCCTTTCCGTCGGGAGATTGCTCGTGTCTATAGCTGCCGCCGGCGGCGGATAAGGACGAAGGCCGCTCCGCTGAGCACCACTGCCAGCGAGCCCGGCTCGGGCGTCGGCACTTCCTTCAGCACGAAGTCCGAGCAGCCAGCCGACAGGTCGGTGTCGATGTAGAGCCTGCCGCTGGCCAAGCCGGGCGTGAACATGCCGCCATCAGGCACGACGCCCTCGTCCACGCCGAGAGACGCAGCGTGGTTGGCGTCCCACCCGGCCGGCTGCGAGCCCCAGAACTCGTGCGTGAACGGGTCAACGGAGAAGCCGCTGTTGTCGGTGTAGTAGCGGTTGAAGGCCGCCTCGGCGCCCACCACGTGCCAGTGGAAGTCGGTCCAGTCCGCGCCGGTGTTGTTGCGGATGACCTCGTCGGTGATCTGGATGACCGACGCGGTGTTGGCGTCGTCCAGCCGCTGGTGGAAGCCTATGAGAATGGGCGCGAACTCCCCTTCCACGGGCGGCTCGACGAACTGCTTGCTGATCTCGATGCGCACGTACGAGTCGGTCACCCTGTCCACGACCACGCCCGTGTGCGTCGGGTCGGCCAGTATCACGCTCCAGCCGGAGTCCGCCCCCGTGAAGGGGTCCGCGAGGTCAATGATGACGTCAGCCTGTGCGCTGGAGGCGAGGGCTGCCAGCACAAGTGAGGTAAGGATTGGGGCCAGTCTGGTTTTCACGGTCAGGTCCTCCTGGGAACCTTAAGGTGCCGCGTCCCGCGAGGGACGCGGCGGACTCCTCGATCTCTCCGTGCTGTCGCGGCTCGGGGCCCCCGAAGGGCCTCGCCGCCGTATCCTCCATGCAGAGGGAACATAGGATTCCCCTGGCGCGGCGGCCAATTGGAGGTGAGGAATTTGGAAGGTAAAAGG